>LULP01000694.1_pt1 | contig 11613 bp, 8 predicted proteins | sample 728111 | NCBI WGS metagenome assembly LULP01 (sample SAMN03860286, study PRJNA289734) | marine metagenome | biome: seawater column; feature: ocean; material: water; isolation source: Red Sea water column Station 149 - depth 25m | place: Saudi Arabia: Red Sea | collected 2011-10-15 | depth 25 m
GCTTAGATCCTATCGAGAAAGTGCAGGAAAACTTATTTGCGATTTTAGATCAATCGAAATAATTGCATTCAACTTTTAAAAAAGCTCTATCATTGATAGGGCTTTTTTGTGCTAATCTGCAGATAGAGCAAACTGAGGTATACCATGATGAAATTTCTAGTGATCTTTTTACTGATCATGGCTTTGGTCATTTTGATTGGATTATTTATCATGAGTGCAAAACTATTAAAACATGCGCAAACACAGTCGAGCACCTCTTATTTAAAAACAAAAGAAGAAAATAAAGACGCTGAATAAAAATTAGCGATGGTGAGCTTTGAGTTTTGTAAAAAATAGCAGAACTTTTCGATAAGTGGATAGATGTATTTAACTAATTGTTTTATATGTAAATAATATCGATATAAATGGGGAATATGACTTCTTTCACAAAATAAAGGTGGTAATTGTTGTCTTTATGCGCATAATATAAATGGTGTGAACTGGGTGTAGTGGTATCTGCGCCATGACGATGAAAAGTGATGTAATACAACAACTAAACATCACATTAGGATGAAATGACGATGCAAGATGCATCGAGATAGGATGAGCACTTATGAAGCGCGTTAGCCAATTCTTTCAGTTATCTGCAATGTGTGTTGCGGTTTTTGCCGTGACCAGCTCGACAGCTTTTGCTTTAGAAAAGTTAGATGAAGAAGATTTAGCAGAGTCGACAGGTGAAGGGATTGCGTTTTTACCTACGGATTTCTCTCTGCGCTTTAATGGTGCAAATGAAATTGGTAATGTTGATGCAGATATCACTGACAACTCCAACCCTGGTACAGGCTATATTCACATCATCCCAGTTGGTCCTTTGAGTGAAACGATTCAAAATGAGAATGCGACTGCAAATAATAAAACAGGTAAGGCAGATGTATATATCTATGGATTGGCGTTATCTAAGAATGATGAAAGCAATGTCAATAATTTAAATACGCAATTTAGTGGTCAAAACATTGCATCGTGGGGTACGGCTGAAAACCCATGGATTGTAAAAGTGGCGACTGCGAGTGGTATTCCAAACTTTGATATTAATAATACTACGGGCTCAGATGTTAGCTATATGCGTTTAGAAGCGCCATTGTATGAAGGTGTGGTCACTGCAACGACAGGGACTACAACCACGCAACCTGCGAAGCCAAGCTCTGCAAATGGTGGTGATGCGTATAATATGAAGCTTGGCATGTGGGTGGATGCTTTCGTTCGTGATCCAAGCGTGGTTGAGGGTCAAGCTGGGCAATTTTGTTTAAATGGTTGCACGCGTGGGGCTGGAGACTTAACTCGTGAGAATAGAATCCGTCTACAAGCGATTTGGAATGGTATGGGTGTTAATGGTTCTTCGCTAAACGTATTTAGTACCTTGGGTGGTGCAACTGATGATGCTTATAACAACACACTTGGTTTAGCTGGTTTAATTCGTCTAAACAGTAATGAAAATGGTGTACTTCGTCTGAGTACGCAAGAGACGACCTCAAGTCCAAATGCGTCTAATTTGCTGACTACACCTGCTATTGATGGGGTGGCTGCACCGATCTTTGCTGCCGATGAAGGGATAAGTCTTGAAAAGTTCAATGTGAACTTGGCGCTAGGTAGCTTGTATCAGCCAGTGATTTTGGATGCCACTGATGATGGTAATATTGTCTTTGAAGTGACACGTATTCCAAACAAACCATCAATTTATCAACAAATTTATACAGATTATGCAAATCCTAACAGTACAACATTTAAGGGTGTGACGTGTAGTCAGTTCTATTGTGGTGGTGATGGCTCAAGTAGTGTCTATCAAACTGCTGGAACAGTAGGTGGTTCAACTTACCGTAATCCGACACATAGTAGTATCACAGTTGGTGATGTGAGTTTTAATAATGCAACACGTACTATGGAAGCAAGCATGGCAGAGAATACCAAAGGGATAGTATTTAATGGTGCGAGTGGCTCGGTAAATCTTGGCTCTGCTGTAATTGATGGTGTGTTGATTCAGCATTTAAAAATCACCACCAAAGGACTTTAACAAGGAGATGAAGATGCGCAAAATTGCTTTAGTGATCGGATTTGGTCTTGTTTCTGCGCTGTGCCATGCGGAGTTAAAAGTCATGGATAATGCCGATCTACAACAGGTTGAAGGGCAGGCAGGAGCAGATATTTCTTTAAGCCTAAGTCTTAATCATACAGAAGACTATCAGTTGGACTCGTCAGTGTGTGGTGCAAGCAGTGGTGCAAGTGCAAATGATGTTCGGAATTGCCGTGTGGGTATTGCTTTGAATAATCGCTTTAATGATGACGGTCAAAAACAGTGGTTAGTCTTCAAAGGTATCCAAGGGACGATCAAAATTCCGAGAATGGGTCTTGATGGTACGGATGTGGTTTATAACGACGACTCTGGTGTACAAACTGTAAAGCCCGCTTTATTATTGAGCTTTAGTGAAAATGATCCAATTCAAATTCGCAACTTTGGTTTTGATACGCTTGCGATTGAAACGGATAGCTCTCCAGTAGATGATGAAAATAATGTCCCAGGCTATTGGGCATTGAAGTCGGGTGGTACCACTTCGACGAATTATAACAACGCTTTCTCTGATGGTCGTTATACGGTGCCAGGCTATGATAATGGACGAGAGGTTGGTTTTACAGGGATTATGATGCATGGCAATTTAAGCATGAATAATCAATTGAAAATTTTTAGCTGTAATGCTGGTCACCAAAGATGCTGATCGATATGACAGTGGATCGTTTTGTATAAGGATATAAGATGATGAATAAAACTAAAAAAGTATTTTTGCTCAATAGCCTCACTTTAGGCATTTTATGTTGTATCAGTAATGCACACGCATTAACTGAGATGACCGATGGCGATATGCGTGTTGTCGATGGTCAAGATGGCATCCAAGCTGCCGTGTCTTATAGTCAAGTAGAGGTTGATCAGCTCTACTGGCAAGATCAAGCAGGTAGCTCTACTGGTGACGGCGAAGTTTCTTTGAGTATGAATGCCAATGATATTGCGATTACTCGTGGCAATGTGCCTGCCGATCAAGATCTTGGTGTGGTGATGGATATTAATACTGGTAGCACAGCAGGCGCAAATAGCACGGCAGGGATTGATCTGAATGTTCGTACGCGACTCGGTCATATCGAAGCAGAGTCCTTGAAAATTTGTGAAAGTTCAGGCTGTACAACGAATGATAAAACCATGGGTCGTCTAGAGATTGACTCATCTACCGAAAGTAATTTTCGCATCTCAACCACAGATGGCTTATTCAACAAAAATGCGGTGGCAGAGCTCGATATTGGTGTAAAAGGTGTTGATGTTGCTTTGGTGCAAAAGCAAAGTGCTAGTGTTGAAAATGCATTATTGATGAAGGATTTGAATTTCAACTTTAGTGGCAAAGGCAATATGTATGTAGATGATGTCGAAGGCTTTGTTTTACGTACAGGTGCTGACGGTTACGCTGACTTTAACCGTGTTGATAGCAATGGTGATGGCAATCTTGATAAACCAGGTCTCAATCTTGAGTTTATGATGCGTGATAGCAACGGCAAAGAAATGGGCTTGCTTCGTGCAGGTGCGAATGGTCGTATGGTCAATGGTCAGGTACAATTCCGTGGTGTTGACGATAGCGAAGCTGCATCAATATTAGGCACTGCAAACGGTACAGCGACCACAAATTCGAATGCAGGAAGCACAGGTGTTGCATTTCGACTCGTTGGCGAGTTTACCAATGATCAAGATAATATCGATAATCCGACAACATTGGAGCTAGGCGGAGCAGGTAATTATGCCTATGGTATTCGTTTTGGCAATCTGACACCTTTGGTAACGCGTAAAGGTGTTAATGGTGGTCAAGTAGAGTCTGCAAGTGTCGATGCAGATGTTAATACAGATCGAGCATTCCTAGACACAGGCAGTGTGTATTTTAACCTTGTGGATTCTAATGAAATCTCTTTGCCTGTGAACACACGACTTACCGAAGTGACTTTGGGTAACTCAAACAATCCAATCGCAACAGAAGATGACTTCAAACAAACTATTGTGAATACTCCAAGTGGCGAAGAAAATCCACACAGTATAGTCATTGCAATCCGTGGTCTGAGCTTTGAGGCATTGTCACGTAAAGGTGAATTCATTGCCACAGAAGATGTTACAGGTGCTAAAGCACCGACTTCAGTTGCCAACTGGGGCTTAGGTCTACCAATCTATAATATGGATAGCAACTTTGCCTTCTATGGCAAAACTTCGAACGGTGCTACAGGTGGCGACTATATCGTCACCAAAGATCAATCCACAGGTTTAATCAGTGCAACCTCGATAAGTAACTCTGAACGTCTTGGCTTTAGCGGTTCGATCAGTACTACGGGTAGAAATAATGACGGCTCGAAAACCACATCGATCTTACTCATCGATGGCAGTCCGAATGACAACGATGACGGCAGACCGACCGACTACTATTTTGGTCTACGTAATATCGATATGTTGCTGAATGGCTACGGAAGTATTGGCTTTGAAGAAGGTCAGCTCAACGTCAGTATGCCAAAAATCTTGATGGTGATGTCTACGGAAATCGCAGGTGGTTATCTACCAGGTGCGAAGTACAAGACTTGCATATCAGGAGTCCAATGTTATGCACCGTCAGATGGTTTTGCACGAGATGATGATGTCTTGATTGGATTGAAAATGCGTCTAGGTGGTTCGATCAATATGGCATTGATTCCACGCAGTGAGTTTGCTAGCCAAGATGAACTGGTTGATGGTTCTAACAAACTCAGCTTTGTCGGTGTATTTGAACTTGACTCTGCACTGGGTAACTCGATTCAAATCCTCGATCCTGTAGATAAGTCAACCATTGGCTTTGACCAACTGTCTGGAACGATGGCATTTGACAACAGTATCGCAGTCAATCGGGATAGTGTTGACTTCAATATTGGCTTGCAATTTAACCCAAATCGACAGAAAGAAGAAGTATTCCGAGTGCGTGATATCAACTTTTATCCATCAGTCAATGGAACTGTGGGTAATCCACAACGTTTAGGTGAAATGGCGATCACAGGCGGTCGTCTGAACAGTAGCCTATCGATCACACCACGTGATGGCGCATTTCAGTTTTAAGGATAGGACAAGGAGTAAATCATGATGAAGCGGTTAATGAATAAGAAAAAATACCTTGCTGTCCTAGTACCGTTACTGGCAACTGCAACTGCAACTGCAACTGTATATGCCGAAGGTCTGAAAGCACTTGATGATGATCAAATGTCAGCGCAGACAGGGCAGGCATTGCTCAATCTTAGCTATATTGCGCCAACTGATGCAGCTAATATCGAATCGACACGTAGCGGTGGTGACAACAATACAGGCTTCTATAAACTTGGTATCGAAGCCGAGATGGAGCTCAATGCCAATATCAAAAACCTACAGCTTGGCTGTGGTGGTGTGAATGGGCCAGGTGCTTGTGATATTGATATCAAGAACTTATCCTTAAGCGGCTTAAATGATGGTACGGTAACAACTGGAGAGTCTGCAGGTAGTCCAACCTTTAGTGATGGCAGACCTGCGACCAGTGCCAAGTTAACCAATCCATTCATTGAGTTTGCGATTAAAAATCCTGATAGTGCCGCAGGTCGTGAGATGGTCGGCTTCCGTCTAAGTGCTGAGTCGATCGAAGGTCTACTCACTGCTGGTCTTGAAAACTTAGACTCACCTTCTACAACTGATGGTATTCAAACCCTCAGTGGTTATATGCAAGTGGCAGGCACGACTGGGGATGTAAACACTGTTGCTTCAACATTTGGTAAAGGGACTCAAGACTGTTTACCTCGATCAGGTGGTGACTGTCAAGCGATTGGTGGTAAGATTAGAATCCCTTCTTTGTTTACTAATAGATATATTAGAAGTTTACCGACTGATTCTAATACCACGGGGATTACAGTACCAAGCCTCAAAGTAGATTTTGATCTACCAGCCTTTACCATTAATGGCAGTCGACAAACACAAGCTGTAGTTGAAGGGGTGAGTTCGACTATTCCATGGTTACCAATTGCTGCTGCGGGAGTTTGTCCGACCGAATATGCGGCAGATTGTGCTAATGCCAATGCGCAAATCGAAGATATAAACTTTACCGATGATCAACTTTATGTGAATATCACTAAAAACAATGATACAACGACTTGGCCAGAGGATTGTGTATTAGGATTTGTTTGTTATGCAAAATTTAAAATGGTGGACGGCTCAGCGATTACTGATTTGAAGGTGGATATTACTTTTGAGCAGTCACTGAGTATGTTTCACAATATCCCGTTGAAAGGAACAGGTGGCTATTTATCCCTACAAAAACAAGCTGTCCGTTGGCCAGGTGCCAATAGTGATGATGTGGCACAACGTGGTTGGTGGATGTCTTTTGCAGAGCCAGTTGATTTAGGATATCTACAAGCACAAAACAAAGTGGATATTAGTGCAGTGCTTCCACAGGTTGCAGATTATGTTACAGACTCATTATTAGCAGGCGACCGTATCTCAGTAGGTTTTTTTGAAGCAATCGGTGTTGCTTTATCTACACCTTTAACTAAAAAGCTAATTATTGATGTTGGTAACAGTGATCCTGCTAAGCTCACCTTACAAAATCAGCAGTTGCGTAGCCAAGGTGTGGTGTCGAACTGTTGGGGTAACATGACCATGGGTTGCTAAATCATGGTTTTAGCGTTATCAAAAAAGCCGAGAAGATTCTCGGCTTTTTTTGCGTTTGCTGTACTATTAGATCAGAAGAACCCAGCAGGCTTGGTCGAATAGCTCACCAACAAGTTTTTGGTTTGTTGGTAATGGTCAAGCATCATACGGTGGTTCTCGCGTCCGATACCTGATTTTTTGTAGCCACCAAATGCTGCATGGGCAGGGTAGATGTGATAGCAATTGGTCCATACCCGACCTGCTTGGATTGCACGACCTGCGCGGTAGGCAGTATTTCCGCTACGTGCCCAGACACCAGCACCTAAGCCATAAATTGTATCATTAGCAATTTTCATCGCATCATCGAAGTCTTTAAAGGTTGCGACAGATAATACAAACCTGTCCCGACTTCGTTTCGTGCTTCACCACCTGTGAGGACTTGCGCACCTTCTTCACGCCCTGTATTGATACAACCTAAGATTTTGTCTTGTTGCTCTTGAGAGGCTTGTGCGCCGATCATGGTTTCGGTATCTAGTGGATGACCTGTTTTAATGCGTTTGACACGTTCGACAGCCATTTCTAAGAATTGATCTGCAATGCTTTCTTGTACCAATGCTCGAGATGGACAGGTGCAGATTTCACCTTGATTCAAGGCAAACATGGCAAAGCCTTCAAGTGCTTTGTCGAGATAATCATCTTGCTGATCCATAATATCGGCAAAGAAGACGTTTGGTGATTTACCGCCAAGCTCAAGTGTGACTGGAATGATGTTTTCAGTCGCATATTGCATGATCAGTTGACCAACTTGGGTTGAGCCTGTAAAGGCGATTTTTGCAATCCGTGGATTGGTTGCCAGTGGGCGACCGACTTCTGCACCATAGCCATTTACGATATTTAATACACCTTCGGGTAGCAAATCTTGAATCAACTCAGCCAAGATCAGAATACTTACAGGGGTTTGTTCAGCAGGTTTGAGCACGATACAGTTGCCTGCTGCAAGCGCAGGAGCAAGTTTCCATGCTGCCATGAGGATTGGGAAGTTCCACGGAATGATCTGACCGACCACGCCAAGCGGTTCATGATAATGGTAAGCCACCGTATCTTCATCAATCTCAGAGATGCCACCTTCTTGCGCACGGATACAGCCTGCAAAATAGCGGAAATGATCAATCGCAAGTGGAATATCAGCAGCGAGCGTTTCACGAATCGGTTTGCCGTTGTCCCATGTTTCTGCAACGGCAAGGGTTTCTAGGTGTTCTTCAAGGCGATCTGCGATTTTTAACAACAAGTTGGAGCGAGTAGTCGGTGAAGTGCTATTCCACTGTGCTTTGGCAGCGTGTGCTGCATCTAAAGCGAGCTCAATATCTTCGGCACTTGAGCGTGGGATACGGGTAAATGCTTCACCATTGACAGGTGAGATGTTGTCGAAATATTCACCTTTTATTGGTGCGATCCATTTCCCACCAATAAAGTTGTCGTACTGTTTTTTAAACTGGATTTTAGATCCTTCGGTATTTGGGTCAGCGTAGCGCATGGTTCACATCCTTTTGTCTAAAGTACATTGTTAAATTCTAATGATCCCTCCTATACTGTATATAGTCAGAAAACTTAAATTCTGCTACAGCGTTAACCTCGCTTGCAGTACTACTTGTACACCTTCGCTCGGTTGCCTTGTATCAGAAATTAATTTCTTCGACTATATTGGACTTTCGATATGCTCGATACGTATCGTCGAAGTCGCCAACAGTGGATCATGAGATTAGCCTAATCAATCTCAGGTAGGGAAAAGGTAGGGATAAATTCGACCAAGTTTAGGACTTCAATATGTCACTTAAAAAAGAGTTAAATCAACGACGTAGGGCGATTGAAAAATTAAAAAAACATTGTTTGCTGCATGATACCAACGATCAGTTGGCGGCTGATACGATCCAGTATTCGTGGCAGCGTTCAACCAAGGCACAAATCGTGAGTAGTTTGCAGGCTGCACCTTTGGCTAAAGTGTCAGAAAATGTGTCAGCACTGGATAAGGCACTTGATCAATGTGCAACGCAATTAAAAGACATTGCCCATCAATCATCGATGGTGCTGGCAGTGGCAGATCAATCTTCACAGATTCGCTGGGTCGAAGCCAGTCGACATATGCAAGGCGCATCTGAGAATGTACATTTTGTTCAAGGCGGACAGTGGGGCGAAGATATGGTCGGCACCAATGCCTTGGCGTTATCGCTATATACAGGCAAATCCAGCTGTGTCTTTTCTAATGAACATTATTTGGATGCGATTCAAGATTGGGTGTGCTATGCAGCGCCGATCTATCATCCCAACACTGGGCAAGTGCTTGGTGTGGTGGATTTATCCACTACGTGGGATCAGCACAATAGTTTGGGGATACTTGCTGCAGAACGTTGTGCGCAGATGTTACAAGGTGCATTGCGAGAACAAACCAAGCAACATTTACAACTCAGCTGTTTTGGTCGTACAAAAGCGCAACTTCAAGGCAAAGCGTTGAATTTGAGTCCACGCCAGTTTGAGATCATTGCGATTTTGACATTGTGCAAGCAAGGGATGAGTTTGGATCAGTTGCATCAGGCTTTGTACGGTGAGCGCAAAGTGAGCATGGGTACATTGAAAGCGGAAATGTCACAACTGCGTGATTTGCTCGGTGGTATGCTCGGCTCACGTCCTTATCGTCTACTCCTCGATGTCGATGCAGACTTTATCGAGTTGGAAGAAGCCTTGGATCAAGGCGCTTCAAATAGTGCATTGCAGCTGTATCAAGGGATATTTTTACCACGAACGGAGAGTCCCTTCCTGACGGCTTGGCGTGATTGTATCGAATCGAGGATGAGTGAGGTGATTTTTAAAATTGATGATAAAGATCTGCTACTCAAACATTTGTCCCATTTTCCTGATGCGATTGATGCTGTTGAGCGGTTGATGGAGCTTTTACCTGAAGATCATCCGATGCAACAAAGCTTACTACGTATGCAGGATCAGTAGTTATTTTACAAGTGATGATTCTAAAAATGATAATATCTAAATTTTTTAAAAAGAACGATTTATAATCAATAAACTGTAAATCACAAGCTTGCATTAAAAATTTGGGGCAAAAAAAAGGAAATATCAGGGGTACTCATATTTCCAAAAAAGGGAGTGCGTATCTCAGCATCGATACTTGAGCTCATTTTATGGATTCGGTTGAAATTCATCTACCTACCTTTTACCTACTTTTCCAAATTCCTCAAAATGAATGGACTTAGATACTCGGAAAACTGATCTATCGTACATCTATCACCACATCGCTGTTGAGATCGGCTACACTAAGCCTGAATTCGATTTTTAGCCATTTTATATTTTTGATTTAAGACGCAACGATGAAACAAGATACCGCATTAAAACTACTCAAAGCTGGAGAAAATGTCTTTTTAACAGGCTCCGCAGGCGCAGGGAAAACCTATACCTTAAATCAATATATTCAATATCTGAAAGCACGGAAAATCCCAGTAGCGATCACGGCATCGACAGGCATCGCAGCCACGCATATGAACGGGATGACTATTCATACTTGGGCAGGGATCGGTATCAAAGATCAGCTTACAGAAAATGACCTAAAGCGCATGAAAGAGCGCAAATATTTGCGAGAACACTTAGAAAAAGTACAAGTCTTGATCATTGATGAAATTTCGATGCTTCATGCCAAACAGTTCAATCTAGTCAATCAAGTATTGCAGTATTTCAAAGGCTCAGCAGAGGCGTTTGGTGGGATTCAAGTGGTTGCATCGGGGGACTTTTTTCAGCTCCCACCTGTTGGTAAAAATGATGAATTGAATCGAGATAAATTTGCTTTTATGTCTGAGGCTTGGGTACAAGCTCAGTTTCGAGTGTGTTATCTCAGCGAACAACATCGTCAGTCGGATAGTGTCTTAGATCAAATTCTCAATGCGATCCGTCGCCAAGAGGTGAGTGATGAACAGATTCAAACTCTGATCAATACCAAACATCAAGAGCACGACACAGAGATCGTGACTCGACTGTATACACATAATCTCGATGTCGATCGCATCAACGAACAACAGCTCGACACCATTAGCCAAAAGATGCATCGTTTTGATGCAGTGCTTGAGGGCAATGAAAAATTATTAGAAACCTTAAAGTCATCAGTGCGTTGCCCAGAGCAATTGATCCTGAAAAAAGGCGCAAAAGTGATGTTTGTCAAAAACAACTTCGATCTTGGCTATGTCAACGGCAGTATCGGCGAGGTGATTGGCTTTATCGAAGACGAAGAGCTGGGCATGATGCCACAGGTTCGGCTCAATGATGGCTCGTCGATTGCGGTGGAAGCAGAAACATGGTCGATCGAAAATGAAGAGGGTAAAGTCCTCGCCAGTTTGACACAAATTCCGCTACGTTTGGCTTGGGCGATCACCATTCATAAAAGCCAAGGTATGACACTTGAAAGTGCTGAAATTGATTTGGCACGTACTTTTGAAAATGGTCAGGGCTATGTGGCATTGTCACGACTGAAGTCAATTGAAGGTTTAAAATTACTAGATTTTAATCCGCAGGCTTTGGTGCTAGACCGTTTGGCGGTGAAGGCAGATGCACGTTTTAAAGAGTTGTCTGATGAAGCAGAGCAACATTTTGCTGAGCTTGATTTGAGTAAACAGCATGAGGCATTTATTCGCCGTACAGGTGGCATTACCAATCCAAACGAAATTGCACGATTAGAGAAGAAGCTACAAGGTCAAAAGCGAAGCTATAGTAGTGATACTTTGGCAGAAACGCAGGCGTTATATGAAGCGGACTATGATATTGAAGATATTGCTTCAGAGCGTCAATTGACCAAATCCACGGTGATTAATCATTTATCCAAACTTGCCAAAGCAGGCAGTATCGATGTCGAGCGGATTCGACCAGAAGAAGAT
>LULP01001197.1_pt1 | contig 11387 bp, 12 predicted proteins | sample 728111 | NCBI WGS metagenome assembly LULP01 (sample SAMN03860286, study PRJNA289734) | marine metagenome | biome: seawater column; feature: ocean; material: water; isolation source: Red Sea water column Station 149 - depth 25m | place: Saudi Arabia: Red Sea | collected 2011-10-15 | depth 25 m
CTAATACTACTCTTTTATATTAATATTTTATTTGTAAAGAATGAGTGATGTTAATATGAGCGATATATTAATCGTATTATATCCGTGGATAAAATCTCTCCATTTGATATCAGTGATATCCTGGATGGCTGGTTTATTTTATTTACCACGAATTTTTGTTTATCATGTCGAGCGTTCTGATGGCAAAGATCAAATTAATGAGGTCTTTCTTATCATGGAAAAAAAGCTTCATTCTTTTATTATGACACCTGCTATGATCGTATCATGGATTTGTGGTTTTTTATTAGCAGCTACCCCTGGTATAATAGATTTTTCACACATGTGGGTTTGGGTAAAGTTGTTAGCGATAATAGCAATGACATTATTTAATATTTGGCTAGGATTAAAAATCAGCGATTTCAAAACCAATAATAATACTTTGTCTGGTAAACAATATAGGTTACTCAACGAAGTTCCAACTGTTCTATTAGTAATAATAATAGTATCTGTAGTACTGAAATTTTAACTTTTATTGACTTAAATAAAAAATTTCATTACGGGAAGATATCCTGTCCTGGATACAAACTTCAATATTACATTGCTTCAGAGGGTACTAGATGTCTGCTCAAAAATTGAATTTATCTGACCTTAAATCAAAGAGTCCTAAAGACCTTTTATCAATGGCTGAAGAGTTGGAAATAGAAAACGCCTCTACGATGCGTAAAGGCGAAATGATGTTTCAAATTCTTAGGGAGAGAGCGGATGAAGGTTGGGAAGTTTTCGGAGAAGGAGTACTAGAAGTATTACAAGATGGATTTGGTTTTCTAAGAGCACCAGAGGCAAATTATCTTCCCGGTCCAGACGATATATATGTATCCCCAGAAATTATACGTCAGTTTTCATTGAGAACTGGTGACACAGTAGAAGGTATGATCAAAGCGCCGGATGAAAATGAGCGCTATTTTGCTATCGTTGGTGTCAACCAAATAAATTTTCAAGACCCGCAAAAAGCAAAACATAAAATTGCATTTGATAATCTTACACCACTTTACCCAGATGAACGTTTAACGATGGAGATAGAAGATCCTACGGTTAAGGATAGATCAGCCAGAGTAATAGATTTGGTCGCGCCAATAGGTAAAGGTCAACGGTCATTAATTGTAGCGCCGCCCAGAACGGGAAAGACCGTCATTTTGCAAAACATTGCGCATAGCATAGAAAAAAACCATCCAGAATGTTATTTGATTGTGTTGTTAATCGATGAGCGACCAGAAGAAGTTACTGATATGCAGAGGTCAGTTAAAGGAGAGGTAATATCATCCACATTTGATGAGCCTGCTACGCGGCACGTGGCAGTTTCTGAAATGGTAATAGAAAAATCCAAGCGTCTGGTTGAGCACAAGCGTGATGTCGTTATTTTATTGGATTCTATAACTAGACTTGGCAGAGCTTTTAATACGGTAATACCGTCTTCGGGTAAAGTTTTAACAGGTGGTGTAGATGCAAATGCTCTTCAAAGACCAAAAAGGTTCTTCGGTGCGGCAAGAAATATCGAAGAGGGCGGTTCATTAACTATTATTTCAACCGCATTAATTGACACAGGTTCCAGAATGGATGAGGTTATTTTTGAAGAATTTAAGGGTACAGGTAACAGTGAAATTGTTTTAGACCGTAAAGTAGCTGATAAGAGAGTTTTCCCCGCAATTGACATATTAAAATCTGGTACAAGAAAAGAGGATGGCCTCTTGCAATTAATGTTGCCGAGAAGCTCACAAAATCAAAATTAAAGGAAAAGCGACCAAATCTAAGAGTGATTTATGATTCTGATAATCATTTTATAGATCAGGCTCTTATACTTATATTTAGCAAACCTTATAGTTTCACGGGAGAAAATGTAGTAGAATTTCATTTACATGGATCGAGTGCAGTCGTATCGTCAGTAATTAAATTATTAGGTAATTTCAAAGGCTTAAGATCTGCAGAAGCTGGAGAGTTTACTCGTTGCGCTCTTGACAACGGCAAACTTGATTTAGCACAAGTAGAGGGTTTGGCAGATCTTATAGAGGCAGAAACAGACGCACAACACAAACAAGCTGCAAGAATTTTTAATGGTGCGCTAGGTGAAAAAACTAAAGAGTGGAGAGCAAAGCTCGTAAAAGCTGGAGCATTATTAGTAGCAACATTAGATTTTGCCGATGAAGAAGTTCCTGAAGAAGTTACACCGGAAGTTGAAAAACTAATTAATATGGTACTCAGCGACCTAGATAAGCAAATTATTGGTGTTCAGACAGCAGAAAGAATACGTTCAGGTTTCGAAGTAGCGATTGTGGGTGCGCCTAACTTAGGAAAGTCAACATTACTTAATTATTTGGTTGGCAGGGACGCAGCCATCACCTCAAACGTTAGTGGTACGACTAGAGATATAATAGAGGTAAAGCTCGATTTGCGTGGCCTGCCTGTAACTATATTGGATACGGCTGGAATACGTAAATCAGACGATAAAGTAGAAGAGATCGGTATTAGCCGAGCCTTAGAGAGATCAAGTTTGAGTGATCTCCGGATAGTTTTGACTGAGGATGGAGAGTACCCATCGGGGTTAAAAAAGAGAGACACGGATATAATTTGTATTGCAAAAGATGATCAGGGAAATCGAGGTGGTGTTTCAGGGAAAACTGGTGCCGGTATAGATAGGTTAAAAAACAATATATGGGATATATTGAATGATAAAGCACAATATGTAGGTATTGCAACTCGTGAGCGGCACAAAAGTTCAATGGTTAATGCTAAGAAGTTTTTAGTTAATGCTATAGTCTCATTAAGGGATGGGCCAGAATATTATGATATAACAGCAGAAGAAATAAGAGCTGCAACATCTGCACTAGATAGCTTAATTGGAAGAATCGGTGTAGAAGACGTTCTAGATGAAGTTTTCTCAAGTTTTTGTCTCGGTAAATAGGTGTTTCACGTGAAACAGTATGATGTAGTTGTTATTGGTGGAGGGCATGCTGGCTGTGAAGCAGCAGCGGCAGCAGCCCGCATAGGCGCCAATACAGCATTAGTAACAATGAAAAGCTCAGACATTGGAATAATGTCTTGTAACCCGGCGATAGGTGGTTTGGGAAAAGGACATCTGGTGCGGGAAATAGACGCTCTGGGTGGTGTGATGGCTCTGGCTGCAGATGATGCGGGTATACAGTTTAGGTTGTTAAATAAAAAAAAGGGTCCAGCAGTACAAGGTCCAAGAGCCCAGGCTGATAGAAAGCTGTATCAATCTTCGATGAGCATGCGTCTATTAGGTATTAAGGGCCTGCATTTGATTGAGGGTGAAGTTGTTGATCTACTGGTAGATGGTTACCGTGTCTGTGGTGTTGTGCTTGCGAACGGGGTGGAGCTATCCGCCCAGTCTGTGGTTATTACTTCAGGGACTTTTTTAAATGGTCGGATTCATGTAGGCACAGACAATCGTTCTGGTGGCCGCGTGGGGGACAAGGCGTCAAATTTGTTAGCGGATAGAATTAAAGACATAGGTTTACATATTGGGCGATTAAAAACAGGTACGCCACCCAGAATAGACGGGCGCACTATAGCATGGGATAAAGTTGAAAAGCAGCCCGGTGATGAAGAGCCAGTGATGTTTTCTTTTTTAAACAGTGCTCCTGTTGTGCCTCAGGTGTCCTGCGGGGTAACTCACACAAATGAAAAAACCCACGAGATTATCAGAAAAAATCTAGATAAATCAGCAATGTACGGCGGTAAAATAGAAGGTGTTGGGCCTCGTTACTGTCCATCAATTGAAGATAAAATTGTCAGGTTTGCAGACAAAGATTCCCATCAAATATTCCTTGAGCCAGAAGGTTTAAAAGATCATACCGTATACCCGAATGGAATCTCGACATCTTTGCCTGTTGAGGTGCAAGAACAATATGTAAGAAGTATCGTTGGTCTAGAGGACGTGGCAATATTACAGCCGGGATATGCTATTGAGTATGATTATGTTGACCCAAGGTCTCTTGACAGCACATTGGCAGTTAAGGGTATTGATGGACTTTATTTGGCTGGACAAATAAACGGGACCACAGGTTACGAAGAGGCAGCAGCACAAGGATTGGTAGCCGGTTTAAGCGCGGGGATAGTTTCTCTTGGTTCTGAAGGGGTGCAGTTTTCTAGATCTGATAGCTACATTGGTGTTTTGATTGACGATTTGGTTTGTCGTGGTGTCACAGAGCCTTACAGAATGTTCACATCGAGAGCAGAGTTTAGATTGTCGCTGAGGGCTGATAATGCGGATCAAAGGCTAACTCCAAAAGGGCTTGAAATTGGCTGTGTAGGAAGAGAGAGAGAAGATATTTTTATAAATAAAATCAATAGGATAAAAAAGGCTAGGGAGCTTTTTGAAAACCAAACATACACACCAAAAACCCTTTCACAAAATGGAATTTCTATTAGTCAAGACGGGAACCGTAGAACCCTTATGCAGGTTCTAGCGTTTCCAAATGTTTCTTATAAGGATCTGTTTAAGTTAGAGCCCAAATTGATAAAGATAAATGAGGAGACGCTTAAACAAATCCAAAAAGACGCCACTTATGTTAACTATTTAGATAGACAAAGAAAAGATATCGATACTATCAAAAAGGATGAGCGCGTCTTAATTCCAATGGATTTAGATTACAATTCGATTCAGGGACTCTCCACGGAGTTAAAGGTGAAGTTGTCTAGGGCACGTCCCAAAAACATGCTTCAAGCTTCCAACATAGATGGGATTACTCCCGCAGCCCTAATGTTAGTAATGGCCAAGATAAAGTTTTTAGGCAAAGCTGCCTCCGCATGAGCGACAGAGGATTATTGCCCGGACTTGATGTTTCACGTGAAACATATTCAAGGCTAAAAGACTATGAAAAGCTGCTTTTTAAGTGGAATTCCAAAATTAACCTTGTTTCTAAATCAACGCTTTCAGATTTTTGGGGTCGCCATATCTTAGATAGTGCCCAATTTTTTTCATTATTTGGTGAAAAAACTGGAAAATGGGTTGATCTTGGGAGTGGTGGTGGTTTTCCGGGACTGGTTGTTGCAATTTTATCAGATGAGCTTGGTATACCAAATAGGCTCTCTCTAGTAGAGGCAGATGTTCGAAAATCTGTATTTTTAAAAACAGTTTGTAGAGAGCTCGGTCTAAAAGTTGATGTGTACAACAGTCGAATAGAAGAGTTGCCAGAGATGTCGGCTGATGTTTTAAGTGCTCGGGCTCTCGCACCGCTTAAGACTCTATGTTTTTATGCTGAAAAACACTTGAAAAAAGATGGTTTGGCGGTTTTTGCAAAAGGCGAAAGTTGGGAGTCAGAGGTGTTTGAAGCCCAAAAAAATTGGATTTTTGATTTTGACGCTGTTAAAAGTAAACTGCACGAAGGGTCAGTTATATTGGCTCTAAGAGGTATTAAAAGTGTCTAATACTAGTACCAAAAATGACTTTAAGGTGGTAGCTGTTACAAATCAAAAAGGTGGTGTTGGGAAGACCACAACCACAATAAATTTGAGCGCGGCTCTTGTAGAGTTAGGAAAAAAAGTACTTATTATTGACTTAGACCCTCAGGGAAATGCGTCTACAGGTCTTGGTATCGATTATGAGCAGAGGAACCTTACTGTCTATGATGTCCTCTTGGCAGAAGCAGCTATTTCTAGCGCAATTTTGCCTACCTCCATGGAGGGCCTCGATATTGTGCCGTCAACGGTAGACCTTAGCTCAGCGGATATAGAGTTAATTAAAACACCAAACCACAGTACTGCTCTCTCCAGGGCCTTGGTTGAGGACAAGACCTTGGCGGATAATTATGATTTTATTTTTGTGGACTGTCCGCCTTCGTTGAGCCTTTTAACTATTAATGCAATGGTTGTCTCAGATTCTGTTCTTATACCTTTGCAGAGTGAATTTTTTGCTTTGGAAGGACTGTCACAACTAATGCTGTCTGTCCGAGAGGTTAGAAAGTCTGTAAACACTGGGCTTCGGTTTGAGGGTGTCGTACTAACAATGTTTGATCGACGTAACAATTTAAGTCAGCAAGTTGAGAAAGATGCCAGAGAAAACTTGGGCGAACTTGTTTTTAAGACAGTGATACCAAGAAATGTTAGAGTAAGTGAGGCACCATCGCACTCTGTGCCCGTTTTGACTTACGAGCCTAGATCCCGGGGAGCGCAGGCATATAGAAGATTAGCTAAAGAGTTTTTAAAAAATAATAAAAGTATTTAATGCAAATTTTGGGTAACCATTATGAATAATAAAAATAATAAAAACAAAGGCTTAGGGAGAGGCCTCAGTTCTCTCATTGCTGATGTTTCAGGCTTGGCTGATACAGAGATGTCATCAGATTCTATGGTGGCTGATAGATCAGGATATCGTAGTGAACCAATAATAAACATCTTCCCAAAACCGGAACAGCCCCGTCGAACTTTTAGTGATGAAGGCTTGAGAGAGCTATCAAAGAGCATTCAAGAGAGGGGTATCGTTCAACCGCTCATTGTTAGAAAAAAATCAAATGCTGATGGGTTTGAAATAGTAGCTGGAGAAAGAAGGAGTGCTGGTCATGCTAAGGTTTTGGTTTCATCTGACGAGGCAATAAAAATCTCCAGGTTGATAATCTCAGATAATCTGTCAGTAAGAGAGACAGAGAAATTAGTGCGCTCACTTAATCAGTCAGACAATAAGACCTTTAGTCAAAAACCGAAAAAAACTATTTTAAAACAAAAAGATACGGATACGAAGGCTATTGAGAAAGAGTTGTCCGCTGCTTTGGGTTTGAGGGTTTTCATAGAGCACAGTGCTGGTGGTGAAAATGGTAGTATAATTTTGAAGTATAAAACTTTAGAAGAGTTTGATCGAGTTCGCGACCTCTTAATTGGAGAAGACTGACTCAGTAAAAAGTATCTTCGGTCAGCTTGTTAATAATTTGGTTTAAAACGAGTCGCCCAGAGGCATTAACGAAAAGCCTATCATTATTTATAGTGATTAAACCGAGATCAGAAAGGTATCTAATTTTACGTTCTTTTATTTTGTGATCACAAATTTTTTCCACTCTTGAAAGAGATATTCCCTCTGAGATCCGTAGACCCATTAAAATGTATTCTTTTGCCTGATCTAAAGGTCCAATATTGACACAATTTTCATACATTTTTTCGTTTGTAACAGCATTTAACCACTTTTCAGGGTTGCGCTCGCTCTCTGTGGCAATTTTTTTGTTATCGACAGTTACACGACCATGCGCCCCAGGCCCAATTCCTAAATAGTCACCATACCTCCAATAAATTAAATTATGTTTACTTTCGGACCCAGGTTTTGCGTGGTTGGATACTTCATACGCGGGCAAATTATATTTGTTACACAGGCTTTGGGTCAACTCATAAAGGGTCGCTGAGTGGTCATCTGTTGGAAGCCCTCTGAGTTTACCACTCTTGTACAGACTACCGAAAGCAGTACCTTGTTCAACAGTCAATTGATATAAAGAAATATGGCCAGTTTGCAAGCTAAGTGCTCTTTCAAGCTCGGCAGACCATTCATCAATTGTTTGCTCTTGCCTTGCGTAGATAAGATCAAAACTTGTCTGACTGAAAATAGAATTTGATATTTCTACTGCATTAATCGCCTCCGTTGCAGAGTGTAAGCGTCCAAGCCTTTTCAAATCTACATTATTTAGGGCCTGTACTCCAACAGATAGTCTATTGATACCGGCGAGTTGGTAGTCTTTAAATTTATTAGCCTCAACGGAAGATGGATTAGCCTCTAGCGTTATTTCTAACTCATTTGAAACAGTCCAGAGAGATTTAATTTTATCGATAATTTCAGATACCACTTCGGGGTTCATTAGGCTGGGAGTGCCGCCTCCGAAAAATATCGTGTTAAGTAGCCTTGGCGTCGTCTTTCTTGAAGCATTTTCAAGGCATTTTAGATATGCATTAAGCCAGGCTTTTTGGTCAATCTTTAGGGACACATGGCTATTAAAGTCACAATATGGGCATTTGGACTCACAGAAAGGCCAGTGTATATAAATTCCAAAGCCACCATTTTTCCAGTCCTGTTCCAATTAAAAACAGCCAGATAATAATTTTGAAAAAGCGTCAGCTCGGTGGCTGATTTTATTTTTCTCCCAACGGTCCATTTCTCCAAATGTTTCACTGTAACCGTTAGGTAAAAAAATCGGATCATAGCCGTGACCATTTTCTCCCCGCATAGGCCACACCAGAGAACCCTCTATCACTCCTTCAAAAACTTCATCATGACCGTCGGGCCATGCTAAAACTAAGGTACACCGAAATTGCGCAGATCTTGGATATGGTGCATCAACCTCACTTAGTGCATTGTGAGTTTTCTCCATAGCATATACGAAGTCCCTTCCTCCCGAAGTTTCTGCCCAATTGGCGGTATATACGCCTGGAGCTCCGTTTAGAGCGTCAATTGTAATGCCGCTATCATCAGCCAATGATGGCAAATTACTCATTTTTGCAGAAAAGTGTGCCTTAATCCGTGCATTACCGACAAAGGAATCCTCAGTTTCCTCAGGTTCAGTAATATTAAGCTGATTTGCTCCTATAATATTAATTTTGAATGGCTCAAATAAATGCCTGATTTCTTCGAGCTTACCCTGATTATGAGTGGCAATTACTAGCTGCTCGCCAGAAAATTTCCTTGTCATTCAGTCGCCTTTTCCTGTGCTATTATCAAATCCTTGATACCTATAATAGCCAGGTCCATAAGTTCATCTAATTGGCTTCGTGAATACGTTGATCCTTCTGCACTGATCTGTGTTTCTATCATATTGCCGGATCCCATCATGATAAAGTTTCCATCCACTCCTGCCTCACTATCTTCAGAATAATCTAGGTCCAGTATAGGTTGACCAGCGTATATTCCACAGCTGATAGCTGCTATTGGGGAAATTAACGGATCGGTTGTTACTGTCCCCTCTTGTAAAAGTTTTTTAACCGCTAACTTTAGAGCGACCCAGCCACCACTAATTGATGCACATCGGGTGCCTCCATCTGCTTGTATAACATCACAATCAACCGTTACTTGTCGCTCGCCTAACGCGACCCTATCTACTCCAGCTCGCAAAGATCGCCCAATTAATCTCTGAATTTCAACGGTTCTCCCCCCTTGTTTTCCGGAGGCAGCTTCACGACGCATACGGCTAACAGTAGATCTGGGCAGCATGCCATATTCTGCGGTGACCCATCCCAAGCCCGATCCCTTTACAAATGGTGGCACTCTATCTTCTACCGTCGCAGTACATAGGACGTGGGTATCTCCAATTTTAATAAGGCAAGAGCCTTCAGCATGTTTTGTAACATTTGTTTCAATTGTAATAGATCGAATTTCGTCAAGGTTTCTACCAGATGGACGCATAAAATTTCCCTTTTTTGTAAAAGGAATACATTTCCTTTAATGTATTTTGCAACCCCGATTGACCTTTTCCCTATCGTTACATTATTTAGTTAATGAGGAAAATTTATGACTAAATTGAATAATATTTTAACTGAAATGAATGATCGCTCCAGGGAGGTCTTTCAGCGTGTTGTGGAGGAGTATTTGCAAAGTGGCGAACCAGTAGGCTCTAGAACTCTAACGCGAAGTTTAAGTGAAAATTTAAGTGCTGCTACCGTCAGAAACGTCATGCAAGATTTAGAATATCTCGGTTTGCTCGATAGCCCGCATATTAGCTCAGGTAGAATACCAACCCAAATGGGTTTGAGGATGTTTGTGGATGGCCTTCTTGAAGTAGACGGTTTAGAGATTACCGATAGGGAGAAGCTTGATGGCACCATAAATGAAAACTCCAATGATATTGCAGGGGCGTTGGATAAAATAGGTTCTGCTCTTTCTGGCATAACTCAGGGGGCTTCTCTCGTTTTGAGTCCGAAACAGGAATCGGAAATTGAACACATTGAATTTGTATCACTTGCGCATGATCGAGCAATTGTTGTTTTAGTTTTTTCAAATGGTCATGTTGAGAATAGGCTTTTTAAACCTCCGTTAGGCCAAACCCCGAGCTCGCTAAAAGAAGCAGCAAACTTTTTAAATTCTATAATGCAAGGTCGAACCTTATCACAAGCTAAGGAAATTATTAAGCAGGAAATTTCAATTAGAAGACAGGAGTTGGATAGTTTAGCGGCAGAACTTGTAGAGAATGGAGTTGTATTTTGGGAGGCTAAGGGAGACACGCAAGAAAGATTAATTGTTAGGGGGCGAGCGAATCTCCTTGAAAGCGAGGCGGAAGAAGAAGAGCTTGAACGCATAAGACTTTTATTCAATGACCTGGAAAGAAAGCAAGACATAGCAGAATTTCTTGACTTGACTGAACGTGCCAATTGTGGATTATACAGCGCAACTGGTTGGAAAATTAATTTCCGATCGTAGTTAGAGGTGAAATATGGCGGACCCCAAAGAGGATGACTTTTTAGACGATATAGAAGATGCTGCTTCTGAAGAAGCAGAAGTGGAAATGATTGATATTAATGAAGAAGCAGATCGATTAGATGAGTTAGAGGCTATTAAGAATGAGCGAGATGAATTTAGGGATCGTTTTGTACGCGCTTTAGCCGACGCGGAAAATGCACGGAAACGTGCTGACAAAGATCGTAGAGAAGCTGAAAATTATGGGGGTTCAAAGTTAGCGAGAGATTTGCTTCCGGTATATGACAATCTTAAAAGAGCTGTTGATGCAGTCACAGAGGAGCAGCGGTCGCTCGCCTCAGGTTTAATCGAGGGTGTTGAATTAACGATGCGTGAATTGCTGAATGTTTTTACAAAGCATGGTATTACTTTAATATCCCCAGAGGTCGGTGATAAATTTGATCCAAAACTTCATGAAGCGATGTTTGAGGCACCTTTACCCGATACGAAAGCAGGTGATATCATACAAGTTTCAGGTGAGGGATTTATGCTTCACGATAGGCTCTTAAGACCTGCTAAAGTCGGTGTATCATCATCTGTAGATGGTTAGTTAAGCGATATTTTTCAAAGGTCGGTTTTATCAGAAATTTCTTTTAGTTTATATAATATTTGTAACGCTTCATTGGGTGATATTTGATCTGGGTAAATGTCTTTTAACTCGTTCAAAAGTTCTGTGTTCTGGCTGGCATAGGCGTTACTGTCGTCATTTAGGTGATGTGAAAATAGAGGTAAACCTTCTCCAAGAAGCTTCTTTGCAGGGTCTTTCTCCATGTCTCTTTTTTCAAGCTCATTAAGAATGACATTTGCCCGGTCGATAACTGTAGTGGGAAGCCCAGCTAATTTTGCAACCTGCAGTCCATAGGAGCGATCGGCAGCCCCCTGGCGCACTTCATGAAGAAAAATTACCTCATTTTTCCACTCTTTTACAGCAACAGTTGCATTTTTAACTCTTGTTAACATATCTGAAAGGGTG
>LULP01000320.1_pt1 | contig 11382 bp, 10 predicted proteins | sample 728111 | NCBI WGS metagenome assembly LULP01 (sample SAMN03860286, study PRJNA289734) | marine metagenome | biome: seawater column; feature: ocean; material: water; isolation source: Red Sea water column Station 149 - depth 25m | place: Saudi Arabia: Red Sea | collected 2011-10-15 | depth 25 m
TATGGCAGATTTAAACATCCCAAATTTGAATATTAAACCTGATAAATATATTTTTAAAAAAAAATTAAATTTAAGAAGAAAATCTAAAAGAAGACTATTCACTGAATCTTTCTTTTTGTTTATTTTGAGTGTTTTATTAGTTTATATAAATTATTTAATTCCTAATAAAAATTTGCTGTTACAAAATCTACCTTCGACATTTAATAAATCTTTTTTATTAATGATTGATCTCTTTTCATATCTGTATGAGATATTTTTGGTGATTTTTATTTTTGTATCTTCTTTTACTGCTCTTATTTTAATGATAGGTTCATTTAATAGGTTATTTAAAGTCTCTAAGAGAAAGTCAAAACAAATTGTTTATAAATAATTTCAAATAGGTTGCATTAGGCCACCACTTCCTGAATCAGAATCATCATCATCATTTTCTGTTTCTTCTCCAAATAATGCAAATATGCCTAATACAATTGATGAAAGAATAATTGATAAGGGTAAAATCGAAGTTTGGATTCCGACGTCTATATATTCACCCATAAAATAAATAAATTTTTATAAACCTAACCGAAATCAAACTGATTCGCGGATTTTAAATAATTATTTAATAATTTAATCTCTTTTAATAAGTTCTTTATCGAAATTCTTTATTTCTCTTTCAAAAGACCCGAACCACAACATTAGTTGATCAATTTGATTTTGAATTTCAGTTGCACCTAAGCCCCTTATAGTGATGATTGAAAATGGTTGGCCTTCATTAAAATTAAATTTATTTTGAACACTACTTGCCAAAGAATTTTTAAGAATTTTAAAAGTAGAATTTTTTAATTTTGTCTCTATCAAGATGTTTGGCTTTTTGAGCTTGATCTTATTAAAACCACATTTTTTAGCTAGTAATTTTAGTCTCATTATCATAATTAAGGACTCAACAGGTTTGGGTAAGTTTCCATATCTATTAACCCAGTCTGTAGCTAATTCAGTTAATTCATCATTATTTGAACATTCAGTAACAGATTTGTAAGCTTCAAGCTTCTCTTCTCTGTTTAATATCCATGTTGCAGGTATAAATGCATTTATTGGTAGATCAATTTGAGTGTCGTTAACTTCAGGTATTTCTTGCCCGCTGATTTCTGAAATAGCCTCATGGAGCATTTCTATATATAAATCATATCCAATAGCATTAACCTTTCCACTTTGTTCTTCTCCTAGTAAACTACCAACACCTCTTATTTCCATATCTTTCATTGCAAGTTGGTATCCACTACCTAGTTCTGAAAAGTCTTTTATCGCTTTCAATCTTTGTTTTGCAGCGTCATTAATTTTATTTATATTTGGATAAAATAACCAAGCATGTGCTTGTACACCGCTTCTACCAACTCTTCCTCTAAGTTGATAAAGTTGTGAAAGGCCAAATTTGTGAGAATCTTCAATAATGATTGTATTTACTTTAGGGATGTCTAATCCACTTTCAATTATCGTTGTGCATATCATTAGATCTACTTCTCCATTATTAAAAGCAATCATTGCATTTTCAAGCTCTGTTTCGTTCATTTGCCCATGAGCAACAATAAATTTTAAGCTGGGAAACATATTTTTTAATTTGTTTACAGCTTGATCTATATCAGAAATTCTTGGAAGAACATAAAAAATTTGACCTCCCCTATCAAGTTCTTGATTAATTGCAGTTCTTATAACATCCATATCTATTTCAGATAAATATGTTTTTATTGATCTTCTTGATGGTGGAGGAGTGTTTAGTAAGCTCATTTGTCTTAGTCCAGATAAGCTCATATAAAGAGTTCTTGGAATTGGAGTTGCCGAGAGAGTTAAAACGTCTATGTTGGTTTTGATTTTTTTTATTTTCTCCTTTTGCCTTACTCCAAATCTTTGTTCTTCATCAATAACTAGTAGTCCTAAGTTTTTAATTTCTATTTCTTTTCCTAAAATTTGGTGCGTTGCTACAACTAAATCAATTTTGTTATTTTTCAAACCTGCATAGATTTCCTTTCTTTCATTAACAGTTTTGAATCTATTGAGTAATGATACTTTTATTGGGTAAGGTGAAAATCTATTACTTATTGTCCTCCAATGTTGCTGAGCTAGGATTGTTGTAGGTGCTAGTAATATTACCTGTTTGCCTGATGTAATAGCCTTAAAAATAGCCCGAACAGCTACTTCTGTTTTGCCAAATCCTACATCTCCACAAACTAGCCTGTCCATTGGCTTATCGCTTTCCATATCAGATTTTATTTCTTCTACAGCAGTAATTTGGTCAGGTGTTGGTTGATAAGGGAATGATTCCTCTAATTCATCTTGCCAAGGACCATCTTCTGGGTAAATGTAACCCTTTAATTTTTCTCTCTTTGCATAAAGTTTTAAAATATCGACAGCAACTTTTTTGATTTGTTTCTTATTTTTTTCTTTTATTTTTTCCCATTCTGTCCCTCCTAATTTATTTATTTTCGGCTTTATTTTTCCGCTTGATCTATATCTGTTAACACTACCAAGTTGATCAGCGGCAACACTTATCTTTCCATCTTGATACTGAATGACTAAATAATCTCTTGAATCTCCAGTTATATTTATTTTTTCTATTTTTAAAAATTTTCCTATTCCATGATTTTTATGAACTATAAAATCACCGGGACTAATCTTATTTACATTTATATTTGAATTGACACTTCTTTTTTTTCTTCTTATGAATACATTATTAAAAAGAGATTGTTGTGAAAATAATTCTTTATCTGTTATCAGGACAACTTTCCATATCGGAAGATAAAACCCCTCGATTTCGTAATTGTTCTTATTTTTTAAAATTAGAGGAGTTGAATTATTAATTGACTTATATGCTTCATCAATATCATTAGGATTGTTTAAGAAGTTTGCATTACATTCGTGCTCAAAAAGTAAAGTCCTTGTTCTCAATGGTTGTGCTGATAATATCCATACTTTTTCATTATTTTTTATATTTTTATTTATATCATTGGATAATTTCCCTACATTTTTAGAGTATGAATTTAATCTTTTATCGTTTAACAAAAATCTATTATCAATATTGATTTTAGATTCAAATTCATAAAATTTTATTAAATTAAAATTTCCTAGTGAATTTAATATTTCGTCAAACTTTAAATGCAAATTAGGTTTGGCCTCTAAATTAATGTCATTATTTTTAAGGTTCTCATTTAATTCATACGTACAATTATCAAAATTACTTTCTGAATCTAGATACCAATTATTTGCAAATTTTTTACAATCTTCTAATTCATCAATTACAAGAATTGTTTCCCTATTTATAAAATCTATTATGTTTGAGGGTTCTTCTTCAATTATTCCTAAATAACGATCAAGATTATTTTTATTTATATCTTCTGAATTAAAAAGATTGTTCTTGGATAAATTATTTAACTTATCTTTTATTAGCAAATCAAATCCAGCCTGTATTATTTCAATATTATTTATACTTTCTAATGTTTTCTGTGTATGGGGATCATATTCTCTTATTTTCTCAATTACATTATCAAAAAATTCTAATCTTATAGGAAACTCATTATTGACAGGATAAATATCTATTATTTCCCCTCTCCTACTCCAGAATCCTTCAGTTGAAGTTACATTATCCTTTGTATAGCCCAACAAAGTAAGTTTATTTGCTAATTCTTGAATCTCGATTTGAACTCCTTTTTGCAAATCTAACTTGTTTTCAATTAATAGGTTTTTATTTATTAGATGAGGTTGTAGTGATCTCTCAGTTGATATAACAATATTAAGTTCATTTTTCTCTTTTTTTATTAATTTGGATAAAACAGTAAGCTGACTAAATTCAATCTCTTTGGATTTATTAATTGATGAGTATGGTAGATGTTCTGTTGGAGGATAATATAAAACTGCTTTATCATTTATACTTTCAAAATAACCAATCCATTTGTAGGCAATTTCTACATTAGGACAAATTAATAATATATTTTTTTCCTCTTTTTTTGCGATGCTATCTAATATTATTGATTTTGCATATCTACTTGAACCAACAATATTTAATTCATTATTTTTTGAAATTCTTTTTATTAATTCAGAAGTAATTTGTGAGTTCGAAATATAATCAACTAAAGTATTTAAACTCATTTATAACTATCAATCTTGATTACAAATATCCGATACATTATATTAGATTTTATACTGATTGTGAATAATATTTGATGGATTCAGCCGCAATAAATTCTTTTATACCCACACTAGATCAGGTAGACAGTTGGTACGAAATCTTTACACTTTTACCAATATTAATTGCTCTAGAATTATTATTATCTGCAGACAATGCTGTAGCACTAGCTTCTCTTACTAAATCCCTCGATAGTTCAGAATTAAGGTCAAGAGCCTTAAATATTGGTATAACAATATCTTTATTATTTAGAATTATTCTAATCATATTATCTAATGTTCTTCTAAAGTTTATTCTCATTAGAGTTTTTGCTGGTTTTTATTTAATTTATTTATTCTTCTCTAATGTTTTTTTAAATTCAGATATAGAAAACGCTGAAAATGGGACAGATAATAATAAAAATAATTTTAGGTTTTTAAGGGTTGTAGCGCTTCTTTCAATTACTGATTTTGCTTTTTCCATAGACAGTATCACTACTGCAGTAGCTATAAGTGATCAATACATATTAATTATATTTGGAGCAGTGATTGGAGTATTAGCCTTAAGATTTACATCGGGGATTTTTCTAAAACTTCTGGATATATTTTCTAGATTAGAAACAGCCGGTTACGTAGCAATTTTAATAGTTGGGATTAAACTTTTACTAAATACGTTAATTAAAGAATCTATTCTTCCAGACTATTATTTTTATTTTTTGATTCTTTTTGCTTTCATTTGGGGATTCTCTAAAAAAGAATCTAAAACTTAATCTGAGAGATATTCACCTGCTGATGGCTTTAACTGTTGAATCAATTGCTTTTTGCTAGAAATGTTTTTGCCTTCAAGTTTTGCTTCTAACAAAATAATCGGATCAGTTTTAGTTGAAATTATAATTCCTTCATTTTCTATTACAGCAAGAATAATACCTGGTCTTGAATAATTGCTCATGAAAAGGTATTTTTCATTTTTAATTACATCACTAGTCAAAACTTTGATTTTAAGTATTTTAAGGTTCTTACCTCTAAAATTTGTATTTGTTCGTGGGTATAATCCTTTTATTTTTTGAGAAATTTTAATTGCCTCATTACCCCAATCAACTTTAAAGTCTGATTTTTCAATCATTCTTGCGTAAGTAATTTCTCTTCCAAGGGTATTTTGTTTTATTAATTGAGGATTAGTATTTTTATTAATATTTTCTTCGATTATAGATGTAGCATTTAAAAATAATTTTGCCGATAAAATACTAAGTTTTTCCGATAGTGTATTTAAATTATCGTTATTATTAATTTTAATTTTTTCTTCCAACAATATGTCGCCAGTATCTAGTCCCTCATTCATTTTCATAATTCCTACACCAGTAAATTCATCGCCTTTTATTAGTGACCATTGGATTGGGGCTGCACCACGCCATCTTGGAAGTAATGAAGCATGTGCGTTCCAACACCAGTTATTGATAATTCATCTACCCATATATGTGGAGAAATTCCACTTGTTGTTACCTCCTGGCTTGATTCAATATTTACTATATTTTTCAAAAGATATTTGATATCCCCTGCTACGGTGGCAGATTCTATTGAGATTTTTTTTCCGTTTTTGTAGAGCCATCCATCAAATGGAAGAGAAAATGAACCTTGACTTGCTCTGACACCTGCATGGATTGCATTTAACTCTTCTATATAAACAAATTCTCCCTCATAAGTAGAGTGATCTAGTGATGTTTTTAGATCAAAGTTTTCTTCTGATTTTTCAACTACGATCCAATCAGGAGATACTGAGACTTTTGATCCTAGTCCAGCGTGGCCAGTGGGAGTTGTTTTAAATATTCTTGCAGTTGATTCAGAATGTATAAAATTTTCAATTCTCCCTCTGTTAATTAGACATAGTCTTTTGGTTGGGGTTCCCTCTCCATCAAATGGTGTTGAAGAAATATTCTTTTCGTGAAGGCCATCATCATAAATATTAAGTGCTTCTGTAGATAGTTTCTCTCCGATTGAATTTTTATTAGATAAGCTCACTCCATCTATGATGCTTCTAGCATTAAACATTGAGCTAAAGGCGTTAATGATAGTTAAAAAAGACTCTGGGGAAAAACATATTAAATATTTATCAGTTTTAATAGATGAATAATTTAAATGAGAAATTGTTTTATTTGAAGCCTCTTTAATACACGACTCTATATCTATATCATCAGCTCCATATCCAAGTTTTACGGAACCTGAACTACGAGGCTTCTTATTTTTCTCTTCTGCTCTTGCATATAAATATAGTGCTGCTTGACTTTTGGAATAACTTCGAAAGGCACCCTCACTATTTGCATAAACTCTCTCAAAGAAACTCTCAGATAAACCATTATATGGAACAGATTTTATGGATTCATGACTTTCTAATAGTTTTACTTCCGCTTCTCTTAAAACTGTAAGTAATTTTTTTATTCCAACAGGATTTCTTTTTTTAACTTCCTTAACTTTAATAGGATCCTTCGCTAGTGGTGAAAATTCTGTAGATTCATTCTTATTGCCGAAATCAGAAGCTATATTTGCTTGCTTAAGAGCCTTTTTAATACCAGATTCACTAATATCACTTGTTGTAGTAATACCAACTAGATTAGATTGATTCCAAACTCTTATAGTTAAAATTTGCTTTTGTGATGCCTTAAGTTGTTTAGCCTCTCCTTTATCTACTTGCACAGAATAATCATTAGAAAAGCTTGCTCCATAATCCCATTTTTTAAGATTTAGGAAATCTGCAGCTTTGGAGATTTGAGTTGTGATTTCTCTTGAATTCATATCCTATCTTCCGCCAACAGTGATTGAATCAACCTTAATATGAGGTTGGCCAACAGTTACGTTGACACTTCCACTAATGGATCCACAGAATCCAGGAGCCAATTCGAGATCATTTCCGCACATTGATATTTTTGGCATAACTTCTTTAGCCTCACCGATCAATGTTGCTCCCTTTACTGGACTAGTTAATTTTCCATTTTTAATAAGATATCCTTCTTCTACCGCAAAATTAAATTGTCCTGTAGCACCTACACTGCCACCACCCATTGATTTGCAGTAAAGACCTTCACTAATACTATTGATTAAATCCTCTTTCGAGTGCTCACCTTTAGCTATATAAGTATTTCTCATTCTTGAAGCTGCAGCAAAAGAATAATTTTGTCTTCTTCCACTTCCTGTTCTTTTATGGCCAGTTCTTAATTCACCTGCCCTGTCGGATATGAATTTTTTTAATATCCCTTCATCTATTGCTGTTACAGATTCATGTGCAATTTTTTCATTCAATTTATTCTCAAATGGTGTTGTTCCTCTCTCTATTTGAGTAGTTTCAAGTAAATGACCACAGGCTTCATGGAATATAACGCCACCAAATTTATTAGCTAATACAACAGGCATTTGTCCTGCATCAACATAATCTGCATACAACATGTTCATTGAACTTTCAAACACATCATTAGCTGCTTTTTCGTGATCCCATAATCTGAATTCATTAGGCATTCCTGACGATCCAAATCTTCTACTTCCACTAGATCTATATTGGGCATCACTTGCAATTACGTTGAGACCAACTGTTTGATGCAATCTAATATCTGAGACATAGGTTCCGTCACTGGAGGCTATAATTACTTCTTGAAGATTTCTTGAGTAACTTCCTTTCCTAGTTATTATTTTATTATTTTTTTTTAAAGACTTTGTGCTAACTAGTAGTTTTTCACTTATCTCATGAATAGATGGGACTTCATTAATCCATTTTTTCTTGGATAAACTATAGTCCCTATGTTTATTTAAACCGTTAAATAGTTCTCTTTTGTTGTCTGTTATGTCTAACATCTCAATAGCCTGAGATACCGATCTCATCAAGCCATGCTTTGTTAAATCATTTGTACTTACAAATCCATCCTTTTTTCCCTTGAAGATTCTAATGCCAGCACCCCTTCCAAATGATGGACTTACACTTGTAATAAAATCTTCTTCTGCTAACACGCTTGAGTTGTCAGTATTCTCTATAAATATTTCTACAAAATCAGCACCAAGTCCAATTCCGTAGAAAATGATTTCTTCTAATAAATCTTTATTGCAACTACCAAAAACGATTTCATTTGATTTGATTTGTGACGAAAGCATATGAGTCTATAAATCTTCTCTGTATTAAAGATTATCTAATCGAAGGTTGGAAATCTTTGCTATCAAGAGGTTTTAATAAGTATAGTCTTAATAACTGGTAACCGTTTGATAAATATTTAGGTAATTTTTTAAAAGTTTTAGATACTTTATTTCCATCACTGTTTGCAATATCAGAAAGAACCTTATTATTCTCTACTATTTTATCTAATCTTCCATAAAAAGATTTATCATAAACGTCCATTACTACAGGGAAAACTCTAGCTGCAGTTTCATTTGTTTTATTAATAACAAACTGGTCGTAATCTCTGGCATCTAAACCTAAAGAACTGTAGAAATCTTTTTTAATTCCCAAATCCCTTGCATACATAGTTGCAAATACAGCTAATAGAAAGAACCTTGACCATAACTTGGATGTTAATGGAAGATTATTCAAGAAATATCTAAACCTATGGAAGTAGTCGAATAATGGGTGTGTAAAAGTAGAGCCGCCAATGGTAATTTTTTGGCTTAAAGATTTAACAGTACGTGGCTGTGCTTTCATTAATGCGTCAAAGAAATCCCCATGTCTATTTTCATCTTGACACCAATTTTCAAAGTAATTAAATAGTGGAAAAATTTTGCTATCAGGGTTCTTTTCGAGATGCCTATAAATTGCTATGTATCTCCAATAACCTATTTTTTCGGATAAATAAGTAGCGTAAAAAATACTTCTTGGAGGGAAATAAGTGTAATCTTTATTGGCTGTTAAAAAACCTAAATCTAACTGAAGTCCAAAGTCACTCATTGATTTATTTAAAAAACCTGCATGTCTTGCTTCATCTCTGGCCATATGAGCAAAACATTCAGCAAGTAGAGGGTTTTTGACTTTAATTCTCTTACTAAGTTCCTTGTAAAGTAAAAAACCTGAAAATTCTGATGTACAACTTCCCTCGAGAAAATCAACAAAAAGCTCTCTTGTCTCAGGATCTAATTTTTCTGCAGCGCCTTCAAATTCACTATTTCTTACAAAATGATGTCTATTGTAATCTTTCCTAAATTCCTCACAAATAGCTTCCAATTCCTCCTCGTTTATTGATAAATCCATATTTTCCATAGCCTCAAAGTCTGTTGTATAGAATCTTGGGGACAAAATTGTTTCTTTTGCTGGTATCTTTCCATTATTAATATCTTTTTTATTTTTTGATTCAACAGTTGATTGAGCCATTTTTTATTCGGTTTATTAATACTATTATTTACTATGATTTGTATTTTCGAGGGAAAAGTTAACTTGGTGTTATTGTTTTTCTAATTAACTCCTATTAACTTTTGCCCATTCAATCTTTGAAGTACTCTTGAAATTATTAATTTTAGGGTAATTCTTTTTTCGTCAATAAGAAAGGATTCAATAATACTGGGTTGTTGATTAGGTTTTGATAAAGAAATACTTTTTAATGAACTAATGTCATCCTTCTCAAAGGATAACCAAAAGTTACATGTATCTTTAATTTCACAATTTATTACCCAACATTTATCTCCAGCAATAGGTCTATTTGTGTTAGTGAGGTTAATATTGTTTATTTCTAATCCTCTTTGATTAATTTCCTCAGTAAGTGAAGGAATTAGGTGCATGTTAATAAATTCTTGGAAAGGCTTTTTCTCTACTGGGAGTTCTTTTTTTGGTTTTGTTATAGGTTTTTCGGGAGTATTAATTTCATTTTTTATAACAACTTTAGTAGCAGAATCACCATTATTTATATCCATATTGATAACTTTTTCTGATTTAGGTTCTTTTATTTCCTCAGAGTTTGATTTAGTAGTGTTGTCAGATATTTCTTTATTAACTTCATTATTTTTGTCTAAATTTTCTTCCATAAAAAAAACTATTTATTCCATTATAAATTAAAAAAACATTTTTTAATTAATTTATTTTTCTACCAATCATTATCAGCATTATCCCAGTCATCTTTAATATCTTGATTTGAATAACTTTGATCTTTTTTTAAATTATTATCATTCATATTTTTGACTACTCTGTAATTAACAGAAATTGTTGGTTGAGTTTCTCTAATATCCCTTTGTGGCGGCATCTCAACGTTTGGTTCCATTTCTTCCTCATTATTATTAAATACAAAATCATCTTTCACATTTTCGAAAGTTTTTTTCCTGAAACTAGTACTAGTAATTAATATTTATTTATGTTAATTCTAAATCAATTTGATATTTAAGAATATCGACTTTTATTATTTTTACTTCTATTGCATCTCCAACTTTATATGATTTTTTAGATTTTCTTCCAATCAATAGATTTTGCCTTGACCTGTATTCATACCAATCATTATTAAGAGTGCTTACGTGTACTAAACCCTCTACATTTAGTTCTGATATCTCAACAAAGAAACCATATGTTTGCACTGATAAAATAAACCCACTATAAATATTACCTAGTAATTTTTCTGCTTTTCTTACTTTTTTTATATTTATCATATTAGATTTATATTGGTTAACTTTGTACTTGAATTCATTAAGTTTATCTATCACAAACTTGTTAAATAATATTTCTAGATTTTTTGAAATTGATGAATTAAATATATCCCAATTTACTAATTCTAATGAATTACTCTCAGATATATTAATTTCATTTATATTATTTTTCTTTGATTTCTTACCATTTATTATCATATTAAAAATACAGTACTGGTTAATAAGATTAGTAAAGTCAAATCCAGGAATTGTCCATGGAGAAATAAATAATTTTTCTGATTCATCATTATCAGGATCTTTAGATATCAACCTTATTTCATTGTCCTTAAATTCATTAATTAGAAGTTTATGTAAGATTCTTTTTTTATTATCGTCGTCACATAATTTAATTACTTGACTAAATGTCAAATTGCCATCTTCATTAAGCTCTACATCATTATCAATAAATTCTGAATATTTGATAATTTCATTAGCATTAACGTAATCTATTCCATTTGAGATGTATCCTGCACTTTTTAAGCCATATTGATTTGAATGTTTGAACCATATTAAATTAGCTTCATATAGTATTGGTGAAAGGTAAGTTTGGCAATCTTCTTTATTTAATGATTCAAAATATCCTTTTGAATATTCAGCTGGATTGTGAATAAAAAATTCTTC
>LULP01000416.1_pt1 | contig 11377 bp, 12 predicted proteins | sample 728111 | NCBI WGS metagenome assembly LULP01 (sample SAMN03860286, study PRJNA289734) | marine metagenome | biome: seawater column; feature: ocean; material: water; isolation source: Red Sea water column Station 149 - depth 25m | place: Saudi Arabia: Red Sea | collected 2011-10-15 | depth 25 m
CTTTTACTTTTTCTGCCTCAGCAACAATTCGATCTCTTGATTTTAGAAGTACTCTTTTCTCATCGTCTGTGCACATTACAGATACATCCTGTCCTAAAATATTAATATCAACCTTACTCTTTTCCATGATTCTTCATACTATCAATTCTATCCAGCAGTGACTTAAGTTGGGACTTTGCTGACTCATTTTTCTTGATCAAGTCAGACTTTTCTGAGACTAGTTTAGTTTGTTGATTTTTGAGAAGTGTATTTTCAAGATTAGTTGAATCTATTTTTTTACTCAGCAGATCAAGGTTATGCTCTAGATTGTTCAATTTATCTAAAATATCTGACATAGTGTATAATATAGTTTTAGTACTCACATTAATCAATAAAATTATTAATTTACGTTAACTTCTTATGAAAGATTCTAGTGATATATTAATACATGAAATCATTGATGACTATCAGTGCCCTTTCACAGCATCTGAAGTCCATGGATTTTTTACTGGTTTGGTTTTGTCAAATATCTCAAACATTAATCTAGATAAAAAAACAAGAGAAATAAAAGTAGGAAAAATTTCTGTTGGTGGCAATTCATTAATTAGCGTTCAGTCAATGACTAATACCTTAACTAAGGATGTTAAACAATCTGGAGAAGAGGCTGATTTCGACGTGATAGCTTCCTCTCTAGCTGAATGGACGTATTATTTTTTGATATCCTATAAAGAATCAGGTAGTTCAAAAGATATTGATAATCGTATTACTGAGATTCTTGACGTTTTTGACGAGATTAGCCAACTTAATCAAAAATATAAGGTTGATGAAGATAATAGCGTTAATCAAGAAAGCTTGAATGATATTCATGATTTTATTGAAAAATCCGTTCAATATATATTTAATAAAAAAGATGATAAGTAAAGATTTTAAAAGAAGAAGAGATTTCCTTCTACGTAAGATTGAGGATAATTCAATTGTTATCCTTTTTTCAGGGCTAGAAAAGTCTCGTAACAATGATGTTAACTATAAATTTCGCCAATCGAGCAACTTTTTCTATCTCACTGGTATTAATAATCCTTCTATGTTGTTGATTATTACTAAAACTAGCAATCGGCATTCCACAACTTTAGTGTGCGATAGGCCAAATGATATTGATAAAATCTGGCATGGACAGCTACCCTCTAAATCATCGTATAAAAACCAGTTTGAAATTCAAAATGTTCTATACTTTGATGAACTCAAGTCCCTTGAACTTAATGACGCAAAGAACATTTATTTTGAATTCGCTGATGAAAACAGGCTCAACGAATTTATTAGTAATCTCAATCTTTCACAACCTCAATCGAGATATTTAAGAAATAATACCTCAAGATCTACTAAAATTGACTTGTCTAATCTCATATTTGATATGAGAAGAATTAAATCTAAAAGTGAAGTGTCACTAATTAGACATGCTGCAAAAATATCAGCAAAAGCACACATCAACATTATGAAAAGCTGCAAATCAGGTTTAAAAGAATATGAAGTTGAAGCAGATTTTATAAAACATTGCATGTCAGAAAGATGCGAACAGGCATATCCTGCAATTGTCGCCTCTGGGAAAAATGCGTGTGTCCTTCATTATACAAAAAATAATGCGATTTTGAGGTCAAACAGTCTTCTGCTTGTTGACGCAGCAGCTGAGTATGATAATTATGCATCTGATATAACTAGAACTATTCCTGTATCTGGAAAGTTTAATGAATTTCAGAAAAAAATTTATGAGGCTGTTTTAAAAGCTCAAACAATGGCAATAAAAGCCTGCAAACCCGGTAAGACTCTAATTGATATCCATAATGTTGCAGTGAAGCACATTACTAAGGGATTGATAGAAGCTAAAATCTTAAGGGGGAAGTTGGAGAGAAATATAAAAGAGGAAAAGTATAAGAAATATTATATGCATAATACAGGGCACTGGTTAGGATTAGATGTACATGATCCATCCTCATACTCGATTAATGGTAAGCCAATTAAGCTTAAACCCGGGATGATATTTACCGTAGAACCCGGCATTTATATCAATAAAGAACCTGGTATTGATAAAGGTTTCCATAATATTGGAGTAAGAATTGAAGATGATGTTTTAATTACAGATTCTGGCTGTGAATTGAGAAATTGATGTCTCATGCCTAAAAAAAACGACTTTATTGTAGTAGGTGGAGGACTAGTCGGTTGCTTGGCAAGTCTTATTCTGAGTAAAAAAAATTATACTATATGTTTAGTAGAAAAAAAAACATTCAAACATATTATCTCTGATGACTTCACACCCCTCTCTTTGACAGTAAACACCATTCAATTTCTTAAAAAAAATAACTTATGGGATAGTAGCTACATTAAAGCCACTGATGTAAAAGAACTTACTGTAAAGTTATTCAATAGTTTTAATGTTGTGCGTTTTTGCTCTGATGATTTACATAGAGAAGAACTTGGATCTGTTGTTGATAAATCTAGTTTTTTATCGTACTTGATAGATCATTGTAAAAAAAGTAAAAATATAAATATTGTTGACGAGGCAGACACGTATATAGATAATATTACTTCACCCATCAAACTTTCACAAACTCAGTCTAAATTAACGGTTACCGGAGATTACCTAATTGTAACAGACGGGGCCAACTCCCAATTCGCAAAAAATTTAAATATGGAGCGTCATTCTTTTGATTATGATCAAACATCATACATCTTCAACACAAATTATCAGCATCTCTCAAAAGGTGCATTTCAGATCTTTAGTAGAAAAGGCATTTTTGCAATACTTCCATTTAATGATAATTCTGTTTCAATAGTTGCAAGCATTTATAACGAATTTATTGACGACTTTGCTTTTGAGAGTGAAAACGCAAACTTTGATATGTTGGAGATGGAGCTGGCTCCTTATTTAAGAGGCATTGATAAACCTAAGTTAATTTATAAGTATCCACTCAATACAAGTAGACTGGTTGCATGGAGTAAGCAAAACGTCATATTCCTAGGAAATTCCTCTCAACTTATTCATCCGTTTGGAGCACAAGGTTTCAACTTCGCAGCTGATTGCATTCAAGTTATTAGCGATAAGTCTGAGGATCTACTTTTAGATAGTGAATTCAATCCTGAAATACTAAATATCATTAACAAAAAAAGGAATGCTCTTTTAAAGAGGATAGATTTTACATCCTCAGCTTTGATGAGAAATAGTTTTTCAGCAAATGTGTGTTCATCGGTATTTTCGAGAACTATTAATTTATCATCTACCCTACGAAGAAGCTTTCTCAAAAAAATAGTTGGTATGAATTAAAAATGACAATAAATCTCATCAACAGCAGCATGATTTCATCGATAGCAGCAATAGACTTCTCGAAAAGTTTAAGAAGTGACATATGCTTAAAGCCTGGTGAGTTAGTAGACTTCAATAGGGATTTTAGTATCAATGAGTTCAGTAAAATTTACTTAGACAACCTCGGCATATGGAATCAATTAGATAAAGAAAAATATATTGCTTATTCAGGTATTGACGTATATTTGAAAAAGACGAAATCTATAGACTTTCACTCAGATAATCCACATTCACAAAATCTTGGATATATTGTCTACGAAGGGGACCTATTAAATGCTATCTCAAAATGTATTAGTAAGTGCAAAAGCATAAAGCGATATGATAATAAAATATCAGATAATACTAGTGACATTAACATCCACACGAAAATAGATGAGCTTGAAAAGAATGATATTCAGTTTAAATTCAAAAACAAAAATTATGATCAAACAGCCATGAATATTACATTCAAGCATACTAAATCGAATAGTACAAAACCTAGACAGATTTTTTATAATAATGAGATCTTAGGTCTTTTACCTATCAATGAATATTCATACAATTTAATATGGAGCATGCCTAATAAGTTTTTTGATCAAGTAAGCAAAGCCTCTTCTGCTACTCTCTTAGAATATTTATCCGATAGAGTTAGTTTTGTTACTGGTGATATTAAAAAAACTAATATTCATACTTCATTCCCTCTCTCATCGAGACATGCAAGTTCATATTTTTGTGAGAATAATTTGCTAATTGGCGATGCAGCACATAAATTCCACCCTCTGGCCGGTCTGGGTCTTAACATGGGAATAGAGGATGTAGCAACTTTATCCAACTTATTATCAAAGAGTAACAATTTTAGAGGCACTGTCTGTAACTTTACAATTAAGAGGATGAGTAGAATTCAATCTCTTCAACAGTTATTAGATCTTATAGTTACTTTTCATTCCTCAGATATTTTATCTGCTAAACTTAAACTAAAGATACTAGATTACTTTAATAAAACTAATTATTTAAAGCCTAAGATAATAGAAAATGCTACTGGACTTAATAATAAAGATCTGGTCAATCTATAAAAATATACAGAGCTATAATAATCAAAAGACCTGAAAATATTTTTTTTACTTTGTCTGAGTCTATCTTTTTGAGCAATGTCACTCCAATGTAAGAGCCTACAATACTCGCAGGTATTATAAGGAATAATGATAAGTGATTAATTTTTGAATAAAATATTTCTAAGTTTATCATGTACATAAAAATTATAGATGTAGTGGCTATCACTAATCCTAAAGCTGAGGCAGTTGCTATAGATTTTTTTATATCGTCAATCAAAAATGATATATATGGAACAGATAATGTGCCTCCTCCAATACCCATAAGCGAACTAATAGTTCCATTTAAGAAAAAATAATACTTACCAACATTACGAACGATAATCATGTTATTCCTTATAATTTTTGCATCACTTATAAGCAAAAGGGCTAATACAATTAATATAAAACCATATATATTCTCTAACATCTTTGAGGATAACTGCTCTAGTAAGTAAATTCCTAATAGACAACCAAGGCTTACATATACTGCATATTTTTTTACAAACTCGAACTCAATTAACTTGTTTTTGAAATGTAGATAGGAGGACGTTGAACCCGCAAATATAATACAAATCAAAGACGTGTATACAGCTGACTGTAATTGATATCCATCAAATAGACCGGAAAACTTGTGAACAAGAAGCAATCCAGGAACAAATATTATTCCTCCTCCAAGTCCTAGCATGCCTGCAGTTACACCACCTATCAGACCAATTAGTATGTAAATATACACCAGTTCCATCATCTCATTATCTAAAGTACATACATTCTAGTTTAAAAATTCATTAAATATGGCATAATTAACCGAAATATTTGGAAACCACAATCAACTAACAGTTTTTAGGAAATACATATGTCAGGATATCACTTTTTATTCGTACCAGGTCCATCAAACGTACCTGCAGCAGTTCAACAAGCTATTCACTGTCCAATGGAGGATCACAGAAATCCAACGATCCCAGATTTAATTCAGCCTATTACACAAGATCTGAAAAAAATTCTCAGAACAGAAACTGGTAAAGTAGTTTTTTTCCCATCTTCAGGAACAGGATGCTGGGAGGCAGCGCTTCAAAGCACGCTGAATGTTGGCGATAAGGTTCTGGGAGCTAGTTTCGGACAATTTAGTTATCTCTGGTTGGACATGTGCAAAAGGTTACAGTTTGAACCGATCACTATGGAAGAGGAATGGGGAACAGGCGCCAATCCAGAGAGTTATCACAAGCATTTGTCAGAAGATAAAAATCATGAGATCAAATGCGTACTAGTTTGCCAGAACGAGACTGCTACTGGTGTTAGGAGTGATGTAGAGGCTATCAGAAAAGTTCTCGATGATTTGAATCATCCAGCACTGTTATTTGTAGATGGTGTAAGCTCTGTTGCAAGTTATGAATTTGAAATGGACAAGTGGGGCGTCGATGCAATTGTGAGCGGATCCCAAAAAGGTTTCATGCTTCCTGCAGGATTAGGAATACTTGGCATGAGTCAGAAGGCAATTGATGCAATGAAAAATTCAACTTATCCTACATGTTACTTCGATGTTGCAGATATGATTGAAAAACTTGATGGAGGATACCTTCCTTACACACCACCAGTTAATTTGTTAAGAGGGTTCCGCGTGGCTATCGACATGATTTTTGAAGAAGGTCTAGAAAATATATGGAAAAGACACTATCGATTAGCGGAAGGAACAAGGCGAGCGATTACAGAAGGCTGGGGATTAAATCTCTGCGCGAAAGAAGAGAAGTGGTATTCAGATACAGTGTCGGCAATAGTTGTCCCTGAGGGATTTGATGCGTCAAAAGTAATAAGTACCGCATTTAACAAATACAATCTTGCGCTTGGAGCGGGTCTATCGAAAGTTGCAGGTAAAGTATTCAGAATCGGCCATCTGGGCGATTTAAATGAATGTATGCTTTTCGGCGCTATTTCTGGGGCTGAGATGGCGATGTTAGATAATGGTATAAAAGTTGAGCCCGGAAGTGGAGCAGCTGCAGCGTCTAAATATTGGTCTCAAAATGTAAGTGGCGAGCTCAAGTCCAAATCAGTGGCTAAATAATGGCTAAACCAAGAGCGATAGTAACGAGAAGGTGGCCATCTGCTAATGAGGAGAGACTCAAGCAGAATTTTGATGTTGTATTCAATGAATCAGATGTGCCGTTTACAGGAGATCAACTCAAGGATTCTCTTAAAAACTGCGATGTTTTCATGCCAACTGTAACTGACAAGGTTACAAGAGATGTCTTAAGTGTAGAGGGCAGAACAGCAAATATGATCGCTAACTTTGGTGTTGGATTTAATCACATTGATATTGATGCCGCAAAAGAACTAGGAATAACTGTCTCTAATACACCATCTGTCTTAACGGATTGTACTGCAGACATTGCGATGTCACTGTTGTTGATGGTTGCAAGAAGAGTTGGCGAAGGTGAAAGAGAACTCAGATCAGATAATTGGACTGGCTGGCGACCTACACATCTTCTTGGCACAAAAGTAACTGGTAAAAAATTAGGAATTATTGGATTCGGGAGGATCGGACAAGCTGTCGCTCAGAGAGCTAAATTTGGTTTCAATATGGATATACTTTATTGGGATCCGTATGATCTACCTGAAGAAGTTGTATCAAAATACAACGCCACTAAGTTAGATACAATTGAGGACATATGCAAAGAATCTGATTTTGTATCAGTAAACTGCCCTGCGACTAAGGAGACATTTCACCTAATGAACGAGGAGAGATTTAAACTAATGAAACCAACTGCGTTTGTAATAAACACAGCTAGGGGCGACATCATAGATGAAAAAGCATTGTTAAAGGCTCTAGCTGATAAGGAGATTGCTGGCGCAGGACTTGATGTATTTGAAACCGAACCGAATATTCCAAGTGAGTTGAAGACACTTGAAAATGTTGTGTCTTATCCACATCTTGGAAGCGCGACAATCGAGACAAGAATAGCAATGGGTGATACTGCAATTGATAATGCTCTTGCATTCTTTGAAGGAAAAGACTTGCCAAACAAAGTCGTCTGAGTACTTTTTAGATGACACTCAGAGATATTGCACACTCCTTGTTTGCAGAGGCGATAGCAACACAAAGTCCGTCATCTATAGTCTATGAATCTTCAAAAAAATACGATACATACTTTGACGACGCGACTAGAATTTTTCCTATAGCAGTCGGCAAAGCATCTGTTGAAATGATGAGTGGACTACTCGATTACCTCAACGAAAATTATCCATCCAAGATATACAAAAAACCTATAGTTGTTAGTAATCCCCAAGAGATGATATCAACACATGACTTCACACATATTGTATCATCTCATCCTACTCCTGATGACAGTAGTTTATATGCATCTAGGGTCGTGCTCGATTATATAGATCAATCTTCTGAAAGTGATTTAGCTATCTTTCTCATTAGTGGCGGAGGATCTTCATTATTATCTCTACCAGCAGATGGAATTTCTCTAGACGATAAAATCAAATTAACACAATTACTGCTAGCATCAGGTTGCAATATAAATGACATTAATACGGTCAGAAAGCACGTTTCTAAGATAAAAGGAGGTAGATTAAACTCTGCTGCATTGCCTAGTAGATCTATTTCCTTACTTATTTCAGATGTTATTAATGATGATTTGAGCTCAATTGCTAGTGGTCCAACAGTTGCTGATGAAACAACATTTCATGATGCTATTAATGTTCTTAACAAATATAATATCTTCGAAAAATCTCCTGAATCTATTCAGAATCATCTCAAAAAAGGAGTAGATAACAGCGCTATGGAAACGCCTAAAGAATTTGATAATAACATCATTGAAATTATCAGTAGTAACATTGTCTTTCGCAAAACACTAGCTGATCTTGCCAAAGCAAAAAATTTTAATGTAGTGAGTCTTGAAGAAACTTTTGAGGGTCTAGCAATCGATGATGCAGAACGTTTATATGATAAAGTTACTAATATCAATAAACCTAATACAATTATTATTTCCGGTGGAGAAACTCTTGTAAACCTAACTGGCAATGGACTAGGGGGAAGGAATCAAGAGTTCGCATTGTCATTCCTAAGAAAATACGTTAAAGAAAACTCAAAACGAGAACTGTGCTTGTACTCAGTTGGGACTGATGGTATCGATGGCCCCACAGATGCAGCTGGTGCGATCGTTGATTCTGATACCATTAGAGAATATCAGTCAAGTGATTTAAATCTTGAATCCTTTTTGAGTAACAATGATTCATATAATTTTTTTAGAAAATTAAATTCACTTATTAAGACAGGCGCAACTGGGACTAATATTGCTGACATACAAATTACCGTTATTAAGTAGTAAGTTTTATAAATTTATCAAATAACTTGTATACTTTTTCAAAATCTTTTTGTGTATGAGAATCAGATATGAACCCAGCTTCATATGCAGACGGTGCAAAAAAGACACCATTATCAAGCATATAATTAAAGAAATCATTAAAGGTATGAAGATTAGACTTTTCTATATCTGTTATGTTTTTTGGAATTTTACTTGTGAAATACAGTCCAAACATTCCACCCTCTGAGTCAGCAGTGAAAGGAAATTTATGTTTGCTTGCTATATTTATCATTCCATTAACAAATTCTCTTGTCTTATTACTTAATCTTTTGAAAAATATCTTGTTTGATATGATTTTAAGCGTCTCCAGTCCACAATGCATCGCTAGAGGATTACCAGATAGTGTTCCAGCTTGATAAATCGGGCCCTCTGGTGCGAGTTTATTCATTATCTTCGCTTTACCACCGAACGCACCGACAGGCAACCCACCACCAATCACTTTACCAAATGTTGTTAAATCAGGTCTTATTCCATAAATTGCCTGTGCGCCACGAAAGTTTACTCTGAAACCAGTCATCACTTCATCAAAAATAAGCAACGATTTATGCTGAGTACATAATTTTCTCGCAGTTTGCAGGAACTTCTTAGTGGATCTTACAAAGTTCATATTTCCTGCTATTGGCTCGACGATTACACATGCAATCTTATTTTTATTTTTTTTGAATATTTTCTCTAAAGCTAAATAATCATTATACGGTAGCGATATAGTATCCTTAGATGAACCTTTTGTTACACCGCTAGAGCTAGGCTTGCCAAAAGTTGCTGCTCCTGAGCCAGCTTTAACTAGGAAAGCATCCCCATGTCCATGGTAACAACCATTAAATTTTATTATTATATCTTTACCAGTATACCCGCGCGCTAATCTAGCGGCACTCATTGTAGCTTCGGTGCCAGAATTAACCATTCTTATTTTTTCTATGGATGGAATTTTAGAGATTATAAATTCTGCTATTTCAGTCTCGGTAGTATTTGGCGCGCCGTATGTTAAACCATTTTTAGAGACTGTATTAAGTTTTTTGAGTATTCTTTTATCGCTGTGACCTAGTATCATTGCCCCCCATGAACCAATAAAGTCAACATAAGAGTTATTGTCTATATCAATGATTCTTGAACCTATGGATTTCTTCACAATAAATGGTGTCCCAGAGACAGCTGAGAATGATCGAACAGGCGAATTAACACCACCAGGTATCATTTTTTTTGTTTTATTGAATAGTTTGCGAGATTTAGCTCTTTGCATCTATTATTTCCTGAAATTTTTTTATTGTTTCTTTTATTCTGTCTTTATCCTGATTAAATATACCATTGCAAATAGCAACCATATCAGGACGATACTTCATCGCTGATTCAATATTACTCATATCTAACCCACCTATTATACACATTGGAAGATCATTATTATCGCAATATTTTTTTATTGTCTCTTGAGTTAACTCTTCTGCATTAGTCTTGGTAAGACTTTTAGCAAAAGCACCAATTGAATAATATGAAATACCATTTTCTTTTAATTGATTTAAATCAATAATTTCTCCACCGCAAGAAAAACCAATTAATCTATCTGTGCCAATAACGCTCTTTATTAACTTAATAGGTAAATCTCTCTTCCCTATATGGACCCCCGATCCTTCATACAGCCTCGCAAGATTATAATCGTTATTTATTATCAACTGGACATCAAAATTTAGACAATACTTATATATTTCACCTAATAAATACCTTCTCTTTCGTATTGAAAAATATGGAGATCTAAATTGAAAAATATTTATACCACTTGAAATAGCATTAAAACATTTCTCAAGGTAATCATCATCTGACTTAATATAGTGTGGTGATATTGGATATATTCCTGATAATTTTAATTTATTCATTTTATCTTTATATTGATTAATTATAGCTAAGAAGTTAATCTTTACGAACTCATGAAGAAGTATCTTTGTTTAATATGCGGCCTTATTTACGATGAAGAAAAAGGATGGCCCGAGGATGACATTCAGCCAGGGACAAAATGGGAGGATGTTCCTGATACTTGGATGTGCCCTGACTGTGGTGCAACCAAATCAGACTTTGACATGATTGAAATTACATAGCATATGTTTACAACTGCCACTGACAGGCAAATACTAAAAATAGCTCTTCCATTAATATTTTCAAATTTATCAGTTCCTCTTGTAGGTTTTGTTGATAATGCAGTATTGGGCCACTTAAACAGCCCCGTCTACCTCGCCTCCGCAGGATTGGGTGCAATCATTATGAGCTATGTCCTGTTTAGTTTTGGATTTATTAAATCTACAACTACAGGCTTTATTTCACAAATCGATCATCTGAATCATCTAAAAAGTGTCAGAAGTATTTATCAAGTATTTATTATTACAGCTCTGATATCTATTATCTTACTTCTGTCGAAAGATTTTCTAATAATTACATCCCTTAATATTATGGGTGAAGAGGGAGTAATAAATAGCAATGCATCCACCTATCTTGATATTAGGTTTTGGTCAATACCAGCTGTTTTTATAAGAGATATTTTTATAGGTTATTTAATTGGTATAAAGAAAGTTTCATATGCCATGAGAATAATTATTTCTATAAACTTACTAAATATAGTCTTAGAT
>LULP01000669.1_pt1 | contig 11294 bp, 13 predicted proteins | sample 728111 | NCBI WGS metagenome assembly LULP01 (sample SAMN03860286, study PRJNA289734) | marine metagenome | biome: seawater column; feature: ocean; material: water; isolation source: Red Sea water column Station 149 - depth 25m | place: Saudi Arabia: Red Sea | collected 2011-10-15 | depth 25 m
AAGGTCAGAGAAGCGAGAACCCAAGGTGCGACCGAAGCCATAGCGACCATTGGTAAAACTGTGGCGGTCGCCTTCGATTGATTTGAGAACCATAGGCTCACCATCCACGATGTAAGCCTGTCCGATTTGTAGTGTGTTATTTGTTGTCATAGTAAGTAGTATGTTTATTTTTGTGCGACTGTCAAGCGTTTTTGAAACTTCGCTTCCATCAAAGCGACTTCTTTCTTGCCGAAGACTAGGGCAAGACGCTCTGGGCTCTCGCCCAGGTTGCGGTTAGCATTATAGCTTGCTTGCGTGAGGTGGTCGATAACCTCTTGAATTTCTGTATCCTCCATAGTCTTACCACTCCAAAGGGCTAAGGTCTAGCTCGACTCGGTCGAAAGCACTAAGGCGATCGACAGACACTTCCATGTCCTCTCCGTCCTTAGTAAGGATTACTGCGTTGGCTCCGTCGATGCCTAGGACATCGACCCGACTGTGGTTGTCTAGTATTGCTGTAGTTATCATGCCTTACAGTATGTATAATTCTTTGCGGTTGTCAAGCATATAGCAAGCATCTGAGGGAATTAAATTTCGTTGACTGTCAACGACTTACAGATTCTGAGAAAAAAAAATTAAAAAAAGTTTTATATACCACCCCAGGCGTAGCTGACAATGCACAACCCTACCCTATTGTTAAAACTTAGACCTGCTACAGTCACGCAAGTCGCGGCGGGGAGGGTTTTGTAAATCTCCCAGTCTATTTTTACGATACCAAATTACTTAAGTCAAAAAAAATACGAGACCCTATTTGGCATAACAAAACTACTAAAATGTACTGAGTTGTTATAATACTTTAGATCATCTAGATTGTCGAGCTTGTAAGAATTCTTCATAATATTATTGCTTACTTTATTGTGCGAGTAATCTATATTTGAACAAAACTGAAAACCAATACTTCCAGATGGATAAGTCGGCACCATTGTATAGTAGTATTTAACATGCTTAAAATATTTGGTTTTAAATTTGTGCATATTTTTTATTAGATCTAAATCATAAAACATGCTTTCACATTGAGATACCACGATACCATTATTTTTTAATAAATTTTTTAAATTTGAATAGAACGATTCTTTAAACAAAGATTCTCCTACGCTGAAGGGATCTGTTGAATCAATTATTATTACATCATAAGACTCATTACAAAATTTAGCATGATCTGCTCCATCTACATTTATGATAGAAACCCTCTTGTCATTGAGACTGCATGACACACCTGGAAAAAATTTTTTCGAAATATTTATGACTTCTTTGTCGATCTCCACTAGGTGAACTTTTTTTACATCTTTATGCTTCAATATCTCTCTAACCGCGCCACCATCGCCTCCACCAATAACTAAAACATCCTCTGGATTACTGTGAGAACTAAGTGGGACGTGAGCAATCATTTCGTGGTAGTTGGCCTCATCAAACTCAGTCATTTGTATAACACCATCTAAACGCAAAAGTTTTCCAAAATATTTTGTTTCAAAGACTTCTATGTGCTGGTATTTTGATTTAACCTCATAAATTAAATTACCATCGATCCGAATGGTTTTACCACTCTTTTTATCCCAACTGTCTTCTATCATTATGAACGTTTAGAAACTTTATGTATTACATATTTAGCCTCAAAGAATTTTCTACTAAAACTAACCATTTCGTCTACATCATACCATTTACAGCTAAAAATATCTAAATAGGCTGCATTTGTATTATTTGCAAAATGTCCAGAAATTAAAGACGTTTCTATTAGCTGTGTCATTGAAAATCCAGACACTTTAGGGTCTTCACCAAAATGCACAACCAAGCACTCTCCAAAAGTTTTCATTTCTATCAAATCGCAAAGTTGCTTTACATATTCTTTGATTTTTTCAGCGTCTCTTATTATAGATGGGTTACAATCATACAAATCAACTGAAGTTGACATGCCCCAAAGATTTTCTGTATAAAATGTTTTTCTATCCATAATTGCCTCTATTCATACTTATCGAACTAAAATTTTCACACTTTAATTTATCTTTAAGATAATTTATTATTTTGGTTAAGTCAACTTTATTTCCGCAAGAGAAAATGTCTACTGCCGCATACTTGTGTTCTGGCCATGTATGAATACTTATGTGACTCTCTGCAATAACTAATACGCCAGTTATGCCGTAAGGACTAAATTCGTGGAAACATTCATTTACTACTGTTGCATTACCTAATTTAGCAGCCTCTAAAAATATTTCACGAACAAAATCAGAATCATCTATTTTGCTTTCTTCGCAACTATTAAACTCAACTATTTGATGATTGGCTAAATATTTCATTTATGGTCAATAAAGTATGCTAGATATTAGAAGCCCAGTAGCTGTGCCACAACAAGCGCCACAGGCATAGATAACCTTTTCCATAAAGTTAGAAAATGCTATACCTTGAATATTAAAGCACCAAACTAAAGATATAAGAAATCCAACAAAAATAGCACCCGCTACCTTGCCATTAGCTATCTGCCAAGTATTGAGGCAGACCAAGCTTACTTGCAACCAAGCGTACAGGAATCTTTGTAAATTTTTCATAAGTTATGGTACACCCCCTGGGACTCGAACCCAGAACCAATTGATTAAAAGTCAACTGCTCTACCATTGAGCTAGAGGTGTCTAATACCTCATGATGACACAAAAATAAAAAATGTCAAGTTATTTTTCTATTTTATCAGGATAAGTATACAATTCTAAAAGAGTCTCAGGGCTAAAACTTACATCGGTAACGCCACCATAAGTCGTAGTTGAACCAGTTACAACACGCGTGCTAGAAGATTTAGCAGAAGTTGAGCTTATACTTAAAGTGGGCGATAGGTCTCTAAATGTAGTTGAGTAACTATTAGCATTAGTAAAAGATTTAAATGGAATCAAGGTCTCTCCTCCGTTTTCTTTGCTAAGTGTTACTTTTAGATTCACATCAAAGGCTTTTCTTTTTATGTTAGTTATATATCCAGAATATGCTGCTGATTGTGAACCTTCAAAATCAGGAAGATTATGTGGATCGTATGAAGCAATTAATATTTTTGCTTGTAAGTCATGATAGCCTCCGTAAAAGCCTGAACTGCTGTTTATGGTAATAAAATCTTTTAAGCCATACCCCACAAAATTGTCTTCGTTACTTGGGTCACCATTGTACATTTTTATTGGCTGAGTCTTGACATTAATAGAAGAGCTTGCATCCCCTTGGGCATTATTTATTTCCTCTTGTGAAAAACTGTCTCGTTTGAAATAAATGCTAAGGCCATGCAGAAGCGTCTTGTTTGAAAACCAAATTTGATTTAATAGATACGTCTTTTACAGAGTATAAGTTCCAATATAAACACACCGCCCTTAGTAAAGACGTATTTATTTGTTCTTTTGTAGCCGTGCCAGAACTAACTCCAGCTAACGTCACCCAATTATGATGACTAGAAACATCAACAACAAGGCTTCCTCCTATAGGAAACGGAAATCCGTTTCCTTGACCCAGTACTTTAAATGGTTCAGCTTCTGGCATGGCAAATTAACCACCAGTTGGCTTTGTTAAAAGAAGAACTCCAGATGGGCTGCCATCAACTGTGATTACTCCAGTTTGTGGAGTAAATCCAGCTAGTGCCACTACGTCTAGTATGGGAAAATTTGCAAAATTAATTTTTTTAGTAAAGTCTGTGTGGTCTGTTATAGGAAAAAAATCTTGTGTAAGATTCACATCGCCACTGGACAATAATGTTAGCTGAGATATTTTTTTGTTTGCCATTTTATCTCTTTACACTAAATTAGGAATTTGGGGCATCAGGGTAAATTGCTGATCCAGAGCTATCCATGTTATCGGTTAAATCGCGCAGGGTTTGACGATAAGTAGCCCATTCAGCCTTTTTAGAATCGCTAAGGGGTGAGTCTGGCAATTGAGTCCAATCAGACTCTAAGAGCAATTTATCTCTGTTAAATCTAATATTTCTTTTAAAATCTTCTGGAGCTGCTTCATAATTTTTTTCAGAGATTGTTTTAACCTCACCATTAATGTAAAACATTGGCTCTTCAGTAGAAAAGAATTGAGTAGCTTGCTCGTCGGTTAATGAGACCACTTCGGTGCCCTCAGGAATTATAGCGAAGTCTCCACCCTTCACTCTAATAATTCTGTTAGTTTCTGTTAATATAATACCCAACGTGGTCTCCATATGGAAACCCTACATCATGTTCTTGAGTGTATTGTTCTACGTTAGAAATATCGTGTACAAAATTATCTTCTTCAAGATATTCCCATACGTTATTCATTACACTTTGTGTGTTCTCTGTGAGATCTTTAGCGTTAATAAACATTAATTTATTTTTAAATTTTTTTATAGCTTCATGTAATCTTTCTATTGCTATCCCAACTGGAGGAGCCTGTATCCATCCTTGAGCTCTTTTTTCTATGGTTGTCCAGCTAGAAGGATCTTGTTGCTCTATGCCATTCATAAAAGAAGGATGCTGAGATCTTTTCTTTTCCATACTTGATATTACGCCTCTTATGTCGCGGACTGGAACTAATATTTTAGCATTAGGCCAGATAGTAAAAACCAAATCCAAAGAACCAATCCAAGCTCTAGACTTGTCTACTACTACTGGCCTGTCAGTGATTCTGTTAAAAGCGTTTTCACATCCAGCCTTAACATAATCTAAATACATTGGCTCTAATACCTTTTTCATATCTACAGCCTTAGCTTCTTCTACTCCATATACCTGACGAGCAATATAACCTATTTCATGTAAGGCGCTACTAGGGGTAGAATGAACTCTTGGATTTTGTGCAAGAAGATTACAAAGCAGGGTAGAACAAGATCTAGGTAGACCAGAAACAAAATGTATTTTTTTACTCATATGTATATTATATGATATAAACTAGAAAAGTCAACTACAAATCTTTAATAACATCTACGCTGTCGTTACCTCCAATAGACTGGTGAGTACCAGCAGTCCAAGTTGAGTCGTCGGCTCTTGCATGAATCACAAGATTAGATCCCACAACTGATAAATATGACGGCCAATTTAAATTATAAGGTTGAAGGATTGCGGGATTGCTACTGCTTCTATCTGGGTTATTTGAAACAACAGTAGGAGATGTTGTTGTATTTCCATCAATGATTCCCCAGAAATAATTAACTATACTAAGATCATCCTCAGTTCCAGCTGCGATGTCTTCTCTTTCTATGTGCCCTCCGTTTGCAGGTAAGACTTGAGTATAGTTATTATTGCTAGCATCTTTTTGATAAAGTCCGTTAAGGAAAGCATTTGCACCAGTAAAACCGTTAACTGTAAGTGAGGAAGATTGGCTTATAGAGTTAGATGAAAAAACACTCTTTGGTGCACGACAATTAATTTGCGAAAGGCTGCGGCAACTCGAAAAAGCAAGAGGGCCTACGCCGCTTGTGCCTGTTAAACCAGGTTGCAGTGTTATAGTTTCTAAACTTGTACAGCCTCTAAAGGCGCTGGTTCCAATTGAAGTTGAGGTCTCGCTGTGTGGAATTGTAATACTAGCAAGTTGTCCGTTATCACGGAAAGCACCGCTACCAATACCTGTTACGCTATTAGGAATATGAACATTTTTAAACGAACAAGAATCAAAAGCAGCATCTTCAATAAATTCGACTCGAGGTCCTATTTTAAAGGTATTATTAAAACTAAGTGCAGTGCAATTCTGAAAAGCAGAGTTTCCGATTCCAGTTACGGTACTGCCAATATATATTTCATCTAAATTATTTCTATTTCTATATCCTTCGCCAGTGCCTATAAAAGTTAAATGTCGCGTTTGTTCAACATTGCTTACTCCGAATGGACCAAACTCTATGTCCGTAGTGCTTGGAAAAAATTTAGCTTTAGATAAATCACTAAGTGGCAAATTAGATAGTGCAGCTTTTTTTGTGACAGATGTACTTACGTCAACAATAGGAACGAAATCGTTTATTCCAGACGATGAAGTAAGTTCTGTAAATTCTGATATTTTTTTGTCTGACATATTTATAAATTTTTAAAAACTGTTACATTATCGTTGCCGCCTACGGATTGTCCAGAGCCAGTAACCCAGCTGTCATCAGAAGCTCTAGCGTTAATAACGAGAGCTGATGTTCCTTCTGTAAGCGATAGTGATTGTTCTTGAGGCCCTTGTAATATACTTCTTGACACATTGCAATTTATGCCTGTAAGACCAGTGCAAAAGAAAAAAGCACGATCACCAATACTAGTCACAGTATCTGGAATTGTTATACTGCTTAATTTTGTACAAAAGGAAAACGCCTCAGATTCAATACTCGTAAGATTATCAAGTTCATCTGTATTGATTGTAGTTAAATTTGAACAGCTACCAAATGTTTGATTTTTTATTGTGTTTATTGACTTGCCTAATTGTACGCTTGTTATCCCACTGCACGAATAGAAAGCGCCATTATCAATTCTAGAAACAGTGTTTGGAATTTTAACATTGCCAGTTAAACTGCTAATTAAAAAAGCAAAACTTCCAATAAATTTAACATTTGAACCAATATCAATATCTGTTAAGTTAGTATTAAATACATAACCGTGAGATGTGTCAATTTGATGAAGATTACGAGTTTGTTTTGTGTTACTTTGAAAATCCGTTGTAAAAGGATACGCGTGTATCTTTTCTAGATCAGTCTGAGGAAAATTTCTAAATTTTATTTTTTTAGTTTCATTTGCGCTACCATCTAAAATAGGAGCGAAGTCTTTTTTTCCAACTCTAGAAATTCCTGGGTCTAATTCTGATATTTTTCTATCCGCCATAATCTTACAAGTCCTTTATTACATCTACACTAGTATTGCCTTTAATAGATAAATTTGTTCCAGCAGTCCAAGTTGAATCAGAAGCCCTGGCATGAATAACTAAATTAGGTGATGTGGCATTAAATGCGTTTGTACCTATTGAAGTTAGTGGTACCCTACAAAATAATCCTGTCAAGTTAGGACAATAGGTAAATGCTGAACTGCCAACCGAAGTAACGCCAGTCCCTAATGTTGCATTTTTTAATGATCCCAAATAACGAAAAGCGCCTGCCTCTATTGATCCAGCAGGTACATTAAGACTAACTGGACCATGACAAAATCCAAAAGCAGCACTACCAATACTTTTTAAGTTGCTTGAAAAATTTAAAACATCAGGAATTTGGCTGTAGTAAAAAGACATAGATCCTATACCAGTTAAACTATCTGGAAATGATAATTCAGTAAGAATGGACCTATAAAAGGCTAGACTATCAATACCCGTACAAGTGCCTGGTATAATAGCTTTTCCTACAGCGCGAGGGGCAAAACGAAGGGAAGTTTGATTTTTGTTAAACAATATTCCGCTAAAGCTAGAAGCGTCTGGATTATTTTCAGCGACTTCAACGCCAGTTAAAGCGTTGCAGGCGTCAAACATTTCGCGAATCCCCTGCAAAGAAAGACCTGTTCCTATTTTGCAAGCGCTTATACTGCTATAACCAAAAGCACCACCCGCCTGAGTGACAGAATCAGGAATATCGACTCTATTTAGCCCATTACAATTATAAAAAGCACTACTACGTATTGTCGTTAGATTCTGACCAAATTTTATTCCTCCTTTCATAGTATTTTGAGAAAACGCAAATGCTCCTATACTAGTTAAACTATCTGGCAATTCAATGGTTTCATCAAATGTAGCTCCTTGTTGATTATAAAATGCTCTTTTGCCAATTGAAGTTACACCATCAGAAAATGTAAGACTTGATAGAGCTGATAGATTAAAACCAGAGTCTGCAATTGTTTTCACATTGCTTCCAATATGGACAGATTTAATATTAGTATTACTGCTATAAGCGCTTGCAGAAATACTAGATAAATTTAAAACTGAAGATTCGCCTGTAGTACCTAAGACCGTAAATGGAAAATCAATGTCGTTTAATTCGTCACTAGCTGTCAAATTTTTTAATTTAACTTTTTTTAAATCGGCAGTGCTTGAATCTAGAAAAATTAATTCGTCATTAGAGCTTGGATTAGTTTCCTCTACAAGTTCAGATATTTTTTTATTTGCCATGTTTGTATTTACACCTAGTCATCTTGTTCAAGTATTATACTAGATCCATTTTCTAGTAAGATAAGGTTTCCATCTTCAAGTTCTAAGAAGTCTGCAGTACCAATTGTTCCGACTTCTCTAATAAATTCGTTAATGTCTTTAGGCAAGAATCCAGCATCTGTAGAACCTCTAATTCGTGAGCTTAATCCAAAGTGATCTAGTTTTCTGTTTAATTCTTTAACAAGTTTTTCGACTGCATGGAGATTCTGAGAAATAACACCGCCACTAGCATTGGTAATTGGAAAATTAGCTACCAAGGCTCCTACTTCATCTTCAATTAATTCTGCACTAACATTATTCCAAGCACGAACCGCATGAATTTTCTTTTCTAATGAATGCGGGTTTTCGGTTAATTGAACAATAGATTTTACAACTTCAAACTGCGCGGGGGTAAACTGTATAAAAGCGCCATCTTCTGTTGAGAAGATATTGCCAAAATCATCTAAAAGGAAACTTTCTTCACTCATATTATTCTATGTCCATAGACACTCCTATATCATCTGTAATGGTTGCTTTGTTAACATCTAAATTTGTTTTACTACTGCACACTAAAACGTACACAAATTTTGATTCTTCTTCCCCTGATCCATCTGTTTTCAAAAAAGCTAATGATTTTGGTACCAGCTCAGCCCCATATACACTTCTGAAAAATATAGATTCTTCTCTGGCAGTTAGAGGGCTTTCTTTACGATGAGCTAATTCTAATTGAGCCACGTTAAAATGCTTAGCTCTTGATATTATTAACCGATGTTTTTTTATAGTTCCTGACATTAATACTGTTCCAACGCGCTCCTGAACTGGTTCGCCATTGTAAACTTCTATGACTTCACCTACGCGTTTGCTGTCTATCGCTTCTTCATAAACCCTGAATCCTAAAACATCTAAAACGTCTGGATGATGATGAGAGAAAAGGGTATCGCTTGTACCTGGAGATGATAATCTTATATCTGGCTGCCTTAAGTCATCATTATTATCCAATGTAGTTCCTCCTAATGCCTCAAAGGTATCTATTGTATTTGATATCGAATTATTTAATTTCATAAAATCGCCATCAAGCGGAAGAAATGTTAAGATACCAGGAGCGTTTTCTTTAAGGTCTTCGTACCTTAATTCATATTCTTTTTTACGAGCCTTTTTAAAATCATCAAATTTTCGAGTCATCGGTACTAGGCTTATATCATCACTAAAATTATCATGTAAATCATCTACTCCTTTATTTAACAAATCTACAAAAGCATATGATTTGGTATTTTTAACGATCAAAAGATTATTATTATAAGTTTTAATTTTAGATATAAAATGAGAAATGTCTCTGTCATGCGTTGTGTGGGGAAATTTAAATTCATCCGCATTGATAAGAACTGCAGCAGCAAACATATAAAATTGATACGCAATAGGAGGACGATTAGCTTCCACATACCGCAAAGCTGCATCGGCACTTTGGGACAGCAAGATTATCTCAGCATAAGCTAAAAGTTGATATGAAAAAGGATGATTTCCATAGCTTTGAACCTGCGAAATTTCAACAGGAACAGGAAATAACTGTGACTTAAAAGGATCTGGCTGGTTTAACAATATCATTGTAGACATAGCTAATCTATGAGCATTTGGCCCTATGTCCTTAAATGGCCTTGGGTGACCAAAATCAAAAGATGGGTATGTAAACTTAGGAGAGGTTTTAGACCAAGCACTATACAGATTTTTATAATCTTCAGATTTTTCTTCGTGAGTATATGATTGAGTTGGATTGCCTAAAAGTTTACTAACATTCGTACTATTAAAATTTATTGCCCGATACTGTGTTATAGCATGTGCAATTTCATGTAAAAAAGCTGAATTACTTCCAACGGTCTTAAGGTTAATTATGCCGATCCCACCAGGCGCATCAGAGTTCATCATTTTAGTAGTTATGGATGCTCGTGATAGTCTTTTTTGAGTGGTATTAATGGCTACAAGAGCATTTCTACCTGAAATGCTATTTGCTCCCTCTTTTTCAATCTTTAGTGGAGTAAATTCCTCAAGATTAGATCCAGGACCCAAACGGCTTAGATTATATGTTTTATCGCGAAGTTTATTAGTAAAAAAACTCCTTGATGGAATAGGAAAGTCTCTATCAAGGTTGCCATAACTAGCCACGTGTGCCTTGGGACTTGACTCATCACACAACGGATCATAAGGAATATCAGCGCTAGCTGCGCCCGCATTAAAAATGTAAATTAACATAGGAGCATTAATAACAGGGGGAGCATCCTGAAAAAATTGCTCAACTAGTTTTAAAGAATGTTTGCCATATATTTCTTTTCCTCGTTTGCCATCCACGTCGGTAGACGATTTATCAGCGATAGTTTGAAAAGCTTCATTAACAAAGACTAAATGAATAGGGCCGAATTTTTTTACGGTTGTTTTAAAAGGAAATGCTTTTATACTAAAGGTAATTTCGACTTTGCCTTTGTTTTCGTATGGGATAAGATCGATGTGATTAGTTAATGCTTCATTCAACAATGAGAAATCGAAAATGTTTTTTCCCTTATCCCCATCCAGATATTTTTCTGTAAAAAATTCATATGGTCGCTCGGATAACCTATTAAAAACACTTTTGATGGTATTTTGATTATCTTTTGCTGGTATGCCTGTATTCAAAGCGGGTAAGCCATCTTTGTCCACTCCAACATACCTTGATTTCTGACCAAGATTAAATTCTTTAATTTTTCGCTGTCCTTGAGCTTTAATTTTTATGCCCACTAAAGCGTAAACAAAATTGTCTATATTGTCTTCGCCGATACGAAGCTTATTAGCTTTTGCACGTAAAATAGTATCAGTCAAATTATTGCTTAATTCTTGTTCATTATCGAGAATTGAGAACGCAATACCAAGGTTACCCGCATCCTTTTTTGGATCATATAAGTACTTAAATTCATATTCTTTAACATCGTCTAATTTTGGATGTTGATTGTAGTGAGTTGCTGGATTTGGAGTAAAAAGTGGCATAATTATAAAATTAAGAGTTAAAAACTAAAAGATATCTTTGGCAACGTACTAGAGAACTAAATGATCTATCTGTTTCCATATCTAATTTATCGTGACCAACATCTATAGTTGTTTTTACACGCTTTGCTTTAAAATATTTATCCAAAAGAGCAACTTCATCTACAAAATTCCCTTCATGCGTTAAACGAATGATATCATGT
>LULP01001001.1_pt1 | contig 11244 bp, 15 predicted proteins | sample 728111 | NCBI WGS metagenome assembly LULP01 (sample SAMN03860286, study PRJNA289734) | marine metagenome | biome: seawater column; feature: ocean; material: water; isolation source: Red Sea water column Station 149 - depth 25m | place: Saudi Arabia: Red Sea | collected 2011-10-15 | depth 25 m
AATTTCTTCCTCTAAAACTCCAAAAATTAATGAAGCACCTTGCCAGTTATCTAGATTTTTTTGGAATGTGGAAAATTGCATTTGTAAAATGGATTTAATTAACTTTTAATTGTTTGTGAAAGTAGTTGCCCACCTATCTCGAGTTTCTTTATTAAAAGGTGGTAACCATAAATATATCAGTTGCTGTTCTAATTTACGTCTTAATTTTACTTCTTTAGGTACATCTAAGAAGAAACGAATATCTTGGTGACTTGAGAGTTTGTTATGAGCTAGGGCTTCTTTATAGTTCATGAGGTAATTTTTACAGTCATGTTCTCCCTTCCATCTTTTATTTGCTGAATTTGTTTCTCCTATATAAAGGATTATTTTAGAACTCTCCATCGAGTCAATTACAAAATACATTGCTGGCCCATTGTGTATATATTGATTGGTTCTCCAAAAGTTCAATGATAATGGCTGCAAGGAAAACGGATCAATTTTTCTTTCATCGGAAATTGTATTTATAGGAAGACTTGTTTGGTGCAAAGTTTTGTTGTGAGTATCTTTTGAAATTTTGAATTGGTGATTATATATTCTATCCCTCCATTCAGTTAGGATTTCGCCTTTGATTTTTAGATTATTTGAGTGTTGAAAATTAATTGATGTATTTACATTTGAACCAAATAATTCAAATTGTCTATTTTGGTTTGAAATATTATTTACGTTAAATTTTTCCAATATTTATGAAACATGTCTACTAAATTTAATTCTGAAAAAATATAAATCAAAGAATTATTTATAAACTAAAATTTATTAATCTTCTAATCAATTTAAAAGATTCTTGTTATCTTGTAATTGAGCCTTAATCTGCGAAGTAAAAAAATAGAAATGGGATTCTTTGAGTCAGACATCGTTCAAGAAGAAGCTAAAAAGCTTTTTACAGATTACCAAGAACTTATGAAACTTGGCTCTGATTATGGAAAATTTGATAGAGAAGGGAAAAAAATGTTTATAAAAAAAATGGAATCTCTTATGGATCGTTATAAGGTTTTTATGAAGAGATTTGAATTGTCTGAAGATTTTCAAGCAAAAATGACAGTAGAACAATTAAAGACACAGTTAAGTCAATTTGGGATTACTCCTGATCAAATGTTCGATCAAATGAATAAAACCTTAATAAGAATGAAGGATGAACTTGATAAAACTTCTTAAAGTTAACGGTTAAAGCTTCATGACAGATAATTTAAAATTGCCATCATGGCTGTCAAGAGGAATAGAAGAATATTTTCCAATTAAGGGAACAGATCAAACCTTTTCGGAGATAATTGATCATGCGAAAAAAAATAATAAAAAATTAAGGGTTAAACTCGGCATCGATCCAACTGGAACCGATATTCATCTTGGGCACAGCATATTGTTTAAAAAACTTAGGGCATTCCAAGATAATGGACATATTGCAGTTTTAATTATTGGGGATTTTACTGCTCAAATTGGAGATCCAACCGGAAAAAATAAAACAAGAGTTCAGTTATCGGAAAAACAAGTTAAGGATAATGCAAAAACATACTTAACCCAACTAGGGATGGGAAAGCCAGCCAATGAATCTATTTTAGATTTTGATTCAAAAGATAGAATAGAAATTAGATATAACAGTGAATGGTTAAAAGGATTAAATCTTAATTCGATAATTGAATTAATGGGGAGTGCAACAGTTAGTCAAATGCTAGCTAAGGAGGAATTTAATAAAAGGTACACTTCGCAAGTCCCAATTGCTTTGCATGAATTCTTATATCCACTATTACAAGGTTACGATTCGGTAGTTGTTCAATCAGATATTGAGCTTGGAGGCACAGATCAGAAATTTAATATTGCAATAGGAAGAGACCTTCAAAGGCATTTTAAACAAGACCCTCAATTTGGTGTTCTGCTGCCAATTTTGACAGGTTTAGATGGAATTAAAAAGATGAGTAAATCTGAATTTAACACCGTCGGTTTAACTGAAGATCCTCTTTCAATGTATTCAAAATTAGAAAAAGTACCCGATAATATAATACCCACCTATTTTGAATTACTTACTGAATTAGATTTAAGTTTTCTGGAAAACTCAAATCCTCGTGAATTACAGAGAAGAATGGCTTTAGAAGTTACTACTTTATTCCATGGGGCCGAAGAAGCATTAAAGGCGCAATCAAACTGCGAAAAATTATTCCTTGGACACAAAGAAAAAGTTGGAGAAATTCCAGAGATTTCTTTAAAAGAAGTAGTTTTTCCAGTAAAGTTTTTCTACTTATTAAGTGCTCTAAAACTTTTCAAATCTAGCAGCGAATCCAAAAGATCTATTAAAGGTGGGGGTGTAAAAATTGATAGTCAAAAAGTAATAAATCCTGATTTAGTTTTTAATTCAAAAAATGATTTGGAAGGAAAAATTTTGCAAATTGGAAAAAAAATAATTAAGAGGTTTGAAAACTGAAAATTGATGAATAACAGATTTAATTCAGAAGATAAAATAATATTGGCAATTGATGGATTAGATGTAAGTCAAGCAAAATTACTTTTGGAAAAATGTCCTAATATTAAGTGGGTTAAAGTTGGTTTAGAACTTTTTGTTAGGGAAGGTCCAAGAGTTATTGAAATATTAAAAGGTTTAAATAAAAAAATTTTTTTAGACTTAAAATTTCATGATATTCCAAATACCATGCGTGCAGCATGTTTCCAAGTTTCAAAATTAGGGGTTGATATAATTTCTATTCATGCTTCAGCAGGTTTAAAAGCTCTTAAGGATTCGAAAAAAGCATCTTTAGAAGGAGCCACCTCAGTCAGTGTAAAACCTCCATTGGTTGTAGGAATAACTGTTTTAACAAGCTTTTCTCTTAAAGATTTTCAAACTGATCTTGATAGAAATAATTCAATTGAAGAAAATGTATTGAGACTTGCAAAGTTGTCTTTTGATGCCGGATTAGATGGATGTGTTTGTTCCCCTTGGGAGGTAAAAATGTTGAGATCTATTTATAAGGATAATTTTGAACTTATTACACCAGGTATCAGATTAAATATTGACAATAAAGATGATCAAAATAGAATTATGACTCCCTATGAAGCTATAGATAATGGCGCTTCTAAGTTGGTCATTGGTAGATCAATTTCAAAAGCTATAGATCCTAATAAAGCTCTAATAGAAATATTTAAATCTATTGATTCTGATTAATTTTGGATTCTTCTCCCTTAAGCAATCTTGTTATGTTTGTTCTATGTTTCCAGATTACTAATAATGCAACAATTAAACTTATAAAAAAGTATGAGTGCATAAATTTACCTAGGTAAAAAAACATAAAAATAGGAAGTAAGATTGCAGCTGAAATACTTGATAAAGAAACAAATTTAGTTTTTGTTAGGACTATTAAAAAAATGCCAAGAGATGCGAGTCCAACTTTCCAAGAAAGAGCTAAAAACATACCTAATCCAGTTGCAACAGCTTTCCCTCCTTTACCTCTAAGCCATATTGGCCAAATATGTCCTGAGATAGCGGATATCCCTGCTATAACTTCTATTAATCCTTGATCTGTGTAATATTGAGCAATTTTTACTGCAATAAGGCCTTTCCCAACGTCAATGATAAATACAAAAAGTGCTGGCCATTTCCCAACATTTCTTAAGACATTTGTGGCACCTGTAGATCCAGAACCTATAGTTCTTAGATCTATATTTTTGAGATATTTCCCAATTAAAAAACCTGTCGGAAGTGATCCTAAAAGATAACTTGCAAAAATTATTAAGATATTCATAAAGCTTAGTTTAGTTCAAGATCATCGTAAATTTCATTATCTGAACCAGCAAATGCAACCCATAATGGGAATTGAAGTATTGGAATTTCAACAGAGGTTTCTGCTGCATCAATGATAATAAATGGCAATTCTTCATTCGCTTCTAATCTATCAGCTCTCTCGATGACACCTTCAGGCCTTTCAAAAAGAACAATCCCACTATTAGGTCCAAAGTCATCCCTTGTTAGACCAAGTGAATCTTGAAGAATTCTTCTCCATTCACCTAATCGTTCAGGCTGCGAAGCTAAAATAAGAGTCTGAAATTGATCTCCATATAATTCGCCAAGAATAGATATTAAGCCAGCTGATAACAAGGCATTTTTTTGTCGAGATCCTCTACTTTCAAGAGAACCTCTTCCGCCCATGTTAAAGAACCAATCATCCATAATTTCTATATCTGAGGAATCAAGACTCCGTCTTAATTTCCAAGGTTCTGCATAAAAGTCGGGTTGTTCTGTGAAACTTGAAAAGCAACTTTTTATAATCTCTTCATCTGGCTTAAATGTCTCGGAAAGAGCAGGAACATTAACTACATTATTTGTGCTATTGTCTTGCTTTTTCTCATCAAGGGGAGAAGGCTTTACGATTATTGGTTGAGAAACTAATTCAAGTTTCTCTACGTTTTGTGAAAGATTCTGCAAAGCTCCAGTTAAGTACTCTTGAAAGCCTTTAACTCTTTTAGCAATATTATCTGACTGTCCTTTAAAATTAGACTCAATATCTTTTTCTATTTCATTTTTTTTTGTTTCTAACTCTTTTATTTCTTTAACTAAAGAATCTTTTTTTGAAAAGAGATCTCTAAAAATTTCATTAGAAATTTCATCAAAAGATTTAGTTGATTTATCGTTTTTCGGTGTAATTTTTTTATTTTGAGTTGTATTTTTCTTACTAATTTGTTTTGTTTTATCATCTGAAATTGACTTATCTATTTTTAATTCCTTTTCAGGATTATTGTCGGAAATTTCTGTATTGGTCATTTAAATAATTTTGATGATTAGGCAAAGTCTGAATTTTAAGAATTTTTAATTTCCAGGGAGTCAACTTTTTTTATGAGCTCATCTTTTAATTGCTTTGGATTAAATAAAATTGGTAATAAATGAGGACTGGACTTTTCTCTAAAATAAAAAATACCTGGGATTATAGGGAAAAAGAATTTCCATGATATCCAGTTCTTGAATGGAAAAGTTCTAATCTCTTTCCCTAATTGTAAAACGATAAAATCATCATTTGTTATTTTTATTCTTAAGGTGAATGACTGAAGTAATAAAAAAAAGCTAAAAGAAGCAAAAACTATTGTTGGCAAAGAACCAATATTCAAAAACAAAAGCATAAAACTTAAAACTATTAGAATGATTGGCAACTGAAATGAAGGAGATATTATTACTGGCTCCTCTTTTTTTGATTTAGTATTAAACATAGGATCATCCAAATAAAATTTGTGTTAGTAATACATCCATTAAAGATACAGTAACGAGAGTCATTACAACTGCACCTGTTGTACTTGTTCCAACTTCTTTTGGACCTCCTTTGGTTGTAAGTCCATATCCACAAGCAATGATTGAAATAAGTAATCCGAACACTACAGATTTTATTAACATTGAAGTTAAGTCTGCACTGGTTAAACTCACATTGCCTGATCTTACAGATGTCCAAAAAACTATTGGAGGAACTTTATAAAAAATTGTGCTCCAAATTTGTCCACTCCATAAAGCTACAGATAAAAACAAAAGACACTGTATTGGAGACAAACATGGTTATTGCCTCAATTTGTTCTGTGACTTTCATAGTACCCAGTTGAGCAGCATAGGCAGTTGCAACCTTTCCAGTCATTAAAGTAGCAGTTAGAAGAGGAGCCATTTCTCTTGCCATGCCTACTGCTAATAAACCTCCAATTTCACTTGAAACCCCCATACTTGTAAGTTGTGATGCAACTTGAATATTAAAAACTGTACCTGCGGCAATTCCTGTAATTAATACAATTAATAAACTGCCAGGACCTGACTCCATAAGTTGGTCAAAGAGATCATTTTTGGAAATTTTACCCTTAAAGATAAAATTAATTGCTTGCCCGCCAATGACTAGGCTGCTTAGAAGTCTTTTGAAAAAATTAAGGTAATACATATCTTTATATTAGTTTGTAATTAATTTTCGATCCCATTTTCTCATGATTAAAAGACCAATGATTACCAATATTGAGGGTATAAAACCAATACATAATCTAATAGTTAATTGTGCTGAGTAGCATTGTTCAATAATATTTAGACCATCTTTATCAACAAAGCATGATTGATAACCTGATAAATACAATAAAAATCCTAATAATTGAACACTAAACGCGATACCAATCTTCTGAATAAGTACCATCCAAGCAGTATATAATCCTGCTGGTTTCTCTGGGTCTTCGTCTATTGCATCAGGAAGTAGTGACCAAGGGATAAGAAAAGCGGTTGAAGCTCCAATGCCAATAAGACAGATTATGAAAATTAAAAGAATGAACAGAAATATGTTGCTGGCATTTAGGAATAAACTATCTCCAGCTCCTGAAATTTTTGATAATGAAGGTAAAAATAAAGCTGCTGTACATGAAATAATCCACATAATCGCTCCATAGTTTAACGCTGAAATCCTGTTCAATTTATTTGATACTCTGGTCCATATTTGTAAACCCACTAAAGCGCTAATTTGGAAAGGTATCGGGATCCACTTCGCAATATATGTTGGTACGTTCAGTACATCCTCGACATAGATTAACGCTACTGTTTGCATTAATTGTAAGGCGCACCAGAGAAGAATATAGAGCGTAATAACTTTTAGAAATTTTTTATTTCTGAAGATCCTTTTGAATTGAAGTGTTATAGCTTCAACTTTTCCTGAAGGCCTTCTTGCTTTTTTTGCGAATGGAGCTAATCCCCAACAAGAAATTAATGTTGCAGCAACTGCAATACATCCGCTTATTTTACCCATTAAAAAATATTCATTATTTGCTGATCCTTCGGAACCTAATACAACTCCAGCAATTATTAAACCAGTTAGTCCTGCGATTATTGAGCCAGTAAATCTAGATGCGTTTAGTCTTGTTCTTATTGCTGTTTTTTCAGAAATTTCAGTAGAAAGAGCTGCGAAAGGAAGATTAATACTTGTATAAGCAGTCATTACGATTATAGAAATTATGGCATAGTAAATAGTCTTGGTTAGCACTGAACCAGTGGGTGTCCACCATATCGCAGCTAAAGAGAAACCAAGGGGAACAGATGCTGCTACCATCCAAGGGATTCTAGGCCCCCATCTTGATTTAGTACGATCACTTAACCATCCAATTAACGGATCATTTACTGCATCCCATATCTTTATTAACATTAATAATGATCCTGCAATTATTACTGGTAAACCAGCAGAAATAAAGAATTTGAAAAGAAAAAAACCAAATTGTGTCGCGACTAAACCTGTGCCTGCATCTCCTAGCCCATAAGAGAACATTAATCTTGTTGTTGATCTAGAAATATTTTTTTTCGAGTGTGAATTTTCCAATCTTTTTACTTTGTTTATTGTTTGATAATGTATTATTGCAATGGTAATTCTATTACTTAATGCGGGCGTGGTTTAGTGGTAAAACCTCAGCCTTCCAAGCTGAAGATGCGGGTTCGATTCCCGCCGCCCGCTTTTAGAATAAATTATTTTTTGCCCCAAATACTTCTTCTGAAATGATTAGTAAAGAGCTTCTACTCTTTATTGAAACAGATTTTTCATTAATAGTTAAGGGTTCAAAAATCTCAGACATGCTAGTGTCAATAACTTTTAACCAATTATATTTACATTTCGGCAAGGGGAAATCGATACTTTTTGAATATGCATTTAAACCTATCCAGACCAGCGGATTAGTATTGTCTTTGTTAATGCTAAAGGCAACTGTGTGAGACCAACTACTCCAATCGGGGCTATCTAACTTTGTTCCATGCCAATGATATGTTGGAATATTTTCATTGGTTTGATTATTAGGGAAGAATGATGGATTGAAAATGTTTATTAGTTTTTTTCGGATTTTTATAACGTATTTAAAATATTCTAATAATTCCAAATCTTGTTGACCATGTTCCCAATTCATCCAGCCCAATAAATTATTTTGGCACCAAGAATTGTTGTTCCCGCCTTGTGATCTTCCTATTTCATCACCCATAAGTATCATTGGAACACCTTTAGAGATAAGTAAACTAAGAAATGGCGTCCCTTTTATTTTATCGCTCATATTCCAAGCTGTATCTTTATCCCCCTTCCAAAATCTCCTCAAGTCATCTCTAAAATGACCATTCCAAGTGAAAGTATTCTTAGATGGGAAATCACCTAATTTATATAAACCGCCACAATCCCATGGCTCACTTATGAACTTGATATCGATAAGTTCTGGTTCACATTCTATATCTTCAAAAATTGGAGGATTATCAAGCGGTGAAAGATTTTCTCCTCTTGATAGGGCAATTCCTAAATCAAATCTAAAACCATCAACTCCTAATTCACTCGCCCAACATTTTAAAGATTCAATTATTAGTTTTCTAACTAATCCTCTGTTTGCTGCAATAGTATTACCACATCCGGAGACGTCCTGATAATTTTTATCTTTTCCAATAAAGTAATAAAGATTTTCATCTATACCTTTCCAAGATATTGCTGGCCCTTTTGAATCACCTTCGCAAGTGTGATTGTATACAACATCTAAGATGACTTCAATGTCTGCTTTATGACATTCCTCTACAAATCTTCTAAATTCCTCTCTATTCTTTTCGGCGGATTCATTCGAAAGATATTCAAAATGCGGAGTAAACCAATTAATTGGACTATATCCCCAAAAATTTTTTAGACCATTTGGGGCATCAGTAGGATCAAAACAAAAAATTGGAAGTAATTCAATTGTTGTAATACCCAGTTCTTTGAGATAAGGAATTTTTTTTAAAAATTTCTTAAAACAACTTTCATCTTTATCAGTTGATTCAGTGAAAGCTTTGATATGGAGTTCATAAATAATTGTTTCTTCCCAAGAATGTTTCGGTCTTGGATAATCCTTAAAATTAAATAATTTTCTATCGCAAACAACACTTTTAAGACAAGAATTAGTATTTTCTTGATTTTTTAATGCATTTTCTCTTTTATAACTTCTCCATCCGGTAATACCCCTTGAACATGGATCAAGTAATACTTTTTTTTCATAGTTATTATTAATCTCATTATTTTTTTGTTTCACTCTAAAAGCATAAATACAACCTTCATCTAGATTTTTTATTTCCGCATGCCAGTAAGGACCTTTATTATGAGTCTGATCTAATTTGAATATGCTTTTTGGGGAAATAGAGTCCTCTTTCTCAAACAATAAGATTTCTACATATTCTGCATTTGTGGCTACTAAGGAAAAATTAATCCCTTGTGAAGTTAGAGAACTCCCTAAAGGAAATGGTTTACCTTTATTGAGATGAATCACTTTTTCTTTATCATTGATTAGTTAAATATTGAGATAATTTATTTAAATTACTGATATTTGAATAATAGATGCAAAATTTAAAAAAAAACTCAAATTTAAGGCTTCACTAATCAACTTTATTAGATCTTGGAGAGTATTAATTTTCTAATTAATTACAATTTCTTCATCCATCTGCTCAGTGCATAAAACGATTTATAGAGAAAGTTTAATAATGAGAAAACTAGATTTTTCTTGATTTCAAAATACAAATTGTGTTTTTTCATGTGATGAGAAGGAAATATATCTGAAAATTAATAAAACATAATAAATAGCTCAAATTCTTAAATTCAACCCCCCTTTGACATTTCCCCCCTTTGCTAAATATAGTTAGATTTTTAATGCTAAATCCAGTGCCACCAATGCTTTTTGCTGTTCTCTAAATGAAGAAGCTATTTTTTATAAATGAAAAAGCGCGGTTATAAGAAATAAATAATGTTGCTAAAAATGTCCCTAAAATTTGTATAAAGCTTTGCGCCGCCGGCATTTTCGGTTGCCGTATTTGTATTTGCTCCATATGATGTGAAAGTTCGAGGTTTAAACTCGATTTAAATCTTTTTTTTAACCCCTAGCTTTAATTTAAATTTCAATGAACAAAGCTGATTTAGTAAATCTTGTTGCAGCTCGTACAGAGCTCACAAAAACGGATGTTTCTTTAGTTGTTGATGCAGCTATTGAAACTATTGTTGATTCAGTAGTGGAAGGCAAAAAAGTCTCTTTACTAGGATTTGGTTCTTTTGAACCAAGAGATCGTTCTGCAAGACAGGGATTAAACCCTAAGACAGGCGAAAAAATAGCAATACCCGCTAAAAGAGTTCCAACATTCTCTGCAGGTAAACTTTTTAAGGATAGAGTTCAAGGGTAATTTTTTTAATCTATTTCTTCCTTTAATAACAAGGTGCTCTTTTAGGGCATCTTTTTTTTTAATCGCAAAAAGATGCAATTAGCTCAATGCCCAATACTCTTAACAAGGTATCCAAAATTTTGAAATCTTAAGAAGTAATGAAATGTTTAACTATTTTATTCCTTAAATTTTTGTTGTTATCTAATTTTGTTATGGCTGAAACAATACCAACAAAGTCTAAGATTTTAAAACAATCTAGTGATTGTTTTAAAGATTCTCGAACCCAAATATGTAAAGAATTAGTTTCTGAAATAGAAAAACTTCAATTAGTAGTATTTGACCAAAATAGATTCAAATGTCAATCAAGTTTATTGGGGCTGCAAACGGAAATTATTGAAGCTTATTTTTTTAATAATTTCTCAAATGAGAGAATTTCATTAATGATCCCATATGTGATTAAAAATTGTTAATTATTAAAATAATTTATTTTTTTGGAATATTATAAATTTGTTATTTAATTTGTAATGGTAAAAGGTTTTTCTGATAATGAAGTTAAGAATAATACTCAAAATACTCAAATAAAAGAAAAAAAAGGCTTAGCTGGTTTTCTTAAAGGCAAGAAATTTACTTACACTTTGCCAGGCAAAAAACAAATAAATATTTTTGGATCAATAGTAATAGGCTTAAATATCATTTTAGTATTGCTTGTCATCCTGTATTTAAAGAATCAAGAATTCCATGACTTTGTATTTAATGTTGGACGTTAGCTATATTTTTAGATCGAAAGATTTTATTAGATGATATATTTAAATTTTAGAATATCTTATGAAGGTAGTTAATTTAGTTTCTCAAGTATTTTTTTTGTTGATAACTGTTCTATTTTTGATATATTTTCTAACAGGTTATGACTCCGCTTTTGAGGCAGACCAAAATTGTCATTCATATCTTTCAAGTTACGATAACCCATCTGGAAATTATGGTTGTGATCATGATACTGAGACACATCAGTGGATACTTTACGAGTCAAATGACAAAAAAGAACCAGCTAAAATTATTAAGAAATTTAGGTACAAATTTTTATAACTCAAATTTTTTAT
>LULP01001831.1_pt1 | contig 11221 bp, 13 predicted proteins | sample 728111 | NCBI WGS metagenome assembly LULP01 (sample SAMN03860286, study PRJNA289734) | marine metagenome | biome: seawater column; feature: ocean; material: water; isolation source: Red Sea water column Station 149 - depth 25m | place: Saudi Arabia: Red Sea | collected 2011-10-15 | depth 25 m
CGGAGGGCAAATTAGCGTGATTTGCCCGGGAGGGGTTGGTTCACGAGAAGCCGCAGATATTACTGGGGTTAGCAAAGTCATCTCCGTTGAAGGGGATTGCTTCGACAGCTACGACTGTATGGCATGGTCTGATGCGATTTCACCCTTCATCGACGGGGATCTCGTGCTCACGTCTTCCTCAGCAATTGGAAGGGAGATGTCGTCGGCAATTGCAGCCAAGAAGGCATTTCCTGTGGTTCAAGACATCACAAGCCTGAACGATGGAATCTCAGTTACAAGATCAATCTTCTCAGGTAAGGCAATCGAAAAAGTGGAAGTGTCATTGCCGTGCGCACTGAGCCTACGCGCCAACACTTTCCAGCCTGCGGAGGGAGGAGGAAACGCGGAGATATCGACGGTCAATGTGAGTCAGGAAGTTTCCGTCGCAGTAAAAGAGGCCCTGGCTAAAGCAGGAGAGAGACTAGACGTGGCAGAGGCGGACATCGTTATCTCTGGTGGAAGGGGGATGGGCAATCCGTCGAACTTCTCGCATCTTTATGAGGTTGCAGAAGAGATAGGAGCCGCAGTTGGGGCTAGCAGGGCCGCTGTTGACACATGGGAGGATATACCCCATAGCATGCAGGTAGGCCAGACAGGTAAGACCGTGACGCCAAGCCTGTACATTGCAGTAGGAATCAGCGGAGCCATACAGCATCTGGCTGGGATGAGGTCCAGCAGATACATCCTAGCGATAAACAAGGATCCGGATGCCCCTATCTTCGGAGTGGCCGATTACGGCATTGTTGCCAGTTGGGAAGATTCTATTCCCGCGCTTAAAGAGCACTTGTCTGCAATCATGTCAGACTGATGCCTGCTCTTTGCTTGAGTCGGAGCGAGTTCTACTTATCCTACTCAGATACTCCTCAGTAATTCCGCCTGTGACGTAAATCCCATTGAAGCATGAGCAATCGAATTCTGCGATTTGGCTGCCGCTCATTCCTGTGCAGGCATCGACCAAGTCACCCAGATCTTGGTATATCAGCCAATCAGCCCCAATTGCCTGGCGGATTTCGTCGTTGGTCTTACCATAAGCCACATACTCCTCCTTAGCGGGCATGTCTATCCCATACACGTTAGGATGTACAATAGGGGGGGAAGAGGAAGCAAACAAGACTCGTGATGCCCCCGCATCTCTGGCCATCTGGACTATCCTCCTGGAAGTATTACCCCTGACTATGCTATCATCAACGATCAACACAGTCTTGCCGTTGAATTCCTCGGATATCGTATTCAGTTTCTTCCTGACGGAGTCCTTGCGAATTTTCTGCCCCGGCATGATGAACGTCCTACCAATGTATCGATTCTTCACGAATCCCTCCCTGTATGGAACTCCAAGTGCGCTTGATAATCCTAGAGCGGCAATCCTTCCACTGTCTGGGACTGGAATAACGGCATCTATACCATGGTCTGGAAACAAAGACTCGATCCTACTAGCCAGAGCTTCCCCCATCCTCAATCTAGCCTGGTGCACTGAAATTCCATCGATTACTGAGTCTGGCCTTGCAAAGTACACATGCTCGAAAACACATGGCGTATGATTAACATCAGAGTGGCAATTCTTCGCATGAATCTCACCATCCATCCTCACTATTACTGCTTCTCCAGGAGATATGTCCCTGTCGTTCTCGAACCCTATGGACTGGCAGACTACGCTTTCTGAAGATACTAGTCTCTCTGTGAATCCGTCGACCTCCCTCTTTCCGAGAAATAGGGGCCTTATCCCATGTGGGTCCCTGAAGGCCACCACGCCCCAACCAGTAATTAGGCATACCACACTATAGCTTCCTTCCGCTCTCAAATGGGTCCTTTCTACGGCTCTGAAGATGTCTTCCTCGTTCAGTGCCGCCATCCCTCCTGGCCTCCCATTTACAGATCTCTGAATCTCTGCAGCGAATAGATTGAGTAGGGCCTCTGAGTCCGAACTCGTGTTAATCCTCCGATGATCATACTCTAGGAGTCCTGAAATTATATCCGGGGTGTTGTTCAGATTACCATTGTGAGCCAAGCTGACTCCGAACGGGGTATTGGTGTAGAACGGTTGTGCCTCATCCGAAGAGCTAGAGCCCGCCGTTGGATATCTGACATGCCCAATTCCCATTGATCCTTCTAGCCTCTTCATGTGCCTGTCTAGGAAAACATCGCGGACTAGTCCGTTCGCCCTCCTATGGCAAATGTTCTCAGAATCACTGGTAACAATTCCAGCAGCATCCTGCCCTCTGTGCTGAAGAACAATTAGACCATCATACACAGACGGAGCTACATGAGTGTTAGGAGAACCAACTATTCCGATGATGCCGCACATCGGTATCATCATCCGGTAAGAGAACAAGGCTTAGGCATTTACGGCTCGTACTACTTCTTCTGCCACATAGTTCTGTTGCGCTTGTTCCACCTATACTTCCTCATTCTGGACGTAACTCCATAACCACAACTTGCGCATTGCCCCTTTTGCTTATGATAAGAATGACGCCCACATCTACGACAACGGATATGGGTGGACTTCTGCCTCTTCCCCATACTCGGAGTTCCCTTCGACATGCACTACAACCTCACTGAGACGACGCGCCCACCGACCGATTTGTTAAGAGGGTTATCCTGAACAAGGCGATTGTTAGTATAGCAGCAAATACGGGAAAAAGGCTGACTAAGGTCACTATTGATGAAGCGATTGAGTCTTTAAAAGAAGAAGCTGGTCCTGTGTCGGAAAGCATCATTGTCGTGTATATGGAAGCGCCGACAAGAACGATTGGAACGAATAGTGCGAGCGATCTATTGAATCTGTTTAAAGTAGAGGCGAAATGAATGAAGCAGAAAGACGCAGACAGAGCGACACCCCCTGCAACCATAAGCATGAATTCTGAGAAGTCAATCTCCATGGCCATCACCTCCCAGTCGTCTAAGTAGAATTGCCCGAACAAGTTCCCCCTCCTCTTCTGAGAGGGGATCGGAATAGGATTCCAGTCCAATAGACCTGTCGAGAAAAGAAGCGCCAGTATAGACTAGGGCGATTCCCAAAAAGATTCCCAGGAGGGAGGATGAGGCTCCAATTACGTCTATGGAAGAAACTGAGACATGTTCGAGATAGCCAATTATCCACGAGATGGCGATAACCACCCATCCCAGAAGTAGTCCAGAAGAGGATGGCTCGCCATATGTCGAAGAGCTTTTCAGAACAAGAATCGCACCCAAGACTAATGGTGCACCCCATTTTATTAGAGCGATAATTGAGTTATACACTTCACTTTCCGCATCGTCCAATTTTTCAGGTAACAGAACGAATGATGCTATTCCAAGGAGGGCTAAGGGAGGGCCGAATCTGCTCCTTTTGAAGGATGGCCCCATTCTATGTAGGCTGAACCCTGCAGCTAGTAAAACTAGTGAGGACCAGAGGATGGCCTCATCGACAACCATGGGCCCCGGATGTAAGTGAGATTCTTGTGTTTTTCTTGCAGCGGAGGGAGCACATCACCTAATCGCTCGACTAGATTCATATACGGGTCATCGGTGGCTCGCGGCGCACAAGCAGTGAGGAGGGTGACAAATGGTAAAGATGCCAAGGAAGGTCATGAGATACAGCCCCTCTGCTGGAAAGCATACCGAACACACGGTTGAGAGAGTCAAGAAGAGGAGGGCTAGCGAACTAAAGTGGGGTCAAAGAAGGTTCAGAAGAGTAACTGCCGGGTACAGAGGTTTCCCCCGTCCGAAGCCTTCTGGTGAGAAGCCTACGAAAAGGGTAAACTTGGTTTACAGGTGCACAGAAACAGGGAAAGCCCACTCTCAGAACTTACAGGATGCACTGTCGTCGAGGTTCTGAACTAGAGAGGCAGAATCTTGGCGGATCAATCCAACGACTGGCCCGAGGAAGGGGAGTTGGTAGTCTGCTCCGTAAAAAGCGTGAAGGAAAACGGGGCCTACTTGTCCCTGGACGCATATCCCGAAAGGGAAGGGTTCGTTTTCATTGGGGAGATAGCTACTGGATGGGTCAGGAACATCAGAGCCCATGTTAGAGAGGGGCAGAGGTTGGTTGCCAAAGTAATCGGAGTGAAAAAGGACAGAGACAGCATCACCCTCTCAATAAAATCAGTTTCCGAAGAGAGAAGAAGGGATGCATTGCAGTCGTGGAAGAACGAACAGCGTGCTTCCCAGATCATGAGGGTGGCTGCAGAGAGAATTGGTTGGAAGGAGAATAAGACCGAGGAAGTCTCCGAAGAAATGAAAGAGGCCTTCGGATCACTTTATGGGGCCTGCTGGCAATAGAGAATATCATCCCTCCATTCGTGGAAATAAGAGGAATGTTCGAAATCAAGGTTTGGGGCCCAGAGGGAGTCAATGCCATCAGTAGCGCCCTGCAGGCTGCAGAGGATAGCGCTAAGAGCGAGGAGGAGGTAACCCTCACCTGTCACTATGACGGGGCCCCTAATTACAGAGTTGACATCAAGGCCCCAGACTACCCATCTGCAGAGTCGGTATGGGAAGCTGCTCAGGAGGCCGCTTCAAAACGAATAGACTCAGTAGAGGGTTCCATATCCATAGAAAGGCTTTGAACGCGTTTCTGAAGGAATATAATTCATGAACCGAATCGATAGGCCTAGTCTCAATCATGGCTAGGACCAGACTCCAGAGATGCATCGAATGCAGAGAATTCGGCCTTGGGGAAAAGTGCAAGACCTGTGGAGGGAAGATGGAGTCTGCAGCTTCACTGAAATTCTCTCCCGAGGACCCCCAGGGGTCCAGGCGGAGAAAGAGGCAAGATGCTGGAAGTGACAAGTGGGTCAAATCGCTACCCACCCCCAGGAAGGATGATGCTGCTTGAACAGAGCCAAGATTCACTGGCTTGAGGGGGCAGGGCTTCCAGAGGGCTCGATGATTCTGGAGGCGGTACCCGGAGTGGGCAATGTCGGCAAGATACTGATTGACGCGGTGGTAGAAAAGCACCCTTCGAGGACGATTGGCTGGATACTGCATCCCGACTTCCCCCCTCATGCCACCTTATCCGAGACCGGTTTGATTGGCCCTCCAAGGTTGGACATCAGCAAGATAGTCCTCCCGGACGGGGAAGAACTGGTGACAATAACCGGAATAATGCAACCAATGACAGCATCGGGTCAGTTCGAAGTGGCAGAGGCCGTTCTGGACCTTGCTGATGGGTCGGGGGCGAGTCGTTTGCTCGTTCTAGCGGGCCTTGCCTCTGAGCCTGAACGGCGTTCGATTTTCGCAGTCTGCTCGGCAAAGGAGATCCGGAAGGCTCTCGAGGGGAATGATCGGAGTCGCTGGGATGGTTCTTTCCTTGGCCCCGACCAAGGGCGTCCCTGCGATAGGGGTAATCGCAGAGACTATCGGGGCAAGTTCCGACATTCTGGCCGCTGAGAGAATGTCGAGGTGGATAGAGCAGGCCTTCGATGTGACTCTGGATCTTGATCTGGACACCACGAAGGAGATCGCTGCCAGGCTGATGGAGAGAATAGGGGAGGAGGGTTCCATTGATGATTACCTGAGGATGGACGAGAACGAGGCTTCCTCTGACTTCTACGTTTGAAGGGCCTATCTTCTGGTTCTTCTCTTGCTCTTGCTTCTGCCACCGGAGGATTCCTCTACGGAAATCTTCCTACCCTTGAACTCTGACTTATTCATCGCCTTTATGGCGGCCTTTGCCCCTTTCTTGTCTGCGAATGTAATGAAGGCAAAGCCGCGAGGCTTCTTCGTCTCCCTATCCAATGCCATGTGGACGTCGTTCAACTTTCCATGGACTGAGAAGGCTTCTCTCAGGTCATCCTCAGAGGCATTGTAGGACACGCCTCCCACGAACAGTTTGACTCCGTGCTCCTTCTGTGCCTTTGATCTCGCCCTCTTCATGACCTCCCTCTCCTTGGCGAGCTCTTCCTTGGTTGCCTTGCCTGACTCGACTTTTTCCATGCAGTCTCGACACCTCAGAGGCTTGCCGGGTGAGAGGTATGGCCTAGCGCCCTCGTGCCCCAGCATCGACTCGGCCTCCCTGGACCAACGCTCACCTGGGCGGTTCAGACTTTGGACATCGGAGTCAGAGGGTATCTCGAAACCATGCCCGAATCCGTTTGAGAGGGCTCTGAATCCGCTGTAGTCACATCGAGGGCATTCCACATTGAAGTCTGGCTTTCTGTCGCTGGCCAGAAGATCAACGCCGCATACGGGGCATGAAGCGTACAGGACGCCTAGTTTCGGATCTCCCTTGGTGGAGGCTTTCAGCATGGGCTCCACGTTGATTACTCTTGCACGGACTATGTCCCGCTTCCTCATTCCGTCTCCTGCGGATGGGATGAAACGGTCGACTATCTCTGAGACATAGATATCTGCGAAGAGTTTCAATGCTGGAACAGACCTGTGTCCCCCTTCATTGGTCTCTATGTGCAGGACTCTCAATTCGGCAGTCTTCTCATTGAGCCTATTGACCTCCCCTATGATTACATCCCCCATCTTTGGCGAGTTTAATGGAGGTACGGCGGAATCAACCGAAATCACACCTGAGTTATTCACGATTCTTCCAGATACTAATGCAACATGCCCTCTTTCTGTGGAGTGGATTCCACTTCCCAGCTCCTCCCCGGTCCCGATCTCAATGAGATTTCCCGGCGTGACTTGGTCACCGACTGATGCTGCCATCGGCCCGCCGACCCGAAGACCCCCTATGAACGGTACGGCAGTAAAAGAAGAGGAGTCACTTGGGAGAAATGCGCCAAAGCGAGGCTCTAGTTCTTCCTCTCATTCTTGAATGGTGTCCATAAGTTGCGGGAAGGGCGAATTCTAGATCTCCGTATTCTTCAGAAGACCAGTCAAATTCCTTGAAGAAATTCCTGATGTGAGTCGCTCTTGAGCTATGCATCAAATGTGCAATGGTACCGATTGAGATGATTTCCTCTAAAAATGGCCTATCAGAGGCTTTCTTTTGAGTTCCCCACGGAGGATTGGATACTACAATATCGGCTTCACGGATTCCAATATCCTTTTTACCGATTTTAGAATTTATAATTTTAACACGGTCACTGATTCCTAGAGACTGGGCATTTCTAGTGGAAACTTCACAAGATTCTGCGTCTGAATCCACCAGTATTGCTGACCCTGCCCCCAATAGAACGGCTCCAATCCCCAGAATCCCATTTCCACACCCCAAATCTACTACTCTACAACCAGGCTTTAGGTCATTGAACGATTGAATATCGAAAAGCCATCTTGCTGCGATTTCTCCCTCTGTCTGGTATTGCTCAAGATTCAGATCAGGGTCCGATATTCCCTCCAACTTTGAGAGTTTGATCGCTAACGAGCGTAGGCGCATGGTTCGACATTACCCCGAGGTGTTTGAATTAATCCAAACGCTAGTTCGAATGGATAGTTCAAATACTCTCGATTATTTACTCCCATCATGGAAGCAATGGGCCTGGCCTATGTGGCATTGGGGATGCTAGCGGGTGCAAGCTTGGGATGGGCACTGGCTAGGTCAAGAACCAAGTCGGAAACAAATTCAGTAGAAGAGGAGCTGATTAGGGCGAAGGCACTTCTGGAAGTTGGAAGCAAATCGGAAGAAAAGACACATCAGCAGATGCTGGATGGATTCAGAATAGCAGCTGGGGAGGCCTTCTCTAAAGCTGTAGAGACTGCTGACAAGCAAAAAGAGTCCTCATTCAAGAGGGCTACAGAGGATCTTAGACAGGACCTTGGGGGATATATCGAAGCAATTCAAGACGCTAAGGAGAAAGACATTGCAAGAGTTGCCAAATTAGGTGCCAAGGTCGACAATGTGAGTGCTCTGGGGACAAGCCTCGCCCAGGAAACAAGAGAGCTTACCTTGGCTTTGAGAGGTGATTCCCAGGCACAGGGGGCTTGGGGGGAAGTAGTAGTTGAGAACCTTTTGCAGAGTATGGGTTTTGTTGAGGGAAGGGACTACATCAAGCAAGAGTGGGATAAAGGAAAGAATGGTGAGAAGGGTAAAAGGGCGGATTTCATACTGAAACTACCTGAAAACCGTCAAGTGGTAATCACATGGAAGGGTATAACACTCCTGATTTCGTCCTAATGGTGGTCCCCCTAGAAGGAGCTTTCATCGATGCAATGAGAGCGGATCAGAGTCTCTACGAGGATTTGCTCGTAGACAGGAGGGTGAAGGTTGTTAGTGGTTCGAGTCTGATGCTTACTCTAATGCTCATTCAGGAATTATGGAAAAGAGAGAAACAAACTAGGAACCAGAAAGAGATAGTGGAAAGAGGGGGGAGGCTCCATGACAAGGTTGTTCTATTCTTGGAGACGTTTACAGCCTTGGGGTACGAACTAGGACAAGCTACAGATGCATATGAAAAGGCTCTGGAGCAACTTAGCTCAGGTTCGGGGAACGTCATAAGGCAAACTGAGATGCTCAAGGAGCTAGGTTCCAAGACTAAGAAGGACTTGCGCGAAAAGAGTGGCTTGAGAAGTCTAGCGGAGAGGGCGGAAGAGGAGGAGTCATTTCCTGAGTCTTCTTCGGAAGACCATGATAGATTGGGAGAAGCACAAATTCAATGAAGTCGTCAATATCGTTGGCGAATATACTGTTCTAGATCTCTCCAAGGGCCATTGGGTAGCTCCTGAGACGGAGTTCAGCGTAGGGAAGTATGATGAGCTCAGACCTGGCATGTATAACACAGAGATATTTGCAGGAGAACGCTTCCTCCACGTGGGTATCGATATTTGCGGACCTGTGGGCACCCCTTGTATGTCTTTCATGGAAGGGGAGATATCACACTTCGGATACAACCCAGAACCAGGAGATTACGGAAATGTAATAATTTCCAAACACGATTTGGGCGGAGTAAGTCTTTGGGCCCTATATGGGCACCTGAGCGACGAGTCAATAGAAAAAATGAGAGTAGGCAAGAAGATTTCTCCTGGAGAGGTAATTGCATGGTTCGGGGATTATCACGAGAACGGTGGATGGGAGCCTCACTTACACTTCCAACTATCTTTGGTTGAGCCGACTACGCATGACCTTCCAGGTGTCGTTTCCCCCCTAGAAAGAGAGCAGGCTCTCAGAGACTATCCCGATCCCAGATTAGTTCTTGGTCCACTCTACTGAAGAGATGAGAGGTGAGACTTCAGAGACTCTATGGCAGGCATATCCGATGGATCCTCGCCCGTCAGTAATGCTAGGCCAATTGAAACCCAATCTGTAACATGTGCAGCGTAGAGTAGCCTTTCCAGAAGGCTCTCTCCTTCGCAATCTATCACCCACGCCGGTTTGGCTTCGATTTCTTCCAGCATCCACTCAATCCTTGAGTTCGTCCTAGGATGTAGGTCCTTGCTAGAGAGAACCAGTAGTGCCCGGTCATGAGCAGATGTGCCAGTCCAGGCAACTTTAGTAGAAAGGTCTGATTCTGAAGACGCCCTAGACAGTCTGCTGAGCATCTCTTCTATCTCAACGGAGCTGGGTTTTGGAAGAATTCCCAATGCCCAACAGGCCGATAATTGAGTCCCTAAGATATGCCCGAAGGCAGAGCGAGGCATTTGGCCCGGGGGCACATTGAGGCACGCCGATCCTTCGGATTGAGAGATGACGTCCTCTAACTCCCCTCCTGAGCAAATGCCTACAACGGTTCCACCGGCAGAGATAACCTCCCTGACACCATCGAGGGTCTCCTCTGTATTGCCCGAGTATGAAGTAGCGATAACAAGCCACTCGGGCCCCCACCAGCTTGGCACTCCATAGTCGGTCCAAACAACAAATGGAAGTCCTCCGGAGTCATCGGATAGGGCCTTCAGGAACAAGCCGCCTGCTCCGGACCCGCCCATGCCCAGGCATAGCACGCCACTCCAGTCCGTGTCTTCTTCCAAGTCCAATCCGGTAGTCAAAGACAATCTCAGATCCTCAACGAATTTCCTGGTGAAACCTGCCATATCACGTAAGTCAAATTCGGAGAGAAGTGACTCAAAATCGGGCTCGTCCATCTTCACTCACCTTTACCTGATACTGGCAGTGCTAGCCACTCACCATCTATGAAACCAATGCGTAACTCTACCGTAGACCCGTCATCGTCGTAGGGAAGGGCCACCGTCGACACCTTGTAGTCGCCGGGATCCATGAATTCAGCACCGGAGGTGTCCCTGTTCAGGATCTGCACAACGCACTGGTCGGAAAAGGAGCAAACCACGGAGGAGGACTCCATATCTCGCCATGTTGCTCCTGTCCTCTCAAATCTGTCCAGCCTTCTCAGAATCGGGCCCTCCTTCTGCCAGCTGTCGACTATCCACAGCGCCTTCCTGAGACGGACCACGTCGCCTACCGAATATGCTGGCTTCCTGTAGCTTAGGGTCAGCCTTGTCACTTCCACTCCGTCATTTACTCCTACCACAGTCGAGCTCTCCTTCACCGAACCTCCAAACGACTTTGTAAGCCTCCTGCCCCAATTCCTAGCAAGGCTCTTGGATCCTAGTTGGAGGTCCCATCCCCCTGGAACTGGCCCTTCCTTCGATATGAAGAACATGGGGTTTGGTTCCATTGAGGCCAGTAAATCGTCCAAAGTTGAGCGGATTCGAGATAATTCATCTTCGTCTAGCTTCCTTCCTGCTGATCTTAGTTGTACCGTGGCCTCGAAGTAGTCGCCATCCTTCCTGGTGCATGGAGTGCAAACCGCATTACTAGTCTGTAACAATGGAGCATGGGAGTCTTGGAATTCGTAACCGTCTATCGAACCCGAAACATCCACATGAAGTCTGTTTGTTCTCTGGTCTATCTCTTGAACAGAGAATGAGACCTTGACATCCTTAGCCCTCTCTTCTAGAGTCAGATTCTCTCTAATCCTGAGGTCTGCGACGCTATGGGCATCCATTGAGGACCACCCCCCTCGTATCTCGAAGGCCTCGCACTTTGCACATCTCTTCTGTTGGATCGTCTCTGGCATCTTTGACAGAGTGGTACGCTTCCTCAGACATACCTCACACAGCCTATCCGAGGAAAGCGGAGGGTCTGCGCCGCAAGTGATACAGAACGACCCTCCAGACATGCTTCTCCCAGTTCTCCGCTCAACCTCCCTGTTAGAAGGCTTACGACCAGTTTGAGGCTATTCTTTGGAATCTTCTATTGGCTTTCCTGCTATCTCTCTTTTCAGTTTTGACAGGGATGAAATCCTACTGAACGTGTAGGAGAAAAGCATAGCGGCCAGGATCGAATAGGTCACAATTGCCT
>LULP01000641.1_pt1 | contig 11201 bp, 10 predicted proteins | sample 728111 | NCBI WGS metagenome assembly LULP01 (sample SAMN03860286, study PRJNA289734) | marine metagenome | biome: seawater column; feature: ocean; material: water; isolation source: Red Sea water column Station 149 - depth 25m | place: Saudi Arabia: Red Sea | collected 2011-10-15 | depth 25 m
TTTTATTTTTTTTATGTATTCAAATAGTTCTAAAGAATTAACTCTTGATAAATCAAAACTGTAATTGCGTTAAAATTATTAATAATTCTGTTAAAATTCTAAATGGTATCAACGTTATTACAATTTAATTCTCTAAAGTAATAAACTTTTGCTATTGGAAGCGTTTGGAATATATCTTCTGAAATAATATTAAGCTAATTTGTTTTTTTTTCAATTGTAAAATTATATCTACAAACATTAGATGTTGCCAAATATAAAAGAGATGCGATAACTATTGCAACTAATACCATGACTTTACTTGTTACAAACATTTAAAATTAGTTAGACCCCGTCTACAACAACAATAGTCAAATCATCTTTTTGAACTCTGCCTGACTTAATAATATCTTTTACAATTTCATCTAATCTTAGGTAATTAGGTATGTGTTGATATTTTTCTATATAACTTTTAAAACCATCAGACTCTAACATATTACCTTCAGGATCTTTCATTTCTGTTATACCATCAGTGAATACGTACATCGAACTTTCAGAAAATTTTATTTTTGTCTCTTTGTATTTAATCTTCGACATAATTCCTAAAGGTGGACCTGCTTCAGTATAGTTTGTAAATTTTCCGTCTTTAGAATGAATTAGTGGTGGTTCATGTCCTGCGTTAGCAAGTAGTAATTCTTTTTTATTACTGTCATAAATACCTATAAGCATTGTTACAAACATTCCACGTGCAGCTGTTTCACAAATTTCAGAATTAAGTAAGTTTAATAAATCAGCAGCAGAAAAAATTGTTTTACTTAAACATCTATAAAGACTCGAAGCCTTTGACATTAAAAGGGAAGATTTAATTCCTTTACCAGATACATCTGCAACACCAAAACCAAATTTACCATCACCTAGATCAGAAAAATTATAAAAATCTCCTGATACAACTTTTGCTGGGATGTTTATTCCTGCTATAGGAAAGTTTTCTTTTTTGTTTTGCGACAACAAAGTTTTTTGTATCTCGCCAACAATTTCAATTTCTTTTTGCATTCTATTCTTATCGACTAAATCTTTTGCCATCTTAGCATTGTTTATTGCTAATGCCACCAACTCTAATACATTTTTTCATGACTGCAGCTTTTCCCATAACTCCTTGAGTAATTGGGATTTCGAAATCCTCAAGATATGCTTGATGTTTGGAAGCAATACATTGGAACGATTGATTTTTTTTATCTATTAAAAAAATATTTGCTGCTTGTGCATTAATTCTTTTTATAATTAATTCTAATGAGTTATTAAGTGTTTCTTTTAAATCAAGAGACATTGCAAACTCTTGATTCATTTTAGTTACCAGCTCTAAATCTTTACTGCTAGTGTCATCTATTTTGATCGTTTCCTTTTTTTTTACACCAAAAAACATGTTATTTATAAATTGATATTCGTTAATTTTTTGATAATTTTGAAATTGATGGAAATCATTATTCATGCGCCTAATTTCTATTTGCACCTAACTGATGCAATTATGTTAGTACAATACTGCATTAATGGGCTCATAGAATTTTCCTCTCAAATTAAACTCTAAACTGTGTTCTATATTATAGCATTTATCCTTGGAAGTATATGGGGGAGTTTCGCAAACGTTTGTATACACAGGCTTCCAAATGATGAAAGTATAGCAATTAAGAGATCTTATTGTCCAAAATGCAGTACAAGGATCAAATGGTTTGATAACATTCCTCTATTGTCTTTCTTTATACTTGGTGGAAAGTGTAGAAGTTGCAAAGTTAAAATAGATATAAGATATTTTATAGTAGAATTAATCAGTGTCTTAAGTTTTTTACTAGTTTACCATATTTATGGTTTAACCATCACAACTCTGTTGTTAGCTTTGTTAAGTATTTTTTTTATAATCATATTTTTTATAGATTTAAATCATTTTATAATCCCTGACAGCCTTACTTTTCCATTAATGATAATTGGTTTTGCAAAATCATTTGCTCCAAATTTAGACTCAAATCTCTTTCCTATTTATCTTAACTCACTTATTGGAGGAATTATGGGTTACTTAGTCATTTGGTTAATCATTCTTTCTTATAAAAAATTTAAGAATAAAGAAGGTATGGGACTGGGGGATGCTAAGTTACTCTCTGCAATTGGTTTCTGGTTCGGCTGGATATGTATCCCCTTTATAATTTTTATATCTTCTGTTGTAGCACTTCTAATTGTAACACCATCTCTAATTAAAAAATCAAAAACAATGTCCTCACAAATTCCATTTGGTCCGTACATTATAATCGGGTGTGTGATTTATATTTCTTTTTTTGATAAATTTAAAATATTTTTATTCTAATAATTTTCTCGCCAATTTCCTCTGAACACTGAGATTGCTCCGTCATTAGAAAGTAAAGATATAAGTGTATCTTCTTGGTCTTCACTATCTGTTGTAATGTTTGCAAAAAGTTTATCTGCAAACACCTCTAACTTCGAAAGAACACCAGGTTGTAGATAATAACAACCTGTCTTTTCATCAAAGCCAGCATTTGCATCCATCTGTCTGCTTGCTCGTCCAATTTCTTCTGAGGTATTAATTCCACATTCATCATCAGCGGCACAGACATAAGCGTTTCCGACATTACACTTTCCGCCCTCTGGTGGTTGATAAACAGGATAATAAACCGTGCCCTTAAACACAGTGGGTGATGCAGTAGCTTTGTGATATAAATTTTGTGTTAAATTTGGAGCTCCTGTATCAGTAACTAAAGACTCGTCTTGTCTTTTGTCAAATGGCTTATCTAATTTAAAAACCCAGGCGTCCTTAGATATCGCAGGACAATCCCCCTGATCATTTGTTTCGTCAGCAGTATTTACACAATTTGAACTTAAACTATATCCGTCTTCTGCATCAATCTTTCTTGCATTCATAGCCTCTGTTAAAGACCCGACGCCTCCAGAATTTACCATTCTAAAATTTGGAAAATCAAAATCTCTTATTCCATATAAGATGTTATCCATTCCTCTTGATCTCCGCGCGATGTCATTAAAGTCCCCAGTGGCTCCAAACAAATATAAGTTTTTAGTATCCATTCCAAAAGCAGCGTCCATTCCAAAAAAACTAACTCTGCCGTTTTCCTCGTTTGTATTTAGAGAAAATAAAGTAGTATGATCATATAATTCTATTGGCGCCGGATTAGAGCCTTTAGAAGTCAGTTCATTAGTTAAGTTAATTTTTGAAATTTTCCCCTCATAATCGTTTACATAAACCATTGCTCCCCGCCATTTCGCACCTCTAAAAGTATCTGGAGTAATTACCACTGGGTCGCCCAATACTGAATTAGGAAGATCGTTTAATGTACCTCCATAAGCACTTTCAAATGAGTTATCGATATCGACTAAATCGATTAACCCATTCCCTCCGCTAGCTATTTTCCCAGGGTATTGGCCTCCACTTTGCTCACTCATGGACTCTAAATCTATTACATATACAGCTGAACCAACACCGCCAACTCTACCAAATCCAGCGGGCATTACTGCAACATATCTATCACTATCTATAGACTCTTCTCTTTCAACTGGAAGTCTAAATATTCTTGGCGTTGCCCAAGTTTCACCCATCTTACTATAATCATATACTGGGTTTTCAGTTCCTATATTAGGAATTTTAACAGTAAAGAAAGTTGTCTCATCATCGGATGCTAGAGAACCGTCATCTTCACTCAGATTAATTACTAGTTCCTCTCTAAATGTAATTGTTGCTAATGATGCTTCTTGTACAATCGTATCTACGGTTAATGATGTAACAGTTCCATCTATAACTTTTTGAACAGGTAAAGTTGATGGATCATCAATAAATTCTTGCGGCATAATATATGGAAATCTCCAAACTCTGCCTTTGTAACAAGCGGCTGTACCACCCGAGTAAAAATTACTGTCGGTCACACAATCTCTAATCTTATCCCTTTCAGTATAATCATTACCAGTGCTATCATTAGCTAGGTCAGCATTTCTAGCTACTTCAATATTAAATTTAGCGTTTTTAGCTTCCTCTGAGTCATTAATATTCAAGCTTCCACCTGTATAATCTAATGCTGGAGCTGGTGAGTCTTCACTGTTAATTATTTCACCATCACTTAAAGCTATCATAACTTTACTTCGAACAAAATCATTGTAAACAGAGAATACATGAATTGGTTCTGATGGCTCTGTCACATCTAAAATAGAATATCCTGCACCACCTCTTCCGTAAGGAATCATTAATATAGTACGCCAAGATTTTGTTGCCTCTGGCTGCCCATTAGGTTTCACAGCTTTAATAAACATGTCATGTACAACTGGTGAACCATCAACTGCAAATATTGCATTCGTACCGCCTTTTCCATTACCAATTGCTTGATCTAGGTTATCATTTACCATCTCCGGTAACTTTCCAGCAATGAACGGCGGAACAAAACCCCAAAGCCCCTCTCCAGTTTTAGCATCAAACGCGTGCAACATTCCATCATTAGCTCCTACATAAAGAACTCTTTGCCTTTGGCTTAAACTAGAAGCAAAACTAGCATAACCATTTTTTTGTCTGTAGTATGCTTCTTGATTTGTGGCTGTGTAGTTCGTGTTTGCGCCTGGAGGTCCAACCTCAACAATCTGAGAATGATATATGTCCCCAAGAATATTTTCTCTCTTATCTCCTTTTCCAGAACATCTGTCGTTACCTGTGCGGTAAAGAAAGTAATCCGCACCTCTGACGAAATTAATCAAACCTTTTATATCATCATCATTTCCATCTGGTCCTGGACAAGTAGAACCCGTTTTATGATAATCGGTAACAGTGTTTCCTAAAATTTGAAATAATTTATTAATTTCAGAACTGTTTCCTTCAACCCAGTTGTTCCAGTCACTTTCTATGTAACTTTTACCCTGCAGAGGGGTCCAAATTTTTCTAGTAGATATATCCCTGTCTGCTAATTTTTTAGCTGCATCCCAATTATTTGCAGGGTCCTCATGAATAACAAAACCGTCTGGTGTAACGCCCTTTCTCATTAGATGTCCTATCCACTGTTGTCCTTGTGCTAATGAAAATTGTCCCTGAAACAAATCTCCACCTTCTTGCACGGTAGCAGTTATGGCTGGAGCAGAAAATGAGAGCCTACTAGCAATGATTCTCTCTATCTCACTTTTTAATTTTGTAACTAACTCTTTTGGATTTTCTGCAATAATTCTTTGTCTACATTCTGGATCTGTTTGAGCAGATGTACCAAAATTAGGATCATCACAACTACCAGCTTTTGCTGCTTCTTGAAATTGCTCGTCTCCTCTATCTTTTATTCCTCCACCATAGGCTATAAAAATTGTCTTAACTCCTTTTGCATTTCCAAACCGATCCTTGTTTACCCCCGCTGCTGCACTATCAATTCTTAAATCTCTAATTTGTCTCAAAGCCCGGTCGTGGTGTTGCCACATACCATCACCTATTACAATAACGTAGTTAAGTTGACACTCAGGACCGTCTTTAGTTATTCCAATATTTGGGTCTAACATATACTCGTAGGCAAGTTGAGAAAAAGCAGTACCATCTGTTCCAAATCTTGTTTTCATTCTATCAACAGCTTCAACTATTCGATTAGATGTATTTGGTCCAATTCCTACAGGTATACAAGAATTGTCATCACATTGGACAGATTTACCCGAAGGATGTTGGGCAGCGTTAGACCACCCCCGGTAATAATCACAAAAATCATTACATCTTTGAAATTTTTTTGCCTTGGGACACATGTTGTGACAAGAATATTCTGTAAACGGTAACCATTTTCCCTTAGCTCCTCTTCCGTTTGCTCTTGTTCCAGCGTTCCAATATCCATAACCAAAATACGCTCCACTAGTTAATGAACTGTCGTTAACAACTGCTTTAATTGCTCTTTTGGCTCCTTCAGCTCTACTTACTATTTTAGTTCCCAATTCGTCAACCCAAGTCATAGACCCTCCGCTTATATCGAATTCTTGAATTGAATTTTTCGCATTACCAACCCAAACTCTGTCATTCGACACATGAAGACCCATAGGTATATTAAAGAGAACATTTGATGCTGTGGACGCTGTTGGACCGAACCCCCCAACAGTTGCTGTAGTAGTTATGTTCGATGAGTTAATTGATAATTTTTGCAGTGTATGGCTGGTGTTACTTGTTGCATAGATAATACTTTCATCTTGTGGATCAATACTCATTTTCGCAACTAGATTGTAAACATTGCCATTAACATTTCTCTGAAAACGTGTAGGCGCTTCAAGATTTGGACAAAAGTTTACGCCATCAGATGAAATTGAAATTTTATAAATTTCTCCGCTAACAACGTAGTAAAGATTGTTTCCACTATCCATAGAAATTGAACTTGTAGATCTTAAGTGGGTTCTGAATGTTGAATTGAGACTATTAACAGGACAAAGCAATTGGTTACCAGTCGAGAGATTTCTTGAAAAAACAAATTCTTCTTGACTATATCTAAAACAAACCCATCTCTTTCTTTTTTTCTTTCCTACCCTTCTTTCATCAAGGCAGACTTCTTGATGACCCGTTACAATTAAATGGTCTTGGCTATCAATAGTTTTAATATCCAAACCTAGTGGATACAATTTATCAAATCTTCCAGTAGACATTTTCCCAAGTTCAGCACTACTAATAACCTCTACGCAATTGCCAGACGCATCTATAGCTACAACAGACTCATAATCATACGAGATTGAGTAAATAACTTCTTTACCTGCTGGTGAAACTCCATTTACATCTGATGACTTATCCATTTCACGAACAGTTCTTACTCTGCTATCTTGTCTGCCAGTCTCTAATTCACACGAGGGCATACTGTTTGATCCTTGGAATAGCCTATCTCCCTTGCCATCACCGTCAGGATCAACAAATGTTGGATCAAAATCCTCTGTGTCGTAATCAAATTTTACAATTGCGCCTCTAGCTTGCCCAACCATTACATCACCATCATTAAGCAAAATTAAATCATTTGGATTATAAATTGCTGCACCACCAAAAGGGTTTCCGTTCATACTAGCTGATGTATCAAGAAGAATTAATATATTTGCTTTAACATCGCCTGTACCTGAACCCGGTGGTAATGATTTTGAAAGGGCATTTTGATTAAAGGCCATAACTAATGCAAATAGATAGAAAAATAATCTTTTTATTGAGTCCATTTTAAACATTACCAATACTGCCTATATTCATTAGTTGTAATTATTAATTCTTCCTCGACCAAAACATCCAATCTTAAAGTTTTACTATAATAATATTTCTTATTATCCTTCTCCCAACTAATATGTCCAAGCCATTTTGGATCAAAAACTTCTTTGGCTTCTTCTCCATAATTTTCTTGAATATAATAAAAGAGAAAAGATTTTTTATCATTTATCTTAGATATATTATTATTAAGAATTAACTCATAACCAATAACAGTTTCTCCACCTAGAGAGTGAATTCTAATTTCAGTTTCCTCCGGATGATGGTCTGGACACCAATTTTTAAAATTCGTTGTTGCAAACCAATAATTTGTTTTTTCAGCATTTGGATTCATATCTATTAATTCAATATTCTTATCTATATCAGGCTCACCTAACATCTCAGTGACACTTGAAAAACTCTCTCCAATTTCAAATTCTAGATCACATTCTTCAGAATAAACAGGATTAAATTTTAGAAAAGTTAGTAAAAATAAAGTTATTAAAAATATATTTCTTCTCATGATTTTATGTCGGCATTACCACAATACTTTCTAAAGGTATTAAAATTTCAACCTCTCCATTGTGGTATTCTCCTCTGCCTCCTGGCCCATAAAGAATCCCACAGGAATATATTTTATATGCTGTTCCTTGTGAGTCAACATTACTGACGTCTGTTGCAACACTAGATCCATCATTTCTATATGCAGCTGCCCCCACATTTACGATAAAATATTCATAAGCAAATCTTTTTAAGAAATTAAATTCTGCACGAATAAATTTTTCTTTTTCTTCAAAATCCCTAGGATTATCGCCTCTCTCATTAACTACTTCATCATCAGTGTTAAAACTTGTACTGTCAGGATCTAAACATTCCGCATTTGTTCCTGTGCATAGAAGTGGTCCAACGATATCCAAAAAACTTTTTTCAACTGGAAGTTGGCCTTTTCCAATAATTGATACGTTATCATCTTCATCTGTATCTATGTTTTTAAAACTCATTAAGCATTGTGAGCTATCTCTAGCAACTTTTGTATCATTTTGAGCTGGCCCCTCCCTCTAAAAGACCAGCTTCAGCAACATAAAAAGTTTGCTGGTACTGATCGCTACTATTATTACTTTGGTGATCCCCTGATGAAATAACTATTAATGAACCGCCCATCAAAGACATTACTATTAAAAGTACAATTGATAAAACTAATGCAAATCCTTTTTCTTTATTATTATTCATTAATTAGTCATTCCTATTCCACCCAAGTTTCTTGTATGCACTGTTAAAAAAATTGGATCTCTTTTGAAAGCAGCATCTTCACCAGTAAATTCTGTAGCTTCTCTTCCCAGTGATAAAATTTGTCTTTTTGTTCCCTGCCTGAGATTTTTAAAAAATCCAGATTTTGAAGCTGATCTAAATGTTAAAGTCATATCAACCGATCGAATATCATAAATATTTTCAGGATCTTTTGGATCTGCATCCACTGCTCGACCAAATTTATCCATAGCAACAAATGACATGTCGGATAAATATTCTCTTACTAACTGACCTGAGTAACAATCATTATCTGGAGGACAATTATTGACAACCCAGTCTCCTCCTTCTGGATCATCTATAGCCTGTTTCCAATATTTCTTTGATCTAAAAACTCCATAAAATTTGTCATTATCTTTTTGCATAGCATGGGCAAAATAAGAAATCTTATATCTTGTATAAAATTGTTCTCCAGCATCAATATCAGCGTTTGCATCAAAGTCTCCATAAACAATATGGATTTGATCACAGCAAACATCATTTATTGGTTCATCAATCAAAGTATATCCAGGAACAACAGGGTCTTGATCAGACAATCTAGTTGCATCCCCAAGTCTATTTCTATAAATAACAACTGGTTCATGGCCTTTTTTTTCATCAGAAGCACCAGGGACAAATCGTAGATAGTCAATTCTTGGAATTCTCCTTGCTTCAGGTCTTGCTTCATTCTCAGCATTGTAACCATAGTAATATTTAAAACCGGCCATCCTTACGTCTCTCATTATCATGGAAACTATATCTCTTCCTGACTTACTAATACCAGCAACATCCGATACCCTTGAATAAGTTTGGTTTATTACTGAATAAGTGGTGTACATTGCACCAATTATTATTGCGGATATGACGATACCTATAAGCATCTCTATCAAACTAACTCCTGCGTTTTGATGAGTTCTTATCATTCTCCAGCTCCTCTAGCTTGATATTTAGGCTCATAGTCTGCTTGGAAATATAAAAATCTTCTTTTTTTTCCATCATTTAAATTGAATTGAATTCTTCCTACATACATTCGATCATCAAATATATTATTATTAGTATATGTACATTTATTTGAGGACCAACGACACATATCAAACATCTTAATTGACTTTGTATCTTTTTCGGTTTTACATTTAATTAATTGATCTTGATTTAAAATTGCCTGCCATTTCAGTATTTGGTTTGAAGCAGCACTTTTTCCTCCCCAAACTGATGCCTCATCTTTTTTATAAAGAGGCAACTTATCTTCTGTCGAGCATCTATCCGTATTTATGATAGTATTTATATTATTAAGCTTAGTGTCTGATCCACAAGCATTAGTATCCTCAGTTTCATCAAAATCCAAATTCGTATAAAATTGTACAAATTTTGCACACGCTTTTCGATCTAACTCTGATGGCATAAATGCTTTACCATCCTCAAAAATCAATGCTTGTTCATCATCTTCACTTACCCCCACATAAGTATCTTTATAACCGAGCACTCCTTCTGCAATCATTCCAACTAAATGTCCAGCTTTTGATCTCTCTCCTGAAACATCAATAGAATTTACTGCATAGCCAACCATTTGAAAAATTCCTATGAAACCAATACCAACTATTACGCTTGCAACAATTGCCTCTAATATACTCATTCCTTTTTCTTTATTATTCTTCATTCTATTGAGTAACCCAATCTCCTTTTACTTCAGCCCATTTTTCAAGTTTTATATTTCCAAATCTTGACCAAATAATTCGATAATCACATTGAGGACCTCTTCGTATATCCATTTCGTCCCTAGGATTTAAATGCCTATCACAAAGACCTCCTGTACCAAATAGTTCTAAAAAATTTACTCCCGCTAAACCATCAGTAGTACTATACCATCTTCCGTCTTTAGAAAAACATACTCCTTCCTCAGCGTCAGCGGGTAAAATTGTTTCAAGGTTATCTAAAACTACACTAGACACCTCAGGCCTATCAGATATGGTGCCATCATGATCCCAGTCAGCTATATCTGCAGAGCATCTTTCAGATGCATTTCTAAAAGCTCCTGAAGTAATTTTGTCACCTAATGTATCAGCTGTTATTCCTCTTGATGTAATTGTAATAGAAGTACCAGCATCATCTGAAACCTCATTAATTATGTAAACTTGAACAAACGCATATAGTCCTCTTTGTACTTGTGAATTTATTTTATCAAACACATTAAATGCTTTAAGGACATCTGATTGCACTGCTCTAGCTTTATTCCAATCTGATATTCGTGGATAAGAAATAGCTGCCAGAACACCTACAATACATAGCACAACTATAACTTCTAAAGTTGTAAAACCTTTATTGTTCTCTACCAGCCGATGCATCAATTTTACCTGCTTTGACAAGTTCCTCTAATGATTTTGTCATTGTAATCATTCCTTCCTTAACGGCGGTCTGCATGATGCTTGGTATTTGGTGGATTTTAGATTCTCGTATTAAGTTTTGAATTGGTGCAGTACATTTCATTACCTCAAAGGCACCACAACGACCTTGCCCGTCTTTTGTTTTTAGAAGTCTTTGGGTTACAACCATTTTTAAAGATGTAGAAATTTGAGCTCTAATCTGCGCTTGTTGTTCTGGCGGAAATACGTCAATGATTCTGTTTATGGTACTTGGGGCACCACTTGTATGCAAAGTTCCAAAAACAAGGTGACCCGTCTCAGCTGCAGTTAAAGCAAGTGAGACTGTTTCAAGATCTCTCATC
>LULP01001273.1_pt2 | contig 11185 bp, 9 predicted proteins | sample 728111 | NCBI WGS metagenome assembly LULP01 (sample SAMN03860286, study PRJNA289734) | marine metagenome | biome: seawater column; feature: ocean; material: water; isolation source: Red Sea water column Station 149 - depth 25m | place: Saudi Arabia: Red Sea | collected 2011-10-15 | depth 25 m
CCTCCAGCACCTTGACGTTTAAGGGTAGACGATCCAGTTATAAAGATTACTGGTGACCTCTCCCCCCAAGCTTCCAGCATTGCAGGCACAGCATTAGCAAAACCTTCTGGACCAACTAAACAGACTGTTGGCTTGCGTGAAATTCTTGTATGACCATCGGCAAGGTGGCCTGCAACTTGCTCATGAGGGCAATTTATAACAGGCATTTGACATTCCATGAATCCTTCTAAAGCTGGATTACAAAACCCACCTGCAAGAGTAAAAACATGCTCAACACCCTTTTCTTTAAAAGCTCTGGCTAAAATTGCACCGCCACGTAGATGCGTTTTTTCTTCCATAACTATCTAGCTCCTTTTGTTTTGCTAAGGTGCCCAGCCACAATCTGCTATTTTTTTGTCAATGCAATAAAAATTATTCGTAAAGATTTTTAGCAACTTAGTTACCATACGTAACTTTCGCTAATCGTATAATTGACATCATTATAAATCCTGTGTTCCATAATGAAAATTACTAAATTTCAATTTCAGTTAATTGCAAAAGTTACATGGCGACCCGTGCTTAGGAGATTTTTATGAACAAAGTATGTTGCGGACCTGGTTACGCTTCACCAATCGAGGCCATAAACACTCCGCGGGAAAAACTACTATATACTATCGCCATATATACTGGTACCGGCATACAAAAACCAGATTATTTGGCGACCGTCGACGTTGACCCTGACAGTCCAACTTACAGTCAGGTTATTCATAGGCTGGAAATGCCTGGGATTGGTGATGAGCTTCATCATATGGGCTGGAATGCTTGCTCCTCGTGTCATGATGATAGCTCAATGTCGCGAAAATATTTAATACTTCCAGGTGTACGCTCTAATAATCTTCATATTGTTGATACTGCGACAGACCCCAAAGCCCCAAGACTATATAAAGTAATTGAAGGAGCAGAAATTAAATCAAAGGCCGACTTGTCAGGCCCACACACAGTACACTGCCTAGGATCCGAAATAATTATATCGTTTCTTGGCAATGCAAAAGGCGAGGCACCCGGAGGATATCTACAATTAGATAAAGAATTTAATATTATTGGTCGCTGGGAGAATTCTATGGGCGGCATTAAATTTGGATATGATTTTTGGTACCAACCACGTCACAATGTCATGGTAAGTTCTGAATGGGCGGCACCAAATACCTTTATGCCTGGCTTTGATTTGGAAGAGGTAGGACATCTCAAGTATGGTCGTGAATTACACTTTTGGGATTTTGAGAAACGAGAACCAGTAGAAAGTTTTTATTTAGGCGAGGATGGATTAGTACCCTTAGAAGTAAAATTTCACCACAATCCAGACAGCACTCATGGTTTCTGCGGGGCCGCACTTTCCACAAATGTTATACATTGGTGGAAAAATAGTGATGGGAAATGGCAGTGGGAAAAAATAATAGACATAGAAAACGAGATGCATCCAGAGTGGCCCATTCCACTACCAGGCGTTATGTCAGCAATACTTGTATCAATGGATGATAAGTACTTGTATCTTAATAACTGGCTGCATGGTGATATGCGGCAATACGATATCTCCGACCCTCATAACCCAGTACTGACAGGTCAAGTTTACATGGGTGGCCTTTTAGGCAAAGCACCAGAAGTTAATGGAGTTGAGGTTGCTGGTGGACCTCAAATGTTTCAGCTCAGCTTGGATGGGAAGAGGCTTTACGTAACCACATCTCTATTTTCGACCTGGGATAATCAGTTCTATCCCGAAATACGAGAAAAAGGCGGTGTAATGCTTCAGATTGACTGCGATCCAGAGAATGGTGGAATGAAAGTTAACCCCAATTTTATGATCAATTTTGGCAAAGAACCAAATGGGCCTAGCCGATGCCATGAAGCCCGCTACCCTGGTGGTGATTGCACAAGTGACATATGGTTATGACAAAATATAAGGTAACGATCACAAACCGCGATAATGTGGAATATGAAGTAGATGCCAAGCGGCCAATATTGGATGAACTGCGAAACCAAGGTGTAGATCTTCCATATGGATGTAAATATGGCGGGTGCATAACTTGCGCCGCAAAGTTGACCTCCGGAGATGTGGACCAGAAAAGACAAGTTGCTCTTAATAATTGGCAGCTGGATAACGGCTACGTTATTTTATGCGTTGCGAGGGCTAAGTCTGATATTACTCTGGAAATAGGCACCGAAAGTCATGACAAATTGTACCGAAACCCATTTTTAGAACCATTGAAAAATGTACCTCGCTGACATTCTTAAATCAGTTAAAACGATTGCGATGGTGGGTGCGAGCGGAGACAAAACAAAATTTAGTTACGGGGTTTTACGACAACTAAGCGAAATAGGTTATGACATACTTCCTATAAACCCAAACCCAAAAATTACAGAAATACGTGGACTTAGAGTTTACCGTTCTCTTCAAGATATTGATAAGCAAATTGATATGGTAGAAGTGTTCCGGCCTGCAAACGAACTTTATGGAATAGCGGAACAAGCTATCGAGGTTGGAGCAAAAGTCCTATGGGGGCAAATAGGTGTATATGACGACAAAGCCGCCAAATTAGCCGAGGCTGCGGGATTGAAAGTCGTAATGAATAGATGTCCAAAAATTGAATTATTTAGGCCCTTCTGGAAACCGAGGCTAGATCTTAAAATATAGCATTTCAGTCAGGTTTGATCGCTGACTTACTACCCCAATGAAATCGACTTAACCAAAACACTAATTTAAAGGGCACCAAATGGGTCAAAGTATAAGTACCAGTATAAAGAAAATAGTTAAAGAGGCCATGACTTCGGTAGACTCAATTTCAGTCCAGGACGCTAAATCATTGGTTGGTAACGATAAATATCAATTCGTAGATGTTAGGGAACGGTCTGAACAGCAAAAAGTAGGTGTAATACCAGGAGCTATTTTATCATCAAGGGGTATGATCGAATTCCATATCGACCCAGATAGTCCTTTACATAAATCAGACTTTTCTCAGGACACAACATACATTTTCTATTGTGCTTCTGGCGCACGCTCAGCACTAGCAGCAGTTGCAGCTAAAGATATGGGACTTAAACCAGTGATAAATTTAGCCGGTGGCATCACCGAATGGATAAAAAACAACGGTTCTATTACGGATACATAAAATGGCAGATATTTTTATATCTTCAGCAGTAAGAACCGCAACAGGATCTTTTGGTGGTTCACTGTCAGGCTTATCGCTGAGTGAATTGGCAACCCATGCGGGAAAAGAAGCGATAAATAGGGCCGGAATAGCTCCAGATAAAATTGAACAGACAGTTTTTGGAAATGTTATTCACACTGAGCCTCGAGATATGTATTTATCGCGCGTAGCCGCGATAAACTCAGGGGTCCCACAAGAATCCCCTGCTCTGACCTTAAACCGTCTTTGTGGCAGCGGTTTACAGGCTGTAGTTACGGCTTATGAACAAATTTTATTAGGTCGCTCCTGCGTTAATCTGGCTGGAGGCGCAGAGTGCATGAGCCGCGTCGGTCACATCCTACAGTCAGCTCGATTTGGGCAAAAAATGGGACATGTAAGTGCAATTGATATGATGACAGGAGCACTTACAGATCCATTTGGCAACGGGCACATGGGAAACACTGCCGAAAATGTAGCAAAAAAAATGAGCGTAACGCGAGACGCACAAGATGAGCTAGCATATAACAGTCATCTACGAGCTGCTAAGGCAATTAAAGCCGGGTATTTCAAAGAGCAAATTCTGCCAATAGCAATCCAAATCGGAAAAAAGCAAGAGGTTTTTGATACAGATGAGCACTACAGAAAGGCAGTTAGCTTACTGGATTTTACTAAACTGAAACCTGCTTTTGATAGCGAAGGCACGGTAACGGCAGGTAACTCATCTGGAATAAATGACGGAGCCGCTGCTTTAGTCCTTGCCAACGAGCGTTCAGTTTCAAAGTACTCTATGCCTGTCATGGCTAAAATTATATCATATGGACTAAAAGGCGTAGCTCCAAATTTAATGGGGCTCGGGCCAATACCAGCAGTACATGAGGCGCTATCACTCGCCGGACTAAATATTTCACAAATTGACTGTATTGAGTCAAATGAGGCATTTGCAGCCCAGGCCTGTGCAGTGGCGAGAGAATTAAACTTTGACCCAGCAATAACCAACCCAAATGGCGGGGCAATAGCTCTTGGACATCCTGTTGGAGCATCTGGCGCCATAATTCTGACCAAGCTAATTTACGAATTAAAACGGCAAGATGGTCGATATGGTTTGGCAACAATGTGTATTGGCGGCGGCCAGGGGATTGCGGTCATCATAGAGAATGTTAAAACGTAATTTTCGTTAAAATCATTAAACTAACTTTATAATTATTTAACTTAATTTTAATGAGATATTGTTATCTTGTGCCTTTTAATTTCACTCTAAAAAAGGTAATTGCAGCTAAATCGAGGAAACGGCGAGAATTTTATGGCACTGGAAAAAACTTTCGACGCTAAATCAGCAGAAAAAAGAATTTATGAAAATTGGGAAAAAGAAAATTGCTTTAGAGCAGGAGCAAACGCATCGAGAAAAGAAGCATACTCCATAATGATCCCTCCTCCCAATGTTACTGGAGTCCTTCACATTGGGCATGCATTCAACAATACTCTCCAAGATATACTTATTCGATGGAAACGGATGCAAGGATATAACACTCTATGGCAGCCGGGGACAGATCATGCTGGCATAGCAACTCAAATGGTTGTGGAACGGGAGTTGGCAAAAAACCCGGAGAATCAAACTCGCCAGGAAATGGGCCGAAATGAATTTCTAAAAAATGTTTGGAAGTGGAAAAAACAGTCCGGAGATACAATCATCAATCAATTGAAGAGGCTTGGTGCAAGTTGTGATTGGGAACGCACAGCTTTTACGATGTCTGGCGCCCCTGGCTCACCGGCCGAAGACAGCGGAAACTTTCATGATGCTGTTATAAAAGTATTTGTCGAAATGTATAATAAAGGTCTGATATATCGCGGCAAAAGATTAGTAAATTGGGATCCACATTTTGAAACTGCTATTTCGGATTTAGAAGTAGAAAATATCGAAGTTGCCGGAAAAATGTGGCATTTTAAATACCCACTTCAAAATAATGAAACTTATCTTCATATAGAGCACGATGTTGACAGTAATATCGTGAAAGAAGAAATTCGCGATTACATTTCTATCGCCACAACTCGACCGGAAACGATGTTAGGTGATGGCGCTATTGCAGTAAATCCAAAAGATGAAAGATACGCTTCAATTATAGGAAAATACTGTGAAATTCCGGTTGGACCAAAAGAACACAGACGACTGATTCCTATCATAGCTGATGAATATCCCGATCCAGACTTTGGTTCTGGTGCTGTTAAAATTACAGGGGCTCATGATTTTAACGATTATCAGGTAGCTAAAAGAAATAATATTCCACTTTATCGGCTTATGGATACAAAAGGACGAATGAGAAGCGATGGAGCTCCATATAAAGAAGCCGCATCACTGGCAGTGAATTTTTCCAGAGGTGGCGAATTCAGTGAAGCAGAAATAGACAGTTTAAACCTTGTACCAGAAGAGTTTCGTGGCTTGGATCGTTTTGAAGCGCGAAAGCTAATTGTTGATCACATTACAGATCAAGGCTTGGCCGTATATATTGATAAAGAACAACCAAATGGGGAGCACAGTGGAAACATCCCATTTGTTGAAGAAAAACCAATTATGCAACCCTTTGGCGATCGATCCAAAGTCGTAATAGAGCCCATGCTTACCGACCAATGGTTCGTTGATACAGCAAAAATAGTCGGACCAGCTTTGGATGCCGTAAAGTCGGGGAAAGTAGAGATAATACCGAATAGTGATAAGAAAACATATTATCATTGGTTAGAAAATATAGAACCATGGTGTATTTCTCGCCAATTGTGGTGGGGACATCAAATCCCAGTTTGGTTTGACCAAGATGGAAACCAGTACTGTGCCATTAACAAAGAAGACGCTCAGCGACTGGCAGGTAGCGGAGCTAAGTTAACAAGAGACCCCGACGTTTTGGATACATGGTTCTCTTCTGGACTTTGGCCTATTGGTACACTGGGATGGCCTGAAGAAACGCAACAGATGGAGGATTATTTCCCAACAAGCACCTTAATTACAGCCCATGATATTCTATTTTTCTGGGTTGCTAGAATGATGATGATGCAATTAGCAGTGGTTAATGAAATACCATTTTCATCTGTTTATTTACACGGCCTCGTTAGAGATGCAAAGGGTAGAAAGATGTCGAAATCCACAGGAAATGTGATCGACCCCTTGGATATAATTGAGGAATACGGGGCTGACTCTTTACGTTTTACAAATGCGGCAATGGCGTCAATCGGGGGCGTTTTAAAATTAGATATGCAGCGTATACAAGGATACCGTAATTTTGGAACAAAGTTATGGAATGCAGCCCGTTATGCTGAAATGAATGGAGCTAAACCAAATAACGGAAATTTACCCAGTCCAGTGGAAAATCTTAATAAATGGATAATGGGTGAAACCGCAAAAGTATTGAGTGAAGTTCAAATTTCATTTGAAAACTTCCGATTTAATGACGCTGCTAATGCTCTCTATGCATTCGTCTGGGGAAAGGTTTGCGATTGGTATGTAGAGCTGTCTAAACCACTCTTTAGTTCATCAAATACAAAGGTAATTGCTGAAACTCAAGAAACCATGGGTTGGGTAATTGATCAGTGCTTAATATTATTACATCCAATAATGCCGTTTATCACAGAAGAACTCTGGAGTTCACTTGGAAAGCGCAGTAATCTATTAGTTCATGAGAACTGGCCAAATTATAATGCGTTGGACTTGGTTGACCCCGAAGCCGACCAAGAAATGAATTGGGTTATATCTTTAATAGAAAACATTCGCAGTGCAAGGCAGCCGAAATTCGATCATGATTATGAAATTGGCACGCATTAGTCATGCGGAAAAAAGTAGCAGATTTCCGAAAGGAACCGTTTCTGTCAGTGCCTCAGGGGCAATATTTGGCCTTCCTCTGGCAAATGTTATTGATATTGACGCTGAAAAAAACCGACTGGTTAAAACTAACGAAAAATTAATTAAAGAAATCAGTTCAATGGAAGGTAGGCTGAACAATCCAAAATTTGTTAAAAGTGCCCCTCCGGAAGTCGTAAACGAAACAAGGGAAAATCTAGAGAAAAGAAAAGAGGAAGAAGCACAAATTACGAATGCACTAAAGAGGCTAGAAGAAATTTAAGAGCAAATTGAAATATATTATGCTACACTAAAACCTTACCGACTTATTATTTATTCTAAATTGCGACCCTCTGGACCAGACATGTCAAAGCCAAGATGCCGTGCGACCGTAAATATATCCTTATCTCCTCGACCACACATGTTCATGCAAATTATATGATCTTTTGGTAAATCAGGAGCAATTTTTTCCACATGAGCAAGTGCATGAGAAGGTTCCAAAGCTGGAATGATACCTTCGGCTTTACAGCACAGTTCAAAAGCGCCTAAAGCTTCTTTATCTGTGATTGAGACATATTTTGCTCTTCCAATTTCATGTAACCACGCATGCTCAGGACCTATTCCAGGATAATCTAAGCCCGCTGAAATCGAAAAGCCTTCTAATATCTGGCCATCATTATCCTGTAGTAGGTATGTTCTATTACCGTGCAGTACGCCAGGCCTTCCACCGGTTAACGAAGCACAATGCTCCATTTTGCCATTGACGCCTTTACCACCTGCTTCAACCCCAATTATCTCCACATCTTTGTCATCAAGGAAGGGATAAAATAAACCCATAGCGTTAGACCCACCCCCGATTGCTGCAATTAATGTATTGGGCATTCGACCTTCTGCCTCCATCATTTGGTCTTTAGCCTCTTTACCGATAATAGATTGAAAGTCGCGAACCATCGCTGGGTAAGGATGAGGACCTGCAACCGTACCTATACAATAAAAAGTATCTCTTACATTCGTTACCCAATCCCTCAAAGCGTCATTCATAGCGTCTTTAAGTGTACCCCTACCTGAGGTAACTGGAATAACCTCGGCACCAAGTAGTTTCATACGAAATACATTTGGTGCCTGACGCTCCACATCATGTGAGCCCATGTAAACGATACACTTTAAACCAAACTTTGCACATACAGTTGCCGTTGCAACACCATGTTGACCCGCCCCAGTTTCAGCTATAATGCGGCTCTTTCCCATTCTCCTCGCCAATATAATTTGACCAAGAACATTATTAATCTTATGGGCGCCAGTATGGTTTAATTCATCTCGTTTTAGATAAATTTTTGCTCCACCAAGCCTCTCAGTTAAACGCTCAGCAAAGTATAAAGGACTAGGCCTGCCGACATAATGCTTCCATAGGTAGTCCATTTCCTCCCAGAACTCGGGGTCCAACTTAGCATTTTCATATTGGTCTTCTAATTCCAGTATTAATGGCATCAAGGTTTCAGATACAAAACGTCCACCGAACTGCCCAAACCTACCTTTTTCGTCAGGACCAGTCATAAAACTATTGAAAAGATCATTGGCCACTAAAATCGAGCTCCTATTAAATTTTAACATTCCGATACTAATTTGTTATATTACTTGCCGCCAAGTTCAAGGGATTTTAGTTATATTAGTTACCAAAATTGAAATTGTCCAAAGCCTGCATGAAATTCTTCATCTTAGCCGCATCTTTAATACCAGGGCTCAGCTCCACACTACTTGATAAATCCAGCTGCTTTGCATTGGTTATTTTCACGGCTGTTTGAACATTACCGGCATTCAATCCCCCTGCCAACATCCAGGGCTTTGACCAGCTTTTATTTGCAAGAATAGACCAATCAAATTGCACCCCATTTCCACCAGGTAAAGCGTCTATATTCGCAGGTTTTGCATCGAATAGAATTTGATCACAAACTTCGCAAAATGACTTTACTTTGTCTAAATCTCTTTCAGAAGAAATACCAACGGCCTTCATAACCGGCAGACCGTATCGCATTTTGATCTCGTGTACTAGCTTCGGACTTTCGGAGCCATGCAATTGTATCATATCTATTGGGACCTTGCTTATGAGTTCATCCAAATAGGAAAATTCGGCATCTACGACTAACGCTACTTTAGCCAATTCGGTTGGCGCCTCTAGGGCTAGTTTACGACCTAGTTCGAACGTCAAAGCACGAGGAGACTTTTCAAAAAATACAAAACCTGCGTATCTAGCGCCTATGGAAGCTGCGAGCCTAATATCATTTAAAGACGTTAACCCACAAATTTTAACCGCAATTGGGTCAATTTCTTTTAAGCTGTGGCTCATCGGTTTGATTGATTATTATTGAGAAGCAGAAGAACCTCATCTTCGTTTTGCCCGGTGTCACGCTTCAACTGATTTAACTCGTTTTCTACTCTAGCAAGATCCTTAGATTTTCTATTCGAAGCAGATCTATGTTTCATTTCCCTAATCCACTCCCAAACAAAACCCACGAAAAGTCCAAAAATAACACCACTTAGAAATAGAACAAACACTGGAATTGACAAACTCACACCAATACCAAGTAAACCATCAAGTTCACTGGGCAGCAATCTGACATTCACTAATTCTCTGTTAGCGATAGCTAGGGTCAAAATTATGACGGAAAGACAAGTTAAGAAAATAACTCGTATGTAACGCGTCAAATATTAAGCCTTCCCGTTAAGTCTATCACGCAAGAGTTTTCCAGTTTTAAAAAATGGAACCTTTTTCTGATCTACACTGACTGCCTCACCAGTTCTAGGATTACGTCCCACTCTTGCACCACGCGTTTTAACTGAAAAAGCGCCAAAACCTCTAAGTTCAACTCTATCACCATTTGCTAGAGCATCCGTAATCTCTTCAAATATGGTATTCACGATTCTTTCTACATCACGTTGGAAAATAGCAGTTCAACTATAATCATCAGTCCCACTAAATTAAAATCATTTCTCGTCCTAAAGTATTATTTTTTAACGAATTACTATTACAAAAAGATATATTTTTCTAATTTAAGATGCGTTGTTAGTGTTATATTCCAAGTTTAAATGCAATTTCTCACATCTAACGAATCAATAAAAAAACCCCGCATGTCAAACGCGGGGCTTATAACTTTTGAAAATGTTATAAATTAATCTTCATCACCCTTAAGTGCTGCGCCCAAGATATCTCCAAGTGAAGCTCCACTATCAGATGAGCCATATTGCTCTACAGCTTCCTTTTCCTCAGCAATTTCACGGGCTTTTATTGAGAGACCCAATTTTCTAGTCTTACTATCAACACTGGTCACTCTAACATCAACTTTATCACCCGCGCTAAATCTTTCCGGACGCTGTTCTGCGCGGTCCCGACTTAAATCTGATCGACGGATAAATGATTTCATACCTTCGTATTCAACTTCGATTCCACCATCTTCAATTGACGTAACCTCTACCGTTACAATAGAGCCGCGCTTGACCTTGTCTGTAGCTTGAGCAAATTTATCTCCACCCAATGCTTTTATTGACAATGAAATTCGTTCTTTCTCTACATCAATTTCCGTGACTGCTGCTTTCACCATGTCACCCTTACGGAAATTTTGGATTACATCCTCACCACGCTCATCCCAAGAAATATCACTCAAGTGAACCATTCCATCAATCTCGCCATCCAAACCGATAAAGAGGCCAAATTCAGTGATATTTTTAACTTCACCCTCAACTTCACTATCAACAGGATGATTCTCAGCAAATACTTCCCACGGATTTCTTTGGCATTGCTTAATCCCTAAAGAAACTCTCCGCTTTACACCATCTATTTCCAAGACCATGACGTCAACTTCTTGGCTGGTAGAAACAATTTTTCCAGGATGAACGTTCTTTTTAGTCCATGACATCTCAGAAACATGCACCAAACCCTCAACGCCAGCCTCTAGTTCAACAAAAGCACCATAATCTGTTATGTTTGTTACAACGCCTTTATGCAGAGACTCTAACGGATATTTACCAGCTACCAGTTCCCACGGATCTTCTTCGAGTTGCTTCATTCCCAAGGAAATTCTGTGTGTGTCTTTGTTAATTTTAATAACCTGAACTTTAATAGATTCTCCAATAGTCAAAATTTCGGAGGGATGATTAATTCTGCGCCATGCCATATCGGTTACATGAAGAAGACCGTCCACTCCTCCTA
>LULP01000496.1_pt1 | contig 11178 bp, 6 predicted proteins | sample 728111 | NCBI WGS metagenome assembly LULP01 (sample SAMN03860286, study PRJNA289734) | marine metagenome | biome: seawater column; feature: ocean; material: water; isolation source: Red Sea water column Station 149 - depth 25m | place: Saudi Arabia: Red Sea | collected 2011-10-15 | depth 25 m
CTTTAAAAGGACTTTCTTTAATGAATTTTTTACTTATTTTTTTTGAGCTTTTTCTTGGATTGTATTTAAAAAATATATCATTATTTTTTTCAAAAACTTTATAACCCATAATTTTTAAAAGCTTTTTAAAGTTGTCCTTATTACATCCAAGTAAATTCAACATTTCAGGAATTAACTTAATTTCATTTTTTTCTGTGTTTGAATTAATAATTTGAACAAATAATCTTTCTAAAATATCAATCCTTACGTAAAAATTGTCAAATTTCTCAAATCCACAAAGTAACATAAAATTTCTGTTTTTAATTTTGTCGTTTTCTAAAAAATTTAAACCAAACACAGGAGGTTTTAAATTAAAATATTTTTGATGATAATTTTTCCAAAGTAAAGTTCTTAAGGACACAGCCTCTGGTTTGATTAATTTGTGTAAAAATACATGATATCTTCCAAATTTTACTCCTTGATCTCTCAAAAATTTCCTCTCATTTTGTCCTAATATTTTTAGATAATCTGTAACTTGATTTCTTTGAAGGACTCCATTGTTCTCATACAATTGATATGCAAGAGCTTTAATTGATGAATTTTTTTCCTTAAGATTTCTCAAATCAATTAAACTGCTCAAAACATTTTGTATTTTATTTTTTAGCCATTTCACTAAATAATTATTTAATTTTTTTAATTGATCTGTTTCCAGAATATCATCAACTATAAGAACAATATTTGGATTTAAATAGTCTCTACCTGGTTGCAATTTTGCTATTGGAGACTTTCTCCAATAAATTTTAAAATCCTCGTTTAGTTCTATTAAACCTGTCTCGATTATTGTATCTATTCTTTTTTGAAGTTCTGGACCAACTGTCTGTCTTGCTGCTTTTTTGAGCGATTTGATATCTGTTTCTAAAGCACCCTTTTTTAAATCTAGTTCTAATTTAAGTCCATTTATCTTTCCAATAAATTGATCATCAATCATTACTTCGTTATTTTCTAAAATTTTAGTATCAAATTCCATATCTTGCTTTAAGCCTCTTGCTAGGACACTTGCCCTTTTGTCAATAAAAGTTTTTGTAAGCTCCTCATGTAATCTATCTGATAACTTATCCTCTAAGTGTTTTGTTTTTTCTATCCAATAGTTTTGATTTTCTATCCAATTATTTTTATTTGAAACATATGACCAAGTTCTTACATTTGCAATTCTATTTGATAAAGAATCTACATTTCCATCTAATTTATCAAGTTTGACGAGCTGAAGTCGCATATAATCATCTGTAATTTTACCCTTTTCACTTGTTAAATATTTAAAAACATTTTCAATCACTTCATAGTGATTGCCATAGGTTTTTTTAACAAAATCTGGTATTTGGCAACATTCCCATAAAAGACTTAATTTATCTTTATCAAATTTAATATTTTCTAAATTTTTATCTCTTAAAAAAAATTTTAAGGCTTTTTCATCTTCGCACTCATGTATTTTTCTTAACCATCTTCTATTAGGCTTTTCCTCTAAAGACTTTAATAATTTAAAAGGACTCTCAAAGTTTAAATTTGAATTTCTCCAAAATAAAGATTGGATTTCCTCAAATTTATGATTTTCCAATAAATCTACTTCATCAGCATTTATTTCTTTGCACTCTCCTGTTATACCAAAATTTCCATTGTTCAAATATCTTCCTGCTCTACCAGCTATTTGGCCAATTTCTGCTAAATTTAGCTTTCTTAATTTTTTTCCATCAAATTTTTTTAAATTGGAAAAATAAACGTGATCAAGATCCATATTAATTCCCATACCAATAGCATCAGTTGCTACTAAAAAATCAACATCTCCGGATTGATACAGCTCTACTTGTGCATTCCTTGTCTTTGGGCTTAGAGATCCCATAACAATAGAAGCTCCTCCTTTTTGTCTTCTTATAAGTTCAGCGATGGCGTAAACTTCCTCTGCAGAAAATGCTATAATTGCAGTTTTTCTTTGAATTCTTGAAATTTTTTTATGACCAACATAAGAAAGTTTTGAAAGTCTAGTTCGATTTATAAATTCGATGTCATCATCAAGATTAGAAATAATTGGTCTTATAGTATTTGATCCCATTAACATTGTTAATTTTATTCCTCTTAAGTTCAATAATCTGTCTGTAAAAATATGACCTCGCTCATGGTCTGCGCACATTTGAATTTCATCCACACCTACAAAATCTAATTCTTTATCAATAGGCATAGATTCAACAGTACACAGATAATACTTTGCATTTGTAGGAATTATTTTTTCTTCACCAGTAATTAATGCAACTTTATCTAAACTTACCTTTTTAATTACCTTGTCGTAAACTTCTCTAGCTAATAATCTCAAAGGAAAACCTATCATTCCAGTGTCAAACGACAGCATAGTCTCAATAGCAAGATGAGTTTTACCTGTATTTGTTGGGCCAAGGACAGCTGTAATTTTATTTTTTGTCATTTCTATCTTTGGTATATCTTAATTTTTATCTACCAGATGTAGTTGTTGTTAAAGAACAAAAATAGACTAAAACATGACCGAATCGATGGATAAAAAGTTCTCATTTTTTTTAAATAATAATTTAACTTAACATAATTAAATTAATTATAAAGATTATGTGCTGAATGCTTAGTCAGTTGTTTTGATTTTTAAAATTTTCCAAATTCCTGATGCTGACGTAATTATCTTGCCATTACAATTTAACTCACAAAATAAAAATACAAGAGTTTTTGTTTTTTTTAATATTTTAACTTTCCCGTAGATTTCATCATTAACTTTTGATGATCCAATAAACTTTATATCTAAAGAAATTGTTACGCAGGGTGCATTATCAGCTGATCTATGTGCTGCTGTGCCGGCACCAGCATCTATCAGTGCAGACAAATAACCCCCATGAGTAATTCCTGCAGCATTTAAATGATTATTATTAATCGTTGATTTAAATTCGTATTCATTTTCAGAGATATTTCTAAATAAAAGGCCTCCGTTATGTTTCATAAAACCTGGTTTGAGACTGATTTGTTCAAATTGATTAGACATAATTTTTTATAATACAAAAGTTAAGATTAATATAATTACAAAAATAGAAACAAAAAAATATATTACTGACATTTGAAGAGATATTTTTTCTAACCATTTTAACATAATTTTCCTTTTTTATGGTGCGCCTGCTAGGAGTCGAACCCAGAACCTCCTGGTCCGTAGCCAAGCGCTCTATCCAATTGAGCTACAGGCGCATTTATAAATATATTTGTTTATAGTATATCAATATTTAGTGTATTTTAATGATAAGATAAAATTAAAATTTATGAACAACAAACCTGATGACGTGGTCATTTGTAGTGCAGTTAGGACTCCTATAGGCACTTATAAGGGATCATTAAAAGATTTGAAAGGAGATCAACTTGGTACTATCGTGATAAATGAGGTTTTGAAAAGAAGTAAAATATCTAATAATCAAATTGATGAAGTAATAATGGGCCAGGTTTTGACTGCTGCTGGAGGACAGAACCCTGCGAGACAAGCAGCAGTAAATGCTGGGATCCCTGTATCCAAACCTGCTTATTTAGTAAACCAAGTTTGTGGATCAGGACTAAGGGCCATTATTTCAGGTTATCAACAAATTAAATTAGGAGATGCAAATAATGTAATTTGTGGGGGTCAAGAGAATATGTCGATGACACCTTACTCTTATTTTTATTCAGAGAAAAAAGAAATTTCAAAAGATCAATTAATCAATACTATGATTCATGATGGTTTAACTGATGCTTTTAAAAATTACCACATGGGAGTTACAGCTGAAAATGTTGCAAAAAAGTTTAATATTTCTAGAAAACAACAAGATGAATTTGCTCTTAAATCCCAAAAAAAAACAGAAATTGCAATTGAAAATAATAAATTTGATGATGAAATAGTTCAGATAAATCACAAAGGTATTATTTTAAAAAAAGATGAACACCCAAGAAAAGATTTAAAATTATCTGATTTAGAAAAATTAAAAACAGCTTTTAAAGATGGTGGAACTGTGACACCCGGAAACTCATCTGGTATAAATGATGGAGCAGCTGCTTTATTATTAACTACATTTAAGGAAGCTCAACAAAATTCACTTAAACCATTGGCCAAAATTATTTCCTGGGCATCTGTTGGTTTGGAACCGTCTTTAATGGGTCTTGGTCCTATAGAAGCTATCCGCCAAGCATCAAAAAAAGTAAATTGGAATTTAAATGAAATCGATTTATTTGAAATTAATGAGGCTTTTGCCGCTCAAGCTATAGCAGTTATCAGTGAATTGGGTATTGATGAAAACAAAGTTAATGTAAATGGTGGGGCTATTGCTTTAGGTCACCCAATAGGTGCATCTGGAGCAAGAATACTTGTGACACTTATACATGAAATGAAAAAACAGAATAAAGAAAGAGGTTGTGCCGCACTTTGTATAGGTGGCGGTATGGGAATTGCGCTATGTGTAGAAAAAATTTAGGAATTAATTTTTCCGTATTTTTCCTCTAACAAGATTTTTTGGATCCACACATTAGCATCTTTATATGTGTTGAATTTTGGTTGAATAAATATATTTAATAACTTTTTAATCATTATTTGAGTATTTCAATAAAGAGTGTCAAAAAATTGGATAGAATGTGTTAAAATTAGAGATTAAGTAAATTTTTTTTATGTATAAAACTTTTAAAAATGACTGAAAAATTGTTAGTTCCTGACATAGGTGATTTTGAGAACGTGGAAGTTATAGAACTTTTAGTAAAAGAGGGTCAAGATATTAAAAAAAATGATCCTGTTGTTACTATTGAAAGTGATAAATCGAGTGTTGAAATACCATCAATATTTTCTGGCAAAGTCGAGTCTGTAAATGTTAAAGTTGGAGATAAGGTTTCAAAGGGAGATCTATTAATAAATATTTCTTCAAATCAATCATTATCTCAAAAAGAAAGTGTTCCAAAAGAAACTGAAAATTTAATTCAAGAAGCTGAGAGTACTTTAAGAAAACATCAGGACCAAAATATTCCACAAAAAATAATTGAGACCGAAAAACCAAAAATAATCCAAGTAGTTAAAGAAGGGGATATCGATCCACTAGAAACAAGTGAATGGCTAGAGTCTTTGTCAGCAGTAATAGAAAAAGACGGAAATCAGAGGGCACATTATTTAATTAAAGAACTTATTAACAAAGCTTATATGGAGGGTGCCAATATACCCTATACGCAAAATACTCCTTATATAAACACTATACCAGTTAACGAGGAAAAAAAATCTAATGGAGATCAAAACATAGAGAGAAGAATTAGATCTTTAATTAGATGGAATGCTGCTGCAATGGTAGTTAGAGCAAATAAAAAATTCCCAGAACTTGGAGGGCATATTGGAACTTTTGCATCTGCTGCAACTCTTTACGATGTTGGTATGAATCATTTTTGGAGAGCTAAAAATAATAAATTTGGTGGAGATTTAATTTATTTTCAAGGTCATAGCGCTCCAGGTATGTACGCTAGAGCTTATCTAGAAGGTAGACTTAACGAAAAACAATTAGATAGTTTTAGACAAGAAGTAAACCCTGGTGGTCTTTCCTCATATCCTCATCCTTGGCTAATGCCGAATTTTTGGCAATTTCCAACAGTGTCCATGGGATTAGGTCCAATGCTTGCAATTTATCAAGCAAGATTCATGAAGTACTTAATTAATAGAGGTCTCATCAAAGATGAAGGTAGAAAAGTTTGGGCATTTTTAGGTGATGGAGAAATGGATGAACCGGAATCTTTAGGCGCGATTGGTTTAGCCGCAAGAGAAAAATTAGATAACTTAATATTTGTTGTAAATTGTAATCTTCAAAGACTAGACGGACCAGTTCGTGGAAACGGAAAAATAATTCAGGAATTAGAGGGAATTTTTAGAGGTGCAGGATGGAATGTTATAAAAGTTATTTGGGGCTCTTATTGGGATCCATTGCTTGCCAATGATAAAACAGGTCATTTAGTTAAAACAATGAATGAGACTGTCGATGGCGAGTATCAAGCAATGAAAGCAAGGGACGGTGCGTATGTGAGAGAAAAATTTTTTGGAAAATATTTAGAGACCAAAGAGTTGGTTTCCAGTCTTTCAGACAAAGATATTTGGCGATTAAACAGGGGTGGTCACGACCCTCATAAAGTTTTTGCAGCTTATGATAAAGCATCTAAAAATGTTGGAAGTCCTACAGTTGTAATTGCAAAAACTATTAAGGGTTATGGAATGGGCAAAAGTGGTGAGAGTGTAAATACAACTCACCAGACTAAGAAGTTAGATATCGACGACTTAATGTATTACAGAGATAGGTTTGATGTTCCATTAACAGATCAACAAGTTAAGAATATTGAATACTACAAGCCTGATCAAAATTCTCCAGAGATTAAATACATAAATGAAAGACGAATTCAACTGGGTGGTTTTATTCCTGAAAGAACAACTTACGCCAAACCTGTTAAAGCACCACCAAAAGATATTTTCGATAATATGAAAGTTTCTACAGGTGAAAAAGAAATGTCGACCACAATGGCATTGGTCAGAATGTTAACAAACCTTTTGAGAGATAAAAATGTTGCACCAAGACTGGTTCCAATCATACCTGATGAGGCTAGAACATTCGGAATGGAGGGTTTTTTCCAAAAAATAGGAATTTATGCTCATGAAGGTCAAAAATATGAGCCAGAAGACTCTGCTCAATTAAGTTCGTATAAAGAGGAAAAGAGTGGTCAAGTTTTAGAGGAAGGAATTAACGAGGCTGGAGCGATGTCATCTTGGATCGCTGCAGGAACTTCATACACAAACCATGATATAGAAATGATCCCAATTTATCTTTTTTACTCAATGTTTGGCTTTCAGAGAATTGGTGATTTTGCTTGGGCGGGTGCTGATAGCCAGTCCAGAGGGTTTTTGATCGGAGCAACCGCTGGAAGAACAACTCTTGCTGGGGAAGGTTTACAACATCAAGATGGTCATAGTCATTTGATGGCTTCAACTATTCCTAATTGCAGATCATACGATCCAACATTTCACTACGAGCTTGCAGTCATTTTTCGAGAAGGTTTAAGAAGAATGCATGAGAAAAAAGAAAACATTTTCTATTATATTACGACCATGAATGAAAATTATCCTCATCCAGAAATGCCAAAAGATAAATCATGTGAGGATGGTATTTTAAAAGGAATGTATAAAATAAAGGAGTTTAACAAGTATAAAAAAACTAAAATTCAATTTCTTGGATCTGGCACAATCTTAAGAGAAATGATAGCTGGTGCCGAAATATTACAAAATGAGTATCAAATCGATAGTGAGATTTGGAGTGTCACTAGCTTTAATGAATTAAGAAGGGACGGCCTTGAGGTAGAGAGATACAATCTTCTAAATCCTGATAAAGAGCCTAAAAAAAGCTATGTAGAAAAATGTTTGGGTAATACTGAAGGACCAATTTTAGCAGCTTCTGATTATATGAGAATGAATTCTGACCAGATTAGACCATACGTAAATAAAAGTTTTTATTCATTAGGAACGGATGGATTTGGTCGAAGTGATACAAGAAAGAAGTTAAGAAAATTTTTTGAAGTTGATAAGGAACATATCACAACATATGGTTTGAGTATTTTAGCTAAGGAACAGCTTATTGCATCAAAATATGCAAAAGAAGCAATCAAAAAGTATAAGATTGATATTGATAAACCTATGCCAACAAAATTATAGAATGCCCAAAAAAGATATAAAAGTTCCAAATATTGGTGAATTTAAAGATGTAGAGGTTATTGAAATTATAGTCAAAAAGGGTCAAGAGATTAAAAAAAATGATCCTTTAATAACAATTGAAAGTGATAAATCGAGTGTTGAAATACCCTCATTACATAATGGAATAGTTACAGAATTAAATTTAAATGTTGGGGATAAGGTTTCTGAAGGTGATAAAATATTAGAAATTGAATTAAAAGACAATCAAGTAGAAACTCAATTAAAAACTGAAGAAATAAAAACAATTAAAAAAGAAAATACTAAGGAAAAAAAAATAGAAATTAGAAGAGAAGTTGGATCAAAAAATGTTATCGTAAAAGATTTTTCTAAAAAAACTGCAGCCTCACCAAAAGTCAGAAAATTTGCAAGAGAACTTGGTGTTGATATTAGTAAAGTTGAAGGCAGTGAAAGACTAGGAAGAGTAACTGAAAGTGATGTAAAGTCATTTGTCGCAAATAAACCTGAGAGAAATTCTGAAAAAGAATTCAAAAAAGATGAAACGATAGAACTAGAATATCCTCACTCTGAATTTGGAAAAACAGAAATAAAGGATATTCCAAGAGTGAAAAGACTTTCGTCTAAATATCTTATGAATTCTTGGACCAATATTCCCCATGTGACCAATCATGATGAAGCAGATATAACTGAATTAGAGGAGTTTAGAACATCTCTTACAGATATTTACACTGGAGAAAAAAAAAAAATTACTCCTTTAGCTTTTATACTTAAAAAATTAAGTGATCAGTGCAGGAATCTTAAAATTGATAAAAAAGAATTATTTGGTGGTTCCATGACAATAACAAGTCTAGGAGGTATTGGCGGTTCTTTTTTTACACCTATAATTAATTATCCTGAAGTTGCAATTTTAGGAGTTGGCAAATCTCAAAAAAAACAAATTTTTATTGATGGAAAATTTATTACACGAACAATGTTACCTTTATCTTTATCATATGATCACAGAATAATTGATGGAGCTGAAGCAGCTCGATTTAACAACGATTTGAAAGACAATCTTGGAAAAAATTTTGCTTACAAATTAGCTGTGTAAAAATATGTCAAAAACTCTCTCATTATTTAGTGCACTATTATGCACTTTCATTTGGGGGACTACATTTATTGCACAAGATACAGGCATGGACGACATCGGCCCATTCACTTTTAATTCAGTAAGATTTTTTGTGGGTTTTTTAGCAATTGTTCCTTTAGCATTAATGTTTGAAGCAAAAAAACTAAAAAAAGAATTTAGGTTTGATACAAAAACATTCGTTATCCTGTCCTTTTTAATCGGACTATCATTATTTTTGGGCTCAGCATTACAACAGGTTGCGTTGCTTTACACTGATGTAGCAAATGCTGCTTTTTTTACAATTTTTTATGTGCCAATGGTCCCAATAATTATTTTCATCTTTAAAAAAGATTTTTTACACTGGAGTGTATGGCCATCAGTAATTTTATGTTTAATTGGTGGATATTTATTAACAAATTTTCAAGATGCAACTGTAAGATTAGGTGATACCCTTGTGGTATTAGGAGCTTTATTTTGGAGTACACATATTATTTTTACTGGTATGATTGTCAAAAAGTACAATCTACCATTGACTATTGGTGCAATTCAAACTCTGCTAGTTGCTCTATTCTCATTTATAATAGGTTTATTTTCTGAAGAATTTGTAATCGCTAATATATTAAATGAAATAGACTCGATTTTATATGCTGGTATTTTATCAGGTGGTTTTGCATTTGTTTTACAAATTTATGCTCAAAGAAATATAACTCCAGCACCAGCAGCAATAATTTTTTCTTTGGAGGGTGTGTTTGCAACAATTGCCGCCTGGTTTCTTTTAAATCAAATATTAGGCATTAATAATTTACTTGGTTGTTTTTTTATATTAAGTGGAGTTTTATTATCTCAATTGGTTCCATTAATAAGGAAACCAAGTTAACTATATATTATATAAAATAAAATTAAGCCAAGAATTATCCGATAAATTACAAATACATTAAAAGAAATTTTACTTATAAATTTAAGAAAATATCTAATTGTAAAAAATGAAAACATAAATGATAAAAAAGTAGCAATTAATAATAAATAATTAATTTCTATTGATTGTTCAAAAGCCTCTCTTAAACCTAGGAAGCTTGCTCCTGCTAATGCAGGTATAGATAGTAAAAAAGAAATTTTACTAGCGTCTGTTCTATTGAAATTCAAAAATCTTGCTGCTGTAATTGTTATTCCAGCCCTACTTACCCCTGGTATCAACGCTAATATTTGAAATAAACCAATTAATAAAACTGATTTAATATTTAAATCTGTAGAAATGTTACGATCAATTTTTCTTTGATCAGCAAAGAAAAGTATGAATCCAAAAAATAGTGTTGTTGATGCAATTACTTTTGTGTTTCTTAAAAGATGAATAAATTCGGTGGAATATAAAATATATCCAAAAAATATTAAAGGCAAGGAGCCAATAATTATTAAACTTAATAACCTATTATTATTTCTTAGATCAAATAGCTCTTTTCTAAAATAAAAAATTACTGCAATTAATGAGCCTAAATGTAGACTTATGTCTATTAATAAAGAACTTGTTTCTAAATCATAAAAATTTGATACTAATATTAAATGAGCTGACGAACTTATGGGTAAAAATTCAGAAATTCCTTGAACAGCAGAAAGAATTAAAATTTCTATAAAATCTTGCAACATACATGTGTCGTAGCTTAAAAAATATTCATTTTAAACAATTCGATTTAATCATATTAGGTATGCAAAAATCAGATTAAGTAGATTTTAAGCTAAATATTATTGTAATTAGGTAATAATAATTGACCTATTTATTTCTTTTACTAATAAAAACTATGTATATTTTGCGATAAATTTATAAAAATTTATGACTGATAAAATGCTAAAATTCGTAAAAATAGGTCAACAAACCCCACCTAAAAGAGGAGTTGATAATAGGAAAGATGATTTTAATGAAATCTATGATGAATTTATCACTCAAAAAGCACAAGAGCAGTCAAGTAGATGCTCTCAATGTGGCGTTCCTTTTTGCCAAGTCCATTGTCCTTTAAGTAACAACATCCCTGATTGGCTTAAATTGACTGCTGAAGGCAGATTGAAGGAAGCTTATGAATTATCTCAAAGTACAAATAATATGCCTGAGGTTTGTGGCAGAATATGCCCTCAAGACAGACTATGTGAGGGTAATTGTGTTATTGAGCAATCAGGTCATGGCACTGTAACAATTGGATCAGTTGAAAAATATATTACTGATAGTGCTTGGGAAAACGGATGGGTAAAGCCTATATCAATCAAACATGAAAAAGACCAAAGTGTTGGAATAATTGGTGCTGGACCCGCTGGACTGGCAGCTGCTGAACAACTTAGGAAAAATGGATATCAAATTACTGTTTATGAC
>LULP01001791.1_pt1 | contig 11171 bp, 14 predicted proteins | sample 728111 | NCBI WGS metagenome assembly LULP01 (sample SAMN03860286, study PRJNA289734) | marine metagenome | biome: seawater column; feature: ocean; material: water; isolation source: Red Sea water column Station 149 - depth 25m | place: Saudi Arabia: Red Sea | collected 2011-10-15 | depth 25 m
ACATTAACACTATCTCCGATAGTTAAATTTCCAAAAGTAGTTAATTCAATTGTGTGAGGAATCAGAGCTACATCAAAGGAATTTTTATCTTTACTAGCTACTGTTAAGCTGACTCCATTCAGTGCGATTGAACCTTTTTCTACAATATATTTTTCAATATCATCATTCATTTTGAAAGTCCATGTAGATGATTTATCAAAATGTTTTATTTTCAGAATTTTTGTTACACAATCAACATGTCCTTGAACGAAATGACCTCCCATTCTTGTTGAAGGTAATAATGCTCGTTCTAAATTGAGCTCATCCTTTTCTTTCCAAAATTCTGCTGTAGTTCTATCTAAAGTTTCATTGACCAATTGAACTTCAAATGAATTTTTATCAGTTCTTACTACTGTCAAACATACACCATTACAAGAAACACTATCATTGATGGACACTTCAAAAGAATTATTATGATTCAAACGTAAAATCATTCCGTCTTCATTTTTCTGAAATGAATCAATTAATCCTTTTGTCTCTACTAATCCTGTAAACATTTTTTTTTGTAAGTTATTTTTTTATCTTTGCTGAAAGAAATTTTGGATACCACCTCTAAAGATGAACGAACCTTTTCAAAATTACCATTGTAAAAAGGAATACCCTCATTAAATTTTTTTGGAGAAATATACTCATGAATTTCGTCAAAATATCCACTATTGATAAATGACGTAATGGTTTTTTCTCCCCCTTCAACAAGTAAAGATTGTACATTTTCCTTAAATAAATTGTCAAGAACAATTTTGATATTATTTTCTGGATGTTTTTCATTCAATTTTTGGAAAATTAAAGGATTTTTTGTTGCAATATTCATAGATGGTGATAATGGTTTTGAAGAAAGAATTACAATACGTGGATCTTTTCCTAATCCATGTGAATCCAGTGAAGGATTATCTCTTTCTACAGTATAACGACCAACCAAAATTGCGTCGCATCCTGATCTTGTAATATGAACGTCCTTTCTAGCATCTTCTTCAGTAATCCATTTAGAGCTACCGTCTGGATGAGCTATAAATCCTTTTTTTAATTCATCTATCCCGCCCATGGCCTTTTTATTTGGATCAGCAACAGCAATAACTACTTTTTTGAACATTCTTGATTTGATAATTGCACTTACACATGGTGGATTTTTACCAAAGTGAGCACACGGCTCTAAAGTCACATATAGATCAGCATTTTTAACAGGAGTTTTCAGTGATTCAATAGCATTTACTTCTGCATGGTTAGTTGCAAATTTTTTATGATACCCTCTGCTTATAATCTTATCATTTTTTACAATCACGCAGCCGACTAAAGGATTTGGATATACTTTATTTGGATCGGCTTTTAAAGCTTCCTCAATAGCTTTCTGCATAAAAAAGGAGTTTTGCATTGATTTAATAAATTAATTTAGAAACTGGGCTATCAAGCGATGAAAGTGATGCACGCCTTGCTCCCTAGTTGGTGAATATCTTCCGGATTTATAAAATGATGATTGGATACCTTTATTTACGTTTTCAACAATGAATTCATCCTCTCTTTCAACTTTATCAATGTCATTACCAGCACCCTTATGAAGCTTTGAGTCATCAAAAATATATGTTAAAAAAGAAACTTTAGTTTTATTAACGGACAAAGGTTTAACAATATTGATTGAGAGTCCCCAAGGATAAAAATTGAACATCATATTTGGAAAAACCCAATAATAATATGCTGCAATATTTTTACCATAATCAATATGATCTTTTGGAAAAGTAAATATTTCATTTGATTCATCTGAAAAACCGATTTGTAGATTACAATGATCATAAAGAACTGTTTCGTAATTACTGTAGTCTAATACTTTATTTAATCCTTCATGAACAAAAGGAATATGAAACCCCTCCAAATAATTATCACAATAAAGTGCCCAATGGCAATTAACTAGGTAGTCTTTTGATAAATTTGGTTCATATGTAAATTGATCTAGAGGTAAAAATCCAACTCTTTCATTAATAACATTTAATACATTTTTTATTTCGAATGAAGGATTTAATCCTGCAAATAAAAAAGATCCCCATTTTTCAAGAGGAAACCTATGTAGGTTATCATTTTTAGATGGAAAATTTTTGGTTTCTTCAAATTCAGGCATAGACTTAAAATTACCTTTTAAATCAAATGCTCTTCCATGATAACAGCAGGTTAATTTTTTAGATTTGCCAGGTCCAAGTGCAATAATGTTGCCTCTATGAGTACAAACGTTTGTAAGACAATGGACCTTACTCTCATCATCTCTAGTTACAATCACAGGCTCAGTTAAAAAACCATCAAGAATAGTATATGGCATGAATGAATTATTTAATTTTATTTGGGAATCATCACCAATGAACTGCCAAGATTTAAGAAAAATGTCATTTCTAATTTTTTCAAAAATTTTTGAATCTCTATAAAAAGAGGATGGTAAAGTTTCAGCAACAGATATATCCGAATGAATCTTATATGATTGTGTCATATTAAAAATTAAGTTAAAACAAAAAACCAAATCTTAAACCCAAATGGGTCGTACCATATTTATTGGCTATGCTTGGTTCAATAAATGGTTGTCCTGCGGATGTATTATTCAAAATAAATGGCAGAGCAAATTCAATGTATGTACTAGACACTTTAAATGAATCTGTATCAATACTTGCATTAACAGCAGAGTTTCCTTCATTTGATGTTGCTTCATCTACTGCATTAAAGATATTTTTTTCGCTACTAATTCCAAGTTTTATCCTTGGAATCATGAAAAAACTTGCATTAGTCTCAATCTCCTTGTAAGCACCAAACTCAAAAGCATAGTACTTTCCATAAAAATCTTGATTTAAAAATTTTAAAGCATCACTACTATAATTTTTTGTGCCGTATCTCAAACCTAGTGATAAGTTAATTGGGAGATCTTGCTCGAAAAGAGTTTGGCTTTCATTTAAATAGTAAGTCAAACCAAATGAAAAAGTTTTATCACCAACATTAGCATTTTCAGATCTAAAATTTTCAACAAAATTAAAGTTTTCATTTTCAGAACTGGAATCTCCGTCTGGTAAATTAAAGTTATATACATCTTTTTTATTATTCAGAGAATATCCATAAGCAAGATCAATACCAACAGTGCCATTATAGATATATCCGAATCCAATTGCATTTTCATAACTATCCCTAAGAAATTTACCTTCACCAAAAAAATCAACATTTTGATCATGCTTAAATGAAACAGAAATTCCTGAAAAACCTTCTGGAACTATATGTGTCTGAGCTGATAGAAAAGAAAAGGATGCTACCAAAACTAATAATATTTTTTTCATCAGAAAAATTTACTCAATGAATGAGGTTTTTAGAATTTATTTTTTATTTTTTTCAATTAAGTCAGCAAGTTTATTAAAAATAATTTCCGTATTTCTTGGAGCTCCTATAACAATATCTCGTATGATACCATCTTCATCAACTATAAAATGTCCAGGAGATACTGGTGTAAAATCATACATTAAGGATCTAGATATTGAGCCATGTTCATAGATGAATTCTGTAGTTTCAAGGAAAGACTTGATATCAAGAACTGTATCAAAACTTAAAGCTAGAAATTGAACATCTTCGTTTTGGTATTCTCTAACTAAATTATTTAAATATGGCATTTCAATAATACACGGCCCACAATTAATATACCAAAAATTAATGACCAATAATTTACCCTTGAAATCGGCGAATGATTTTGTACTACCATCAATCATTTGTAAAATTCTCATTTTTGTCGGTTTAAATATAATTTTAATATAAATAGAGCTGAAACAACGATACATATGACACAAAACCAAAACCTTTTAAATCTTCGTAGTTTTGAAATAAAATATATTCTGTGTTATTATTTTCATCATCAAACCTCCTTAGAGCTTGAATGTTTTCGACGTACTGAACAATACTATCTTTTTGAGCATCAGATAGTAAATTACCTTGAGCGTCTCTAAATACTATACCATTTGTTATTTTTTGTTGCTGAACAACGTTTTCTTTTTGTGACGTACCATCTAATATGGTTATGGACACTTCAGAAGAAGCTTTATCTTGAGATGTATTTTTTTGACAAGCAGTAAAAAAAATAAAAATTAGAGTAATTTGTAAAATTCTCATTTTTGTCGATTTAAATATAATTTTAATATAAATAGAGCTGAAACAACGATACATATGACACAAAACCAAAGAAAAATTGCTTCAAAGTTTTCTTTGAGCCAAAGAGCTGTTCCAGATAATTCTTCTTTTTTAATTAAATACATAGTACTTTCGCAGGCAAATTTAAGCATAAATATGATAAAAACATTATTTACAAGTAACACAATTTTTTTAGCGGTCTTAGCAATAGGGATTATTCTCTTGCTTGTCGGTCTAACTGCAAAAAAGTCAAACGATCCTCAAGAAAAATCTAAAGCAATTGCAAGCTTTTATGATTTGAAAGCAACATCGATTGATGGTAAAGAGATTAATTTTGAACAATTCAAAGGCAAAAAAGTATTAATTGTTAATACAGCTTCTGCCTGTGGCTATACATATCAATATGAGGGCCTTCAAAAACTTCATGACTTATATGGTGAAGATGTTGCCGTGCTTGGATTTCCAGCAAATGATTTCATGTTTCAGGAAAGAGGTTCTGATTCAGATATTGCTGATTTTTGTGAAAAAAATTATGGTGTTACCTTTCAAATGTTCTCAAAAATTACAACAAGAGGTAAAAATCAAAGTCCGATTTATACTTGGCTAACTAATAAAGATTTGAATGGTTGGAATGAAAAAAAACCTACCTGGAATTTTTGCAAGTATTTAGTTAATGAGGATGGTGATTTGGTAGCGTTTTTTGATAAATCTATAAAGCCTTTATCAAAGGAAATAACTGGCTTATTATAAAGCTAATTGTCAAAAAAAGTATCTTGCTGTTTAAGCATACATCATAATCAAGCTTATAGCCATAATAATCATTCCAATTGTAACACCAATTATCGTATCACTTGGTTCACCATATTCTTTAGCAACAGGTAACAATTCGTTTAAGGCAACGTATACCATTATTCCTGCACAAAATGCAAAAGATATACCAAATAAAGCTTCATTGAAAACAGTTCTAAATATTAAAAATCCAATTAATGCTCCCATTGGCTCTGCAAGTCCAGAAAGGAATGAAATATAAAAAGCTTTTCGCTTACTTTTTGTTGCATAATAGATAGGAACAGAAACTGCGATTCCTTCCGGAATATTATGAACAGCTATTGCTGTGGCAAGTGTAAATCCGATAGCTGGATCATAAACAGTGGCAGTAAAAGTAGCAAATCCTTCAGGAAAATTATGAATTGCCAAAGCAATTGCTGAAAAAACGCCAGCTTTAATTAATACAGATTCATTTTCACTTATAGAATCTTTATGCACCTCAATAGTTGCAGTGCCATATTCTAGTTCAAAGTCTATAGAATGAGTATCAGCTGGTAATTTATCTTTCTTACGAAGCATAATAAAAGGTTTTTTTAAAATATAAGAAACTGCTGAAGCAAAAACAAACCCTCTAGATTCTACCGCTGCGATTTTATCGAATTTATAATTTTTAGATCTTTCAACTATCTGATTAACTGTTTCTTCAAATGCTTCAGAATTTTTAATTAAGGTAGTAATATCCCTAAATAAAATACAAATATTAATATCTGCACTAATCATATTTGTTGCATCCGAAATTGGAAAGAAAGATTCTTTATTGGGAGCTATAATAGTATCTCTTCCAATGATTTCTTTGATAACAATTTCATGGATTTATTTTGAGACTAAAGATGTAGATAGAATAATTGATTTTTCCTATGGTGTGTTTGCAATGATTATGCCCTCATTATCATTCTTTATCACATTGCCTTATTTTTTAAAAAAAATCAATTTTATTCCAAGCATGTTTCTTTCAATTTCAATCATGGTAGTATTATATTTTGCATTGAGCATGTTATATAAAAAAATTGGGGTGGATATTTAAAATGAAAACATTATTAATCTTATTTTTAATTTTTGCAAGTTTTTTAAAAGGAGCTGATACAATGAAAACAGTCGATTCAGTGGATTTAGAAAAATTTATGGGTAAATGGTTTGTAATTGCTTTAGTGCCTAATATGATAGAAAAAGGTGCTACAAATTCTTCCGATACTTACATTTTAAATACAGATGGTACTATAGATATTACTTATGATGCTATTAAGGATGGTCAAGCAAGACAAATCAAGCAAAAAGGTACTGTGATTGATAAAACTTCAAATGCAGAATGGACTATTCAAATGAGGAAGCCTTTTATTCCATTTATGAAATTCCCATTTAAAATTGTTTATATTGATGATAGTTATGAATACATGGCTGTTGGCTATCCCAAAAACACTATGGGTTGGATAATGGGAAGAACATCTAAAATAACAGATGAAGAGTATAATAAAATAATGACTTCACTTGAAATTTTAGGCTATAAAAAAGAACAGTTTGAATTTGTCCAACATGACTAATCTTTCCTTGGAACTGGGTCAAACCCTTTTCCACCCCAGGGATGACATTTTATAATTCTCTTCATGGATAAATAAAGACCTTTAAATAAACCCCACGTTTTTAAAGAATCCATGCAATACTCAGAACATGTAGGTTGAAACCTACAATTCGAACCTAATAATGGTGAAATAAGTGTTTGATAAAATTTTATTATTATAATGAACGGAAAGATAAAAATTTTATTCATCTTTTTTAAAGTCTTTGTAGAGCATACTAGTTTGAATATCTTTATTACCTTGATATTTTCCACTCTTATAAGGATCTACTTCACCTTCGACAGAGTGATAAAAAATTTGACAAATTTCAACAGAAGGATAAATTTTAATTGGTTGAACACAAAAAATCTCTAAAGTCCAATAACCTTTAAACCCAACATCACCAAATCCTGCTGTTACATGAACAAAAAGTCCTAATCTACCGACAGATGATCTCCCCTCAAGCATTGGGACTAAATTATGCGTCTCAGTATATTCTACAGTCCTTCCTAAATATAGCTTTCTGCTTTCAAGCAATAATCCATCCTCTGGTATAATAATTTTCTTAGCAGCATTATCTTCTTTCATATCTAGAGGGCTATTTTCATAAACCATTAGCTCATTATGCAGTCTTAGGTTATAACTATTTGGATTGATTTGATTTTCATTGAAAGGTTCAATGATAATATCTTGATTTTTACGCTTTAGAATTTCTTTTCCTGATAAAATCATAATTTGTATATTCAACAATGTATCTTGTTGCTTTTGGAGTAGTATATATTCTCTGTAGCAAAAAAATAAAGCAAAACAGCTTTAAAAAAATTAATCTAGAACAATTCGAAGATTTGCTATCTTGGTGTTTCATTGGACTTCTAATAGGAGCAAGATTTGGATATGTTATTTTTTATAATTTTGAATATTACCTTTCAAATCCGTTAGAAATTCTTATTCCCTTCAAATATTATAATGGCAACTGGATTTTTACCGGTATTGCAGGAATGTCCTATCACGGAGGGGTGATTGGAGTTGTTGTAGCTATATGGCTTTTTAGTAGGAAAGTAAGATTACATTTTTTTGAATTAGCAGACTTTTTAACTGCTGCTATTCCTTTAGGATATTTTTTTGGTAGAATTGGAAACTTTATTAATGGAGAACTTTACGGTAGAACAACTGAAGCATCTTTAGGAATGTATTTCCCAAATGCGGGAGATAATACACTGCGTCATCCTTCTCAATTATATGAAGCATTTTTTGAGGGAATTATTCTCTATTATGTCATTAACTCATTTAATAAACATAATCAGCTTGGATTTAATAGTGGAACATATGTATTTGGCTATGGGTTTGTGCGATTTTTTATTGAGTATTTTAGAGAACCAGATGCTCACCTAGGATTTATATTATTCAACCTAAGTATGGGTCAACTTCTATGTGTAGCTATGATGCTTAGCGGTGTATATATATGGTATGTTGCCAATCAAGTGACTATTAAAGCTCAAACTTAAATGCCGGCTCTTCAACAGTCATGGTTGAAGATTGAACAGTCTTTGTTCCATAAACATTCATGATGTTTTGTTGCTTTTCATACATATCCATAAATATTGTATTAAATACGGCAACATTAGACGGTGAATTAAATTTATCAATCTCTAAAAAAAATAAAGTGAAATCGCCATCAATTTTCTTACCAAGATATCTCCAATAATGATCCTGAATGATAAAATTATCTGAAAGATAATCAATTATATATTCATCAATATCTTTGTTTTCACGCTCAGAGCCAAGGTTGGCTAAATTAAAATCAGCTTTTTTTAGTAATGCTTCTAGATCATGGGTGAATGTTTGAATAGTTATCTCTAAACTTTTTTGATTATCACTCAAGCGTACCTCGGTTGTTGTCAAAAAAAACTGATGACAAAATGCAATCGAGTGTAATAAAATTATTTGAAAAAATAATTTATACATTATTTATACCTAAAATTACTTCGTATTGCTTTGTTTAGCTCTCTGCATTGGGTTAGAACCACCATACCATGATGAACTATCATACTTATAAATATCAAATAAAGTTGGCTCATTTTTTGGTGGCCAATGATTATTATCTCTAAATGTATCAGCAGTTTCTCTAAAAGGATCCAACGTAAAGCTTACAACTTTCTTTTCTGTTTTAAATACCTTAGATACTTCTGGTCTGTTAAACCTCCAAATTTCTACCGGTATTCTAACTACATCAGTTGATCCATCTTCAAATGTCATTTCGATAATCAACGGCATTACAAGTCCACCAATGTTTTTGAATTTTATTTTATAGAAATGATCATTTCTGTTCGCTAGTCTTCTTTCATTGTCAGATAGTTCATCCAATAATTCTTCATACTGGCTTTTACCACTCATTTTTTCCATGATTTGGGATCTTAATTCATCTGAAAGATCAGCATCATTTAGCATCGTTTCATATCTTCTACGTTGACTCGAATCTGTTATGTCAGCAAACTCATCATAAGAGTCATAGAAGTCTTTTGTTTTCGGATCTCGTTCAGTAACTGTCTGCTTGATGTCTTTTTCATCTAACATAGCAGCATAGTATTTTTTGCCTTCTTTATCCTTCTTTTCAGCTGCTCTTTTTTTGGTTGGATCGATTTCTAATTGAAACCACTCAACTTCTTCAATGGACAGATCAACATGGTCATTTGTAAAGAACCAACCTCTCCAAAACCAGTCCAAGTCTACACCAGATGCATTTTCCATAATTCGGAAGAAGTCAGATGGTGTTGGATGCTTAAACATCCATGTTTTTGAATATTCTTTGAAGGCGAAATCAAATAATTCTCTACCCATAATAGTATCTCTTAAAATATTCAATGCAACAGTAGGTTTACCGTATGCATTTGCACCAAATTGATAAATGGATTCAGAATTTGTCATTATCGGCATTATGTTAGATTTATCTCCTCGCATATATCGCACAATATAGTCCTGGTTGTTTCTAGGATGAAATAATTCTGAGTCCCATGCTCTTCCTGCTAAATCATCCATAAAGGAATTAAGACCTTCATCCATCCATGTCCATTGTCTTTCATCTGAATTAACAATCATTGGAAACCAGAAGTGTCCAACCTCATGTATAATTACTCCTATTAATCCTCTTTTTGTGCTTTCAGAGTATGTTCCATCTTCTTCTGGTCGATATCCATTAAATGAAACCATAGGATACTCCATTCCCATGCGATCAATATGAGCTGAAATGGCAACAGGATATGGATAATCAAATGTATACTTTGAATAAAAATCAACAGTGTGTGCTACTGCTTTGGTTGAATATTGTCCCCATAGAGGGTTTGCTTCATTAGGATAGTAGGACATAGCCATTACCGTGTTATCGCCTACTTGCACACCCATGGCATCCCATATATATCTTCTTGAGGCAGCAAATGCATAGTCCCTTACATTTTCTGCTTTAAAGTGCCATGTTTTTTGTCTACTTGTTTTTGTTTTAAGATTTTCTAACGCTTCATCAACTGTAACAATTAATACGGGTTCTCTGGATTTTTTTGCTTTTTCAAGTCTATTAATTTGCTCATCTGTAAGCACTTCATCTGGGTTCTGTAATGCTCCGGTAGCTCCAACAACAAAATCTTCAGGTACAGTAATTTTTACATCATAATCACCAAAAATTAATGTGAATTCACCCCTACCTAAGAATTGTTTATTTTGCCACCCATATACATCATTATACATACACATTCTTGGAAAAAATTGTGCTATAGTATAGATGTAGTTATCGTCATCCTCAAAATATTCATATCCTGATCTTCCACCATCTCTAATATGGTCGTTAATGTTATACCACCATTTAATCTTGAAAGTATAAGTATCTCCAGATTGAATTGGTTCAGGAACATCAATACGCATCATGGTTTTATTGATTGTATATGGAACATTTTTATTTTTTTCATCTTTTACATACTGAATTTTGAAACCGCCATCAAAATCACGATAAAAATTTTCTAATGTTCTCGATGAGACTGTACTACCAATAACCATCTTTTCATTTCCTCTTTGAGCTGAAAGGTCGCCAGTAGATTGAATTTTATAGGAATCTGAATCTAAGGCTCTAACATTTTGAGTGAGCTCCATCCATAAATAATTCAATGCATCAGGAGAATTATTGTAAAAGGTGACTGTTTCTTCTCCATAAAGTCTTTGCTTGTTGTCATCAATTCTCAATTTCATATCATAATCTGCTCTTACTTGCCAGTATTCATGTCCTGGATAACCAGCAGCAGTACGATAAGTATTTGGTGTTGTGATGTCTTCATTTAATTGTTTAAAACGATCTAAATTGATTTGATAAGAATTAAAATGTCTATTTTCTTCAAGCTCAACATTATCTTGAGCAAAAATCATTGAAAATAGGCACAAAATTATTGCGGTTTTTTTATACATATTTATATCTCCTAAAATTGTATGAACTAACAATGTAAGTATCAAATAATGATGTTGTAAATAAAAAAAAGATGTTATCTTTATTACGGTAAGGAGACAATTATGGTTAAAAAAATACTTTTTATTCAAAATATGATGTTTCTAATGCAAGTGCAAATCTGCAACAGATTG
>LULP01000567.1_pt1 | contig 11078 bp, 13 predicted proteins | sample 728111 | NCBI WGS metagenome assembly LULP01 (sample SAMN03860286, study PRJNA289734) | marine metagenome | biome: seawater column; feature: ocean; material: water; isolation source: Red Sea water column Station 149 - depth 25m | place: Saudi Arabia: Red Sea | collected 2011-10-15 | depth 25 m
CCTATAATGTTGCCAATTTGTAACAAGTTGCACAGTTTTCTTTTTCAAATTTTTAAGAAAATTCGTCTTAGGGAAATTGGTGAAAGTCCAATACTGCCCCCGCAACGGTAATGATGAAACTGTTATTTTTTCAGTGTGACAATACAAAACGACACACTGACACCACTGCGAAGCCCAACTGGCATATTGTGGGAAGGTGTATAACAATCAAGATGATTAATCATTTCCATTTTGATATATCGAAGTCCGGATACCTACTTGTTATTGTCTATAACCCATCATTCACGTGGGGTGAATGTCTGGAGCATCTACATGTCTAAATTTTTTCAACCTGCAACTTTAGCAAGTGCAATTGCTATCGCGTTGGCCTCCACCGCAACTTTGGCAAATGAGTCTACCGAACAAACTACAATTCAGCTTAATCCGATTGTAGTGACAGCAACTCGCTCAGAACAGAAAGTGGAAGAAGTGCCTGCCCGTATCAATATCATTGAACCGCATATTTTAGAACAATCACCCATCGCATCTTTGCCTGATTTGCTTAAGACAGATGCTGCAATCAACATGGTACAAAGTGGTGGGTATGGACAAACTGCATCAATTTTCCTTCGTGGCACAAACTCTAATCACACTTCATTTTTAAAAGATGGGATTCGCTTAAACTCAAATACTTCTGGAGCTGCTTCTCTGCCTTTTATTGATACAACTGATATCAAACAAATCGAAGTGTTAAAAGGCCCTGCCTCAGTTTTGTATGGTACTGATGCAATTGGTGGTGTAGTTCAGCTCATCACTAAAACTCCAGAGAAAAATAGCGCATTTGTTACAGGTGAAATGGGAGAAAACAAAACCTACAAAGCAATAGTTGGCGCGGACTTAGCTGAAAAAGGCTTTTATGCCCAAGTTCGGGGACAAAGGTTAGAAACAGATGGCACACCTGTTACTAATGCGCCCAATAATCAAAAAGCCAGCTTTGACCAAAAAGGTTTCAGCACAAAAATTGGCGTAGAACAAGAGTCTTATGCGGCTTCAGTCGATTATAGCGAAAATCAAGGTTATAGCGATTATGACAACTACGGAACACTTGTTTCACAAAATTTTGAAAATGAGTCAATCAATGTTAGCGGTCGTGTCAATCTTTTAGACAATTTGGCAATTAATGCCCGTCTATCTCAATTCAAAGACCAGCTAGACCAGAATGATTCACCTGACTATGTATATAGCACAACTAAAGAAGCTGAACTGTATGCTAAATGGCAATTCACACCAGCACAAAACATCCTTGTAGGCTCTACATTTAAAGATATTCAGGGTGAGGTGTTCTCTAAAAATCTTTGGGGTGGAGAAAATGTCAACTACAAGGAATCTGTAGATAATGTTGGCTATTTTATTCAACATCAATACCAAGATAATAGTCTAAGTACGCAACTCGGGGCACGTGTAGAAGATAATGATAAATTTGGCACACATACTGTTGGTCAAGGTGCAATCCGTTATCAGCTATTACCTCTAACCAGTATCTATGCCAATATAGGTTCAGCATTTAGAGCACCCACCACGAATGATCTATACGCCGTTTCTTGGGGTGCAAACCCTGATCTAAAACCAGAAGAAAGCTTGGCTTATGAAATCGGTTTAGATCAAAAACTGAATGATAATCTTAGCTTTGGTTTGTCTGTTTATCAAAACAAAGTAGATAATTATTTCTGAGCACCACTTATGCTTATGTTCAAGCCAAAAATGATGAAACTAACCAAGACCTTACTCGCCGTCCAAGACAAAGCTTAAGCCTATCTGCTGGTTGGGATAATGGCGAGTATGGAATCTCGGCTTCTGCCATTGCAAAATCACGTTCAAAAGACTTTGCAGATTGGCCGTCAACAACGCCAACTATTAATCCAGGTTATGTTACAACCAATGTAAACGCGTACTGGCAACCTATACCAATGATTAAGCTATTTAGCAATATTGAAAATATTGGTGATGTTCAATATAAAACAGCGTACAACGGTAATGGTATTTACTACGTCAATGGTGGTCGGTTAGCCTCAATTGGTGCGACCCTACGTTATTAACCCTCTGTAGATATTTACAGATTTAGGCAAAGAATAACCATAACAGCCTAAAACGAGGGCTATTTATATGGATAATGACACTCCAGCATTATCCATTTTTTTATACCGACATCGACAGCAACTAAAAGTCAAAATCATTGAGGAAAATCATGGGACACAGACTCAGCAAAATCTACACCCGAACAGGCGACACAGGCAGCACAGGACTTGGTGACGGCTCACGTACAGCCAAAGACGATCTACGCATTCAGGCTTTAGGCGACATTGATGAATTAAACGCTATCGTCGGCGTACTTCGTGCACAGATTCAAAATAGCACATTCGATGATGCAACGATGATCCAAGATTGGGACAAAAAATTAAGTCTAATTCAACACTGGCTATTTGATCTTGGCGGTGAAGTGTGTATTCCCAACTATCAACTTTTACAGCAGAAATGCATTGATTTTTTGGAAAATGACATTGATCAGATGAATGAACATCTGCCAATGCTCAAAGATTTTATTCTACCCAGTGGTACATTGGCATGTAGCTATGCACATCAAGCTCGTGCTGTATGTCGTCGTGCCGAGCGTCAACTCATCAGTCTTTCACAGCGTGATCAAAATATTCAAGCCACTGCATTACAACTGCTCAATCGCCTATCCGATTGGTTTTTTGTCGCATCTCGCACATTACAGCATCAATCAGGCGGTACTGAGGTACTGTGGCAAAAAAATATCAACGATCAAATCTAGATACTGCACTATTAATCGTTCGCGCAAATGCTAAGATAAGTTGAAAATCTATTCATCTTTAAATTGAACCTTTATGCAAATTATTGGACATCGTGGCGCACGTGGTGAAGCTCCTGAAAATACTTTGGGAGGTTTTCAGTATTTACATAATCTCGGTATTCGAGCGGTAGAGTTTGATGTACGACTCTCCAAGCAGCAGGAATTGGTGATTATTCATGACGATCACTTTCTCAGAACGACTGGTGTCGATTTAAGTCTTGTCCACGCCTCTGATGATGATATTCAGCAATTGAATCTTGCCCATACGATGCCTGACTGGCAACACACTGAACCCTTACCACGATTAGCGCAAGTGATGCAGATTTGTCATGACTTTAATCATATCGAAGTCGAAGTCAAAGCCGTCGACACCCAAGATCAAGCCGATGAATTGGTTGAATTTTTAGAAACTGCTTTGGTGAATGATCTACACCATGTCACCATTACCAGTTTTGATGTGAAAATTTTAACTGCACTGCAACAGCGTCAATCTATGTTCGACCGTGGCTTTTTGGTGGAGTTTCCATTTGGAATACATGCGATCGAAACGGCCGTGAATTTTGGCTGTGATCGTATTGGTTGGAAAGATATGCTTGCCACTCAAGAATTGATTGATTTAAGTCATCAAGCAAGACTGAAAACCAGTGTATGGACGGTCAATGATGTGGATCGTGCCAAAGTCTTAAGAGATTTTGGCATTGATGGACTAATTACCGATTTTCCAAAATTGATGCTGGAAAAACTCTAACTTCTCAAAGACAATCTTTAGCGTTGCTCAGCTTGTATTACGATTTGACGATTTGCATCATAAAATCGAATACCCTGTGCGTTGATTTCGAATTTTTCTACACGTTTTAAGGCATCCATCAAATCTGCTTCTTGCGCTAAAGCATTGTTGCAGGTTTCATATCCTGCGCTAGCATCAATCGAAAGCGTCCGATTTGGAACATTGATTTGATATGTTCCAAATAAACCATTACAGCCTGTGCTACCAACCAATCTCTGGCTATTAGATTGCAATAGAATGTTTGGCATTTGGTTGAAATAGAGTGCTTTTTTATATTTTACCTGAGTGATTGTCCACGGAATATCTTGCACGCCGTCTTTGCTTTTAATGATTGGAACAGCTCGTCTAGAAATTTCCAAACGAGTCAGCCCTGTATTTGTTGTCTTAGTGGCTTGTGATTTGCTTTTTGATTGTTGCGGTGCGGATTGACACGCTGTGAGCAAAAATGCCGTCATCAACAAAGTCATTATCGAGAAAACTGGTGCATGTTTGATCGAAGACTTTACATCTTGTTGAGCGGATGCTTGTACTGTCGATAATTTCTGCATTTTTTCCTCCAAAAGCGCACGATTAAACAAAAAAATCAATGAATTCAGCATATACCGAAATTATGTAGATTTCATGTAGAGTTTTGACACAAATTCATCATTTTTTATTAGTGTACAACTGTATGCTAATGCTATGATAGTCGCACCAAAAGCTCGACTCGACGTCGAAAGCTTTTACAGATTTTTTTGGTGGAAATGGAGCAACCAAATAGATGTCATCTGAAGTCAACTCGCCTGAAGTCAAAAGCAAAGCGCCGATCAACTGGCTTGGTGCGATTGTATTACTCGGCACGCCAATCGCCGCATTGATCTTGATCCCACTATATGCCTATTCGCACGATTTTTCGATCGCTGCATGGGTCAGCTTTGTATTACTTTTGGCAATGAGTAGCTTGGGCATTACTGCAGGTTATCACCGTCTGTGGGCGCATCGCACTTACGAAGCGTCATTACCTGTACGTATTGCTTTGATGATCGCAGGCACATTTGCGATTCAGAACAGCATCTTATACTGGTCATCTGGACACCGTGTCCATCATCGTCATGTCGATGATATCGAACGTGATCCATACTCTGCGAAAAAAGGCTTTTGGTATTCGCACATTGGTTGGATGCTTCGTGATTATCCAAGTAGTCAAACTGATTATAAAAATGTTCCCGATCTGCTCAATGACAAGTTAGTCATGTTCCAGCACAACCACTATATTCCACTGGTGCTTGCGACCAATCTTGGTATTCCTGCATTGGTCGGTTGGGCTGTTGGTGACTTCTGGGGTGTGATGTTGCTTGGCGGTTTATTGCGTTTGATCGCAAGCCATCATGTGACTTTCTTTATCAATTCGCTGTGCCATATGTGGGGCAAACGTCCATATACCGATGAAAATACTGCCCGTGATAACTTTTGGTTGGCGATTTTCACATGGGGCGAAGGCTATCACAACTACCATCATATCTTCCAATATGACTATCGTAATGGCGTGAAATGGTGGCAATATGATCCAACGAAATGGCTGATTTGGTCGTTATCTACAGTTGGTCTGACCAAAAATCTACGTCGTATTCCAAGCTTTAATATTAAGCGTGCTGAGCTTGCCATGAAGTTCAAACATGCTGAGAAAAATTTGGCGATCTTCGGTCACAACGTCAATGAAGATATTGCACAGATGAAGCTGAAAATTGCTGATGAATACGAAACCTTCACGCATACACTCAATGAATGGGCAAAACTCAAAGAGCAAGAAATTCAAGCGAGAAAAGACGCTGTAGCAGAACGCATCCATCAGATGGATATCAAGCTGAAAAATGAATTTCATGCTGTAGAAAAAAACTTGATTGAACAAAGTGAACGTGTTGAACAAATGCTCCGCTCACTGCGTAAAGAAGCAAAACGCATCTAAACCCATCACTGAGTTTCAACTAAAGCTTTCTTCGGAAAGCTTTTTTTATTTCCTGACGAGTCGTATTAAAACTTTCCCACAATACTTACTTTTTTAAAATTGCTATAGTAGTCGTCTTGCTTCAAGGAACTTATCCATGCAATTTGACAATCGCTATGCCACGCTCAGCCCAAAACTTTTTCATAAACAGGCTGTAGAAAGTCTACCAAAACCAAAAGCAGGACATTTTAACCATGCTTTGGCTGAGCAGTTGCAATGGACAGATGCTGAACAAGCCGATTGGGTCAATATCATCAATGGCACCAATTTACCCAATGAAGCCGATCCCTTAGCAATGGTCTATGCAGGTCATCAGTTTGGACAATGGGCAGGTCAACTGGGTGATGGACGTGGATTACTAATCGGGCAAGTCTTAGATCAACAGCAAAAATTAACTGATTTACATCTCAAAGGTATTGGGCTTACGCCCTACTCTCGGATGGGCGATGGTCGAGCTGTACTACGCTCGGTGATTCGGGAATATCTTGCAGGTCATGCACTGCATCATCTGCATATGCCAAGTAGTAATGCCGTTGGTTTTATTTATTCACAGGAGTTGCAAATCCGTCGTGAGCGACTTGAACCATCGGCAATCATGCTACGCACTGCAGATAGTCATATTCGGTTTGGGCATTTTGAGTGGATTAATCAATACCAACCTGATTTACTGCAAGAATTTGTTCAGTATTGTTTAGAGAATTATTATCCTGATTGTTTAAACGCTGAATCACCTATCCTCGCTATGGCAAAACAAGTGATTGATCGCACCGCCTATATGATCGCAGGCTGGCAGTTGGTCGGCTTTGCGCATGGTGTGATGAATACCGATAATTTGAATATCACAGGCTCAACGCTAGATTTCGGACCGTATGGCTTTATGGAACGATTCCGCCCGAACTGGATTAACAATCACTCGGACAATCAAGGGCGCTATACCTATCAAAATCAACCGAGTATTGCCCATTGGAATCTTTGGGTATGGCTGAATAATCTCATTCCCCTAGCCAATACCGAACTTGCCAATACAACACACTCAAAGCCACAAGATAAAGAGCAATTCAAAGCGGATTTGGCGACTTGTCTTGAAGATTTTGAACCTGCATTTCTGAATTATTACCGTTCAGGTTTGGCGAAGAAAATGGGCTTGCCACAAGATGATGAACGCTGTTTTGATAGTGGCATGGCATTTTTGCGGATTCTACAAGCTGAGCAATTGGACTATACCACCAGTTTCCGTCGTCTAACGGATCACGCCTACACCGCACTTCGAGATGATTGTATTGATACGCGTGCCTTTGATGACTTTCTGAGCATGTATCAAGAGATACGTAAAGATGCCGATCAAGACAGTTTAGACATCGACATGCAACAGAATAACCCGATCTATATCCTGCGCAATCATATGGCACAACGTGCAATAGAACTGGCGGAAAAAGATGATTTATCCGAAGTTGAGCGTTTATTTACTTTGCTGAGCAACCCTTTTGAAAAGCAAGCTGAGATTGAACGTACCGAAGACCTTGCGCCATTGCCAAGTGATCAACCTGAAGTAATGGTGAGTTGTTCATCGTAGATTAATGCGTTTTCAAACGGTGACTCACCGATATTAACGCTTTTCATCTCAAGGCATGTGTATAATCGCTACTACGTCAGCACCACATTTTATTTCTAGGCTTTAAATGGCTTTCCATCGCTCTAGCTTAAATCTACTCTCAACATTCATCATGCTCCTTTGCTTGATGCTCTTTGTACTGAGTGCAGGTGCATGGTGGTTTCTTGATGGGATTTGGGCGTGGTCGGCAGGCTTGTTTTATTTGGCTTATGATGTTTGGTTAATTTTCTTTGTTCTATTTCAAACTCGACATCTCGCCACACAACGTCATATTTTCCCATTCGCTAAAATTACAACTCAAAATTCAATTCAAACCCTAGCTCACAGCACAATCATAAATAACCCAACCATTAGTATGCTGATTCCTGCACGAAATGAAAGTTTAATTTTACCCAAATGTCTTGATGCGCTTTTTGCACAGCAAGATGTAAAAGCGAAAATCTATATCATTGATGACGGCTCAACCGATCATTCAGCACAATTGCTTGAACAAAAGTACGGACTTGCAACATCGCAAGGCTTAATCCAGTCGACACTACGACAAAACTTATTTGTACTTCGACAAGCTTCTCAAGGCAAGGCGAAAGCACTAAATAGTGCGTTATCCTATATTGACAGCGATCTCATGGTAACACTGGATGCAGATACCGTGATTGCACCAAATGCACTGCAAGCGTTCATAACTGATTTTCAAAACAATCCGAATCTTGTGGCTTCAGGTGGTGTGCTTCAACCAGTCTGTCGCCCCAATCGTTTTTCAAGATTATTCAATTTCTTTTTTGAATTTTTTCAGCAGTTTGAATACATCTTTTCTTTCCTTTCTCGTGGTGCGTGGTACAAAGCCAATGCCCTACTTTTGGTTTCAGGTGCATTTGCGATTTACCGTACTGAGGTATTGAAACAAGTTGGTGGCTTTGATCCTGACAGCATGGTGGAAGATTATGAGCTCAATCATCGTATCTATCGCTATGCTTCTGAACACGATTTAGATTGGACTGTCGGCATCACAGGGGAAGCCTACGGTGTGACCGATGCACCAAATGGTTTCAAAGCTTTTTTACATCAGCGTAAGCGTTGGTTTGGTGGATTTTTGCAGACACAATTTGCCCATCTCGATATGATGGCAAATCAGAAATATGGTGCGGTCGGACGCTTGATGCTACCGATGAAGATGTTTGATGCAATTCAGCCATTTTTAGGATTGAGTGCATTTATTATTCTTGGAATATTAATTGCTCAAGCGGATTTTACACAACCGAATCCTGTGCTTTACGCAATACTTTTGATCATTCTTGGCAAGATGACTTTGGACTTGGTTTATCATTGTTGGGGCATGTGGCTCTATCATCGTTGGACTGGAATTTCTTTGTCACGGAACAATTTTCCTGCAATTCTACTTGCAACCATTTTCGCCCCATTTACCTTTCAAATCGTGAAACTCATGGGCGCAGCTTTGGGTTGGTGGGTATTCCTGACTAATCAAAAAAATTGGCGTGCTCAGCGAGAGCTATAAAGCAAATTGCTATAAAATCCATTTAAAACAAATCACTTGAAATTATTCTGCATCCGCTATCGTAATTCGCTATGCTATGCGAAAATTTGAGGATAAGCACATGGCATTAAAAGCGACCATTTATAAAGCAGATTTAAACATTGCTGATATGGACATCCATAATTACAGTGATTTTCAGCTGACTTTGGCATTACATCCGTCTGAAACCATTGAACGTTTGATGGTGCGAATTTTGGCATTTGCACGTTATGCGGACGAGGCACTAGAATTCACCAAAGATTTATTTGAAACCAACGAACCTGCGCTATGGCAAAAAGACCTGACAGGTCAATTGCAAAAATGGATTGAAGTCGGTAGTCCTGATGAAGATAAAGTAAAAAAAGCCAGCGCTCGCTGTGATCAAGTGGCAGTGCTTACTTATGGCAGTGCCGTCGCAGAATGGTATAAACGCAGTGCAAAACTGAAAACATTGAAAAATGTCGAAGTGTGGCAACTCTCTGAAAATACCACCGCAGAGATTCAAAAACTCTGTGAACGCACCATGCAACTGCAACTCAACATCATGGATGGTGAATGGACGCTGATGGGCGGTGATGATCAAGTGGTAGTCGAGTGGAAACAGTTGCAGTAATCTGCTGACTAACTGCGCATAATTAACCGCTGATTTTGAAGTTACACGCTTTGCTTTATAATGATTATTTGCGTCGCCTTTCGGTTTTTCAGACCAGGCGAACCGAAGCGCAATGAACGGGTGAAATTTATCGTGATCGAAAATGAGGATAAGTTGCGTGCGATCCGCATCGAACGAGTTAAAGATCAATCGGCAAAAGCCAAAAAAACTAGAGTGGTGAAAAATAACACCTCGATTACTTCGGCGTTGCTGTCGAATTTTAAGAAGTAGAGTATGGAATGAGCAAAACTACATTAGAAAAAGTTGAATTAATGATTGAAACCATTAATAAAATTCATGCTGACTTTGCTCAAGACTACTTTGATGCTGGACGTATTGAAAAGGTCAATTTGTCCAAAACTATTGCTCGGGTACCCTACCAGCACATCACCAAATACCGTTTAAATCTACATGAAAGTATTAACGATTATTTGATCAAGAATAAAACAGGATTTTTACTGCAATATTATTATCGGGTCAAAACGCTAGAAAGCATTGACGATAAAATTGCTCGATTTTCTGAAAATACAGACCTATATCCTGTAAATAATTGGCCCGACGATATTTTTGGTGCAAGAATCATTGTCAATACTGCCGAAGTCGATGCCATCAGCGAGCAGTTAGATGAATGGCAAGAAAAGTACGTCTTAAAGAATTGGTATTACCTTGATAAAGATGGCTATCGAGGACTACATATTTACTTTAAGAACAAATCGAATTTTTACTTCCCGTGGGAGTTGCAAGTGTGGGATGAAAAGGATGAGCTCAGTAATATTGAAACTCATGAAAAATATAAACGGACGTTTGTGTAAACCTTTTTTTGATCTATAAGCGCTCTTATCAATAACTCATCTAATCTATATTGGCAATACATTGCTCAATGTGTATACTTTAAAGTGTACACTTTAGGAGTTATACCATGCAGGTTTCCACCAAAGAACTACGCATTCAATCAGGTAAAATTATTCACCAAGTTCAACGTGGAGAAGAAGTGACTGTGACTTATCGTGGCAAAGCTTTAGCGAAAATTGTACCGATTGAACAACAGGATGCAAGTTCAGATATTTTTGCGATGTGGCAAGATCAAGATAATGATTTATCTGTAGAAGATACCGTCCGCAATCTACGTAAAGGTAGACAGTTTTGATTATTGATACCGATGTATTGATTTGGTATTTACGTGGTAAGCAGTCTGCAAAAACCATCGTGGAAGAAAATATTCCGTTTAGTATATCTGCGGTGACGTATATGGAACTGCTCCAAGGGATGCGTAATAAGCAAGAAAGCCTTCAATTCCAAAAAGCGATGCACTATTGGAATGTTCACGTCATTCATATTGATCAAGAAATTTCTGCTCGCGCGATGTTTTATGTTCACGAATATGGGCTTAGCCATTCGATGCAAATGGCTGATGCCCTGATCGGTGCAACGGTGGTACAGTTCGGTGAAACGCTACTCACCGCAAATGATAAGCACTATAAATGTATTCCGAATATTGAAATCATCAAATTTATCCCTGAATAATCAGGAATAAATTTAAAATCTAAATTTTTGAAAATTCCTTCGCAGATTCAACAACGAAGTGCAACACATTTGTAAGTAGTTGAGAAAGTTAGAGTGTATTACACTCATTCTGATTATTTTCAACTCGCAATTGGAAA
>LULP01000899.1_pt1 | contig 11043 bp, 8 predicted proteins | sample 728111 | NCBI WGS metagenome assembly LULP01 (sample SAMN03860286, study PRJNA289734) | marine metagenome | biome: seawater column; feature: ocean; material: water; isolation source: Red Sea water column Station 149 - depth 25m | place: Saudi Arabia: Red Sea | collected 2011-10-15 | depth 25 m
ATTTATATTTTTTAAAATTGTAAATTATTTTTATCCTTTAAGAGTAAGTCCAATACATGAAGAATTAGGATTAAATATTGCAGAACACGGCGCTGTATCTGTTGAACATGATTTAATTGCAATTTTAGATAAACAATCAAAATCAGGTGATTTAAAAATAAGAGGTCCTCAAGATCCATTTACAGCAGGAGGTGTGATTGGCTTATATTATAATAAACTTATGAGTAAGCTAGAGTCTAGTGAAACTGAAAAAAATAAATGGCGAGATCGAATATCTAAAGAAGTAAATCTAGCAGTCAAAGTACAAGAAAATTTTTTACCAAAAAGAAATTTAAATAATTTTCCTGTAAGTGGTATTAACATTCCTGCAAGAGAAGTCTCAGGAGATTTTTATAGTTTTTACCCTCATAACGAAAGTATTTATTTTATTATTGCAGATGTTGCTGGAAAAGGAATACATGCAGGCATGGTAATGGCAAAAGCTTCAACATTATTTGAGATTATGTCTAAGGATAAAGTTGATCCAGATGAGATGATGTTTCATATGAATAATGATTTGTATCAAACAAAAACAGCTGGAATGTTTGTAACATGTATTTTAGGTGAATATGATTTGGTTAGTGAAGAAATAAGATGGGTTAATGCGGGACATCAGCCAGCATTAATTAGAACACAAGATGGAAAATATTCTGAGTATATTTCAAGTTCAACTCCTTTAGGCGTAATTAAACACAAAGATAAAAGTGTTTATAAATTAGAAAAAACTAAATTAAGCTCTTCAAGATTTTATGTATTTACAGATGGATTATCAGAAAGTTTAGATAAAAATGGGGATGAAATAGGTGTAGAGGGCTCTATAAAGATTATTGAAAATAATTTTAATACTGATCTAAAAAAACAACTCAAGGATGTAACATCGGAGGTAGTTAAAGTCGCGGGGGAGAAAAACCTTAGTGATGACTTAACTTTAGTAGGTTTGGGAAATTAAAAATTAAGTAAGTTAGATAAATTTATTTTGATTTAAATTTTAATAAATATAGATTTCAGCAGTTTTAAAATAAGGAGAATATGAAAAAAATAATTTTAGGCCTATTTTTAACATTGATGAGTACAAATTTGTTTGCTGCACAAACTCAAATTGCACAAGTAAATGGCATGATGTGTATTAAATGTCAAAAAATGGTTACGGAAGCTTTACAAAAAGCAAGTCCTGATGCTGATATTAAGGTATCTTGGCCCGAAGGTGTTGCTGTGTCTGCTTTTCAGGACAAATCAAATTTATCTGATGAGCAATACAAAGACGCTATCGCAGGAACTGGATTTGAAGTAATTAAAGTTGTTAGTGTTGACAAATTAGTTACTGATGCAGGTGAAGCTGTTAAAATATTGGACTAATAAATTTTTATGACTGTAGCTGAATTACAGGCCCTGGTCTTTAAGTTACAGTCTCAATTAAATCAATTAGAGTTTTGGCTTCTCATTTGTGCTATTTTAGTTTTTTTGATGCAAGCTGGCTTCATGTGTTTAGAGTCAGGTTTATCAAGAGCTAAAAGCAGTATTAATGTTGCGCTTAAAAATGTTACAGACTTTGGAATTTCAGTAGCAACCTTTTGGGCATTTGGATTTGCTTTGATGTATGGAACAAGTGTATCTGGTTTATTTGGTTCAAAGTTTTTCTTTTTTACTACAAAAGTTGCAGGATATCAGTCTTTCTTTGTATTCCAGGCAATGTTTGTTGCAACAGCTGCAACAATTGTTTCTGGTGCAGTTGCTGAAAGATTAAAATTTTTTTCATACGTAATAATTACATTTGTTACATCAGGAATTATTTACCCAATTGTTGGACACTGGGTTTGGTCATTAAACTTTTCAAATCCAGATGTAAAAACAGGTTGGTTAGGAAAACTGGGTTTTATTGATTTTGCAGGATCAAGCGTAGTACATTCTGTTGGTGGTTGGGTTGCACTTGCGGTGCTGTTAATTATCGGAAATAGAACTGGTAGATTTCAAGATGGAAGGAAAAGAACTTTTCAAGGAAGCAATACACCTCTAGCTGCGCTTGGTGCTTTAATTTTATGGTTTGGTTGGTTTGGATTTAATGGAGGAGCTAATGGTGCAATGGACCTTAGAATTCCACTTATATTAATTAATACATTTCTAGCAGCTTCGGCAGGTTTAATTTTATCTAGTGTCATGGGTATTTATGTTATGAAAAAACCTGAGCCGATGTTCATGATTACAGGGCCAATTGCTGGTTTAGTTTCAATCACTGCATCTTGTGCTTATGTTGATCCAACAGAGGCAATTATAATCGGAGCAATCGGTGGAATAGTATCTGGATCTGGAATTCTGTTATTAGAAAAAATAAAAGTTGATGATGTTGTAAGTGCTGTTCCAGTTCATTTATTTGCAGGAACTTGGGCAACAATCGCTGTTGCAATATTTGGAGATTTCGAGGCAATGGGAATAGAAAGATCAATGATTGATCAATTATATATTCAACTTATTGGGATCGTAAGTGTTGGTGCTTTTTGTTTCATCTCAGCATTTACAATTTTTTTTATGATCAATTTATTATTTAGATTAAGGGTAAATAAAATTGAGGAAGACATGGGACTTAATATCTCTGAACATAACGCATCCACCGCTACTCATGACTTGCTAAAAGTTTTAAACAAACAACAAGAAACAGAGGATTTTAGTTTGAGAGCTCCGCAAGATCCATTTACTGAGGCAGGAGTAATAGCAAGTCAATACAACAATATAATGGATAAGCTCGAACAATCTGAAAATCAAAAAAACATATGGAAAAATAGAGTTTCAAAAGAGATTAAACTTGCAATTGATGTTCAAAAAAGACTAATGCCAAGAAGAACTATTAATAATTTTCCAATTGAAGGAATAAATATTCCAGCAAGAGAAATATCTGGAGATTTCTATGATTTCTATACTCACAACGATCAAATTTATTTTACTTTATGCGATGTATCAGGAAAAGGTGTAAATGCTGGAATGGTAATGGCAAGAGCCATAACTTTATTTAAAATATATTCTAAAAACAAATTTAAACCCAACGAAATTCACTACGAAATGAATAATGATCTTCGTCAAACAAATCCAAAAGGGGTATATGTGACAAGTATAGTTGGGTCTTATAACTCACAAACAGATATTGTTGAACTTTCAAATGCAGGACATCTTCCTGCATTATTTAAAAATGGTGAAGGGTTTAAAGAGTATGAATCCTCTTCTTTGCCATTAGGAATTAAAAAAGCAGATAATAGTAATGAATACAAACTAGAAAGTTTCAAATTAGATAATGGAAGATTATATTGTTTTACAGATGGATTTTCAGAATGCAGAAACGATAAAGGTGAGGAAATAGGAATCGCTGGTGTAAAAGATTTAATAAATAGTTATCAAAATACATCTCTAAAAAAAGAGTTATCCAAAATTATAAAAGATGTTGAGAGCAAAAGTACGAAAGGCCAGAATTTTGATCAAAATAACGATGAGAATATTCTTGAGGATGATTTAACAATAATAGGACTTGGCAAATAGACACAGGCAAATTCATTATTATTTCACGCACCCTATCTGATTGTATCAACCCAATATGAACACTAATTTAGGTACACTTTTTAAAAATATTTCGTACTTTCCTCTAGTGAAAAATTTTATTAAATACTCTATTCTAATCCTTTTTTTACAAGGTTGTGGACCTACAGCATCTATTGTTAGTACAGGATTTACCATCGCTCAATCAGGTAGCACAACAAGGGCAGTTGCAGCATCAGGATCAGGTTTATTTGTCAAACAAAAAACTGGCAAGCAACCACTAGAACATGTGGCAGACAGTACCTTTAATGCAGAGTTAAGAAAATGCAATGTTAATCATTCAGCTGAAATCAATGAAATATTCTTTACTACTTTAGACGAATTTGATTGTGAAAAAAGTTACTTAAATCAAGCAAACCTTTATTATTTAAGATAAATGTCTGAAATTATAATTTTTGAACTGGTACTTATTTGGTCATATTTTTTTGTAGTTATCAAAAAAATATTTTCGTTTAGTAAAAATATTTTATTTAGTATTTTTGTTTCAAATATTTCCTTGCTTACTTTTATTGGAACAATTGTGATGGGTTTATTTAAATTTGATATTATTTTTGTTGTATTCTCAGTTTCATTAGTAATGGTAGGAATGCATTTACTATACGACACTATTAGAAGACGGTATGATATTTTAAGTAAGAAAAATCAGAACTTTAATAAAATTAAACCTGTATTAGATTATTCAGTGATGGCTTTAATTTTATTTAAAATTATAAACTAAATTACATTAATCACCCGCGTCAAATATCTTCTTCATTATTAATTTTGTAGATTTATATGGTAATGCAGCTTCTTATGGCAACGCTGGACATTTTTCACCTTATGCGTCTGTATCATTGAATAGAACTGATATTTTGGCAGATGTTCCTCAAATGTTAGTAAGCTCAAGAGGACCTTTAGCTCTAAAATGGAATTATGTACCAAAAATGGTTCCATGGTTTGTCAAATTTATTGTAAATTGTAGAAAAGAAAAAATGATGCATACAGCAAAATATATGCATCAAATATTAGACCAATCACTGCCAGCCTTTGATGAACTATTTCAAGACGTTGATTTAGAGGGATTAGTTGAAAGCAAGGGAATTTTATATGTTTGGACAAATAAAAGTTTAAAAAGTAGAGAACTTGAAATTCAAATTAGAGATGAACTCGGTGTAAAACAACAATTAGTCAATCCAAAAGAAATTCATGATTTAGAACCAAATCTAAAACCATTTTATGATGGTGGAGTTTTTTATGATTATGCAAGACATGCAAGAAATCCTAGAAAGATTTTAGTAAAATTATTTGAAAGTTTTATAGAGAAGGGTGGAAAATTTTTAAAATTAAATATTCAAAATGTTGATTTTGATGGTGAACAGCCAGTTTTAAGGACTGAGGCACAAAGGTTTATATTTGATAAATTAGTTATAGCATGTGGAGCATTTTCAAAAAGATTAACGGACAAACTTCATGAAAATATTCCACTTGATACTGAACGTGGATATCATGCCCGTTATCAAAATCAAGGATTAAAAATTTAATTTTAAATGCTAAGGATATGATTGATGGATTACCTGAACATAAAGATGAATGGTTAGGGTTTAGGCCATCGCTGCCAGATTTTTTACCGGTGTTAGGACCTTCCAAAAATTATAAAAATGTATTTTATTCTTTTGGCCACCATCATCTAGGTTGGACTTTAGGTGCAATATCTGGAAAAATAGTTAGCAAAATGATTGCTAATGAGCCTACAAATCTTGATTTACAGCCTTATAGCTCAATAAGATTTTCATAAATTAAATATTAATTACCAATTTGGGTCTAGGAATTATTTAAAAATTAAACTACATTCAATTTGTTGTAATATAACTTTTTATGAAAATAAAATTTCTAAGTTACATTTTTCTGTTGCTCTTAGTTCCATTTAATTTGAGTTTTGCAAAACCTTTGCCACCAGGAACAGGTAACGCTACTCCAGCAAATATTTTATTTCTTGTTGATAAGTCTCAAAGTATGCACAATTCTGCAAGTGGAAATATTCCAAATGCAATGAGACCACCCACAGATGTTTCGGGCAGATGGGGTGGAAATTACTTTGTAAGCGGAGTTGATGAAAGTGGTATTTCTTATTGGGACGCTGATCAAAATCAATTGGCCAGTAGTAACCAAGTATTTAAGAGTCAGAACATGAGAATTCATGGTCATAAAAATAGAGAACTAGGTAGTCCAGTTCAAATTGAACATCATGCAGGAACAAGGCGACTTTATATTTTAGCTGATCAAAGAGATAGGTCCCATGGGAATATGTGTAGAGTTAATCATAATGGAGTAAATTATAATGGTGGCTTCATACTTTATCAAATGGAAACAAAAAAAAATCCTGGTAATAAAAACAGTTATCCACTAGGATCAGTAAGATCTTTTCACAAAAATCTTGTTTCAAGTCAAAACAAAGGTGGTTTTAGAGCTAATTGTTCCACTACTAAGGATTCTCAGGGAAATTATCCAGTTTCAATGTCAGGTAATACAGCTATGGCTATACACGAAAACAAACTATACGTTGTTTCCTCCGAAACACCTGGTGAAGACAAACTCGGTGGGATGTATATAATTGATATAGTGAATGGTGGAAACGGTTTCAATAGAAATAAAATAATATGCGATTTCGATTTGAAGATCTACAAGTATTTTAATGAATCAATAGACGTTGTTACAGAGGACGGTAGCATAGTAATGTATAGCAAAGATACGACTGGAAAAGCGGGTGAAGCAGCAATTCGAAGAACTGTACTCAATGATGGAACAACAGATCCTACTAAAAAAGGATGTTTACCACCACTTAGCATGATGCCTCCAATTGTTCCTCAAGATAAATGTGGTGTGGGTAGAGGAGCTGCCAGCATAGTTGTAAAAGATAGAACAATCTACACAACTGGATATTTTTCACATTCCGTTTGTAAATATCATTTACCAAATAAGGTAGCTGTGGCAGATTTTAAAAAAAAAGTTGGTATTGGCAATGCATTTACTGAAAACAAGGCGAATAATTCCCAACTTTATTTATATTATCCAATGGGAATAGACTTTGGAGTAGGAGCAGCAGACGAAGATACGTTATTCGTTACCAATTATGGAAGACTAGAGATTACAATGTTAGACCCTGCAGATCTAACTTATAAAGATCATTTTGGTGACCCAGGTGTTTCAAGGTTTCAAGGTGTTAAAGAAGCAATTAGTTATGTATTAAATGACTCGGCAACTCTTCAACAAGCAAACTTTGGTCTAGGTTTTTGGAGCGGCGGTAATGCAAATCATGACGGATTTTTGACAGTAGGTGGAAATATTAGATATGATAAACCAAAAATATGTAAACCAGATGCGTGCATGAATATTGGTATTAATCCGAAAGGGGCCCAGCAAATTCGAGAATTGTTTGCAAGAGATGATGTTCACTTGCTTTATAATACTAACAGTAAAGGTTTTAGAAATATCATTCACAGGTACTATAATGTTTCTTCATACCCAATGTCTGCGTATCAAAGTCTCGACGATTGTCAAATCAATGCAATTGTAATAATTGGTGATGGGCAATTCACTGACTCAAGAACTGGAATTAATGATGCCACTTTAAATGTCATTAAGGGTTTAGCTCAAAAAAGCCCCCCAGTTTTGACTTTTGCAGTTGGTTATGGATCAGATGTCATTAACGATAATCAGGCAAGAACTGATTTTACAGATATAGCAATTAATGGAGGAACAGAAACAGCAACCACTAAAGGGGTATATTTTGCTGAAACTCCAGCAGATTTAAAAAATGTGACTGATAATATTGTACAGGCTATCATTTCAAGAAATATAGTTTTATCTGCACCAAGTATTGCAAGTGAATTTAAAAGGGACGGTGAATTATTTCAATCTAACTTTACAAACCGAACAAACAAGGAGTGGACTGGAACTGTTAAAAAATTTGCACTCCCAGGCTTAACAGAAGTATGGTCTGCAAACAAAGTGATGCCAGACCCAAACAATAGAAAGATATGGACGGCTTTGGATGGAGACACATCAATAAATAATTTCAATGATGGTAATGTGGGTAAAATCAGAAACTTATTTACTCTTCAAGGAAATGTTATCCAAGAGTATCATAGAAAAACTGTAGGGAATTATTCTGCTAATCTAATTCATTGTTCTAATTTTGGAAAAGATGGAACTATTGACGACGAGGATAAAGGTATAATTAATTTTGTAAGAGGAGAAGACTATTTTAATTATATGAATAATTGTCAAACTTTAAAAAGTAAAAGAATGAAACCCAAAAAAGATGATCCAAACAAATTTGAAAATGGTTATTTAGCAGATATTTACAACTCATCATTACTAGTTATCGGTCCTCCCAATGCCTCAATGGAAAGTTCAACCAATCTAACTGAGGCATATTTCAGAAAAAAGAAAGGATACGGAAATTTTAAAAATGCCAACAGTAATAGACTAGAAGTTGTTTATGCTGCTGCAAATAATGGTATTCTCCATGCTTTTTCTACTAGAGATCAAGGGGGTTATAAAAAAGGAGAAGAGATATGGGGATTTGTCCCTCCATTGATTATCCCTAAAATGCCAAGAATAATTAATTCAAGTTTAAATACAGGAGCTGGTGGAGGAGGAACAAATCCTAGATTTTTATTAGATGGATCTCCAGTTGCGCATGATACTTATTTTGAACATCCTGTGCATAATAAGGAAGATTGGTACACTCTTTTAATGATACCATATGGCAGGGCTGGAGCTGGTTTTTCTTTAATTGATGTAACTAAAATAGACCAACCTTTACATTTATACTCTATCCTAAACGATACAGTTAGCGAAAAAGTACATAGAGTTGATCATAATGGAAAAGTTTATAGCGGTTCCTACTCAACCTCAAGGATTAACGAGACAAATTTCAAAGAACTACAGACTGCTAAAAATAATGCAACGCAAGGTTTACCGAATACTTGTAATACAACTGGTAACACCTCATGCTATAAAGGAAAAAAGATAACTTTAGCAGGTCAAACTTTAGATACAAGTAACACAAGTATAGCTTTAAATGGAAGTGTTGTTACAAATTCAGTGACAGTAAACATCGTTGGGGCAAATACAGAATTTACATTTCAAAATGACATCACTTTTAATGCTAATCCTGGAGGAGTAATTGACACGATCTCAATAGTAGAAGTCGGCTCATTACCAACTGGATGGGAAGACTATGATTATAGATATTTAGGTGAAACATGGGCTTCACCTAGAGTATTTAGAATGCCAAGTGGACCTGGAGATAGAAATGTGATGGATGATCAGTACGTTGCAGTAATGGGAGGAGGCAATGGAAACTTTAGTCCATCTATAGGATCTAATTTATACATTATTGATTGGCTTACAGGAAAAGTAAAAAAAGAGATCAAAATATCTGACAAAAATAATGATATAATTAATTCTGTTCCAGCAACTCCTGTAGTTGTAACTGCAGACTTATCTCAAGAAGAATATACAGGCGCTTTAGTTTACGTTAGTGACCTTGAGGGAAAAATAACAAAAGTAAATTTATCAAGTTTAAGTGGAACTTTTAATGTTAATCAGAATACAGGCAATGTTCAACAAATACCTCCAACCACAGGTTCTTCTACATCCTTGCCTACCGGAATTCAATTATATCAGAATTACACTTTTTTTGATGTGGAGGCTTCAACTACTACAAACAACAGATATATGTATCATGCATTAGATGCTGGAATTGGTGTTAAAAGTAAAAAATTTTGGCTATTTGGTGGAACAGGTGATTATTATAATTTAAATGACTCGATGCTTACTGCACCGTATCCTGTTAAAAATGTTATGTTTGGTCTTAAAGACCCTTTTTTCCCAGGCTTTGGTTCCGCAAAGTCGTCAACTGGATCAACCATAGTCGAAACATTTGCAGATTGTGTAAATAGAACTGATCAAGCAAATTCTACTTGTCCCGATATTGGAGACTCTGGATGGTTTGTTGAATTAGATGATCAAAAGAAAGTTTCAGCAGAGCCTACACTTACAGGTAATGTTGTATATTATCCAATTTATAAACCAAACAGAGGATTTGCATCATCAAATACAACTGGAACTCAGAAATGCGGATCTGGTACAGCTTATATTTGTGCCTACGATGCAGATTGTGGTGATAATATTTCAAGTTTACTAGGCACAAACCCTTCAGGTCAAACTGATAATTGTTATTATGTTGGATCAGGCGTTCTCTCAAAAATTATTCCGTTTGGTGCAAAACTTTATGCAAATATTTCAGGTGAATCTACAAATGTAGTCAAACCTGACTTAGTTGTTATAGATTCAATTGATACTGGTCTAATCAACTACAGATCTAGCTGGAGAGATAATTTTTAATAATTGTCTTTTTTATATAATTTTTAAATGAACTTTGAAATAAATAACAGTAATTCTAAAGCTTATTTATTTTTGACACTAGCAGCTTTGTTTTGGTCTGGTAATTTTATTGTCGGCAAAGCTGCAAGTTTTTATGAAATCCCACCGTTCTCACTAAATTTCTATAGATGGTTATTTGCTTTCCTAATTCTATTTCCTTTTACTTTTAAGGAAGTGTTCAGTAATAAAGATTATATATTTCAAAATTTAGGATTATTTTTTTTACTTGGTATTACAAGTATTACAATATTTAATTCAGTTGTTTATTATTCTTTATATTATACCCAAGTAATAAGTGGTATTTTGATGATATCAACTATTCCAGTTTGGATATTATTTTTTGCATCTGTCTTAAAAATTGAGAAAACAAATATCTTTCAAATATCAGGCGTAATTTTGTCTTTAACTGGCGTTTTATTTATTATTACAAAAGCAGATATTAACTTGATTAAAGAATTAGAATTTAACAAAGGGGACCTATCAATGGTTATCGGAATGCTATCATGGGCCATGTATTCTGCACTGCTTAGAAAGAAAAATCATCCTATTTCTCAAATAGCATTATTAGAAATTATAATTATATGTGGTTTTATCTTCCTGATACCTATTTACTTTATAGAGATGTCTCTTGGGAATAAAATAGTACTAGGATTACCATTCATTTTAACATTGAGTTATGTAGTTTTATTTCCTGGATTATTTGCATTTTTATTTTGGATTAAAGGAATTGATATTATTGGCGCAAATAGGTCAGGTGTTTTTTTACATTTAATGACAATTTTTGGAGCTTTAATGGCAATTGTAATACTTGGTGAAAAATTTATGTTTTATCATTTTCTAGGCGCAATATTTATAATTGCGGGTATAACCCTTTCAAATAAAAGTAAAAAAAATGCTTAAAGTTGCAATATTAGATGACTATCAAAACGTCGCCCAAGAGTTTGTAGATCTTAAAAAATTATCAGGAAAATATGAAATAGAAGTTTTTAATGA
>LULP01000992.1_pt1 | contig 11015 bp, 12 predicted proteins | sample 728111 | NCBI WGS metagenome assembly LULP01 (sample SAMN03860286, study PRJNA289734) | marine metagenome | biome: seawater column; feature: ocean; material: water; isolation source: Red Sea water column Station 149 - depth 25m | place: Saudi Arabia: Red Sea | collected 2011-10-15 | depth 25 m
CAATTAAGTCGCTTCCTGACTTAATAACTACATTCCTTCCTAATTCTCCTCTGATACTGATGTCTGCTCCAAATGCTTTTAGCATTCTTTCAGTATGATCTCTTGAAGATGCTGGTTCAATTACAGAAGTAGTTCCAGAAGCATTGAGGCCTGCCAATAATATTGCCGATTTCACTTGAGCACTTGCCACTGGAGTTCCAATAACACATCCCTTAAGTTTTTTTCCATCAATTGAGATTGGAGCTTTGTTACCGCCTTCCCTTCCATAAATTTTGCCACCCATCAAAGATAACGGTTTGCCAACTCTTCTCATTGGCCTTTCGTTAAGAGAAGCGTCCCCGGTTAAGATGAAATTCTTACCTTCTTGTGCGGCTAATAAACCCATTAATAACCTCATAGTGGTTCCTGAATTTCCACAATTGAGAATTTCTTTTGGCTCTTTTAATCCATTAAGACCCAATCCTGAAATCGTAAAAGGTTCATTTTTTTTTATTTCTGGTATATTTACACCTAACTTTCTTAGACAATCAGCAGTTGAAAGTGGATCTTCAGAATGTAAGAACCCCTCAATAGTCGTATCACCCTTAGCAATACTTCCTATTATTAGAGCTCTATGAGAAATAGATTTATCTCCAGGTACTTTTACTTTTCCTTTTAAATTAACTCCACCTTTTATTGTGCGGATATTATTCATTTTCAAATTAATTACTTGATAAGATTTCTGTAAAAACAAATTAGTTTTATATTATCAATAAGTTTGTTTTTAAAAAAAAAATAATCAAATTAAGTAACTGTTTTCTATAATATTTTAAGAAAAAAGGATCTGATTAATTAAAAGAATCTGCAATTAAGTGGCAAGCTGAAAAGAGACTAATGCTTGGAGAGAGAGGCGGAAAGAAGATTGAGGGCTTTGATTTAGGAAATTCTCCTTTATCAGTTACAAAAAAAGTTGTTAATGGTAAAAGACTATTTATGAGTACGACTAATGGGACTAAATCATTGCAAAAAGTTCAAAATGCTAAGCATTTATTTGCTATGGGTCTCCCAAATAGGAAAGCAGTTGCCGAAAAAATCATTTCATTAAAAAGTGAAAATGTTTTAATACTTGGTAGTGGTTGGGAAAGCTCTTATTCTCTTGAGGATTCTTTGGCTGCTGGTGCTTTGGCCTCATACATAAAACAGAACTGTGATTTTGAAATTAATATTCTTAATGACGAATTACAAGCTGCTTTAGCACTTTGGGATGTCTGGGATTGACAAGTCTTGGAGATTATGAGGATGATTTTAAATGTTGCTCTGAACTTGATTGCTTAGATATTGTTCCAGCTCAAGTTGAAAGAGGTGTGATTCGTGCCTCATGATTTACGAATTGGTTCATTAGGAGTAAAGTCTTGACTGATTTTTTGGTAGCTGCATTGCAAATTACAAGTACTTCAAATGTTGAAGCAAATTTTACTGAAGCAGAAGAACAGATTGAATTAGCTGCTAGAAGAGGTGCTGAGTTAATAGGATTGCCTGAGAATTTTGCTTTTTTAGGAGGAGATGATGAAAAACTTAGATTAGCTTCTGAATTGTCAGAGAAGTGTGCAAATTTTCTAAAAACTATGTCACAAAGATATCAAGTATTTCTTTTGGGAGGAGGGTATCCTGTCCCTGCTGGTGATGATAGTCATACTTTTAATAGGTCAGCCTTATTTGGGAAAGATGGACAGATTTTGGCAAAATACGACAAGATTCATTTGTTTGATGTTGATTTGCCAGATGGAAATTTATACAAGGAATCATCCACTATTTTATCTGGAGCAGAGTATCCACCTGTTGTAGATGTCCCAGGTTTATGCAAAATAGGATTATCGATTTGTTACGACGTTAGATTTCCTGAACTCTATAGATATTTGTCTTCAAATGGTGCAGAGCTAATTATGATTCCCGCAGCTTTTACAGCATTTACTGGAAAAGATCATTGGCAAATCCTATTACAAGCAAGAGCAATTGAGAATACAGCATATGTAGTCGCTCCAGCTCAAACTGGGATTCATTATGGAAGAAGGCAAAGTCATGGCCATGCAATGGTAATTGACCCTTGGGGTACAGTTTTATCTGATGCTGGAAAAACTCAGGGAGCTGCAATAGCACCTGCTGATAAAGAAAGAGTAAAGAAAATTAGGGAGCAGATGCCAAGCCTTAAACATAGAAAAAACAAATTGTTTTCAAACTAATGATAAAGTTTTTAGATAATAAACTTTTTCGTTATTTATCCGTTTTTTTATTTTTAAATTCTTCAATCCTTCCAGTTAAATCTTCAAGTGCTCTTGCGGCATGGGCTATAAATACTAATGGGGTTTTAGAATTAAGAACTAAATCAAATACAAATTTAAAAGCATACTTTCAGAAGGCTAACCAAATATCGGGAGATAGATTCTGGGTAGATTTTCCAGGAGAATTAAAAAATCCCAGAACAATAAAAGGTAATGGCCCAATAAAAGAAATTAGATTAGGTAAACCAGATAAGGGTAAAACAAGACTAGTAATTGAATTTAAGGAAGAGACTTATTTGAAACCTTTGACTTGGCAAATGGTTGGCTTAGATCAAAATAGATGGAGAATTAAACTATTTAACCCAAAATATTCATTTAAAAAGATTGGTGAAGGTTTAGTTGAAAAGAAAAGAGGAAATATCAAAGCAAATCAAAATTTAATTCATAAGAAGAAAAACAATTATGGTTACTTGAAACTACCAGAGGTAAAACGAAACAAGTTTGAGGTTGTAATCGATCCAGGGCATGGAGGACCTGATCCAGGAGCAATAGGTATTGGTGGTATTAGAGAAACAGATGTTGTTCTAGAGGTTTCAAAAATAGTTAAAAATTTACTTTCTGAGAAAGGTGTCAAAGTAAGGTTGACTAGAACAAATGACGTTGATTTGGATTTACCTCCAAGAGTTTCCATTGCTAATAATACGGATGCAGATATCTTTGTAAGTATTCATGCAAATGCCTCAAGAGGTAAAAGAAGAGACATAAATGGATTGGAAACCTTTTATTACAGAGGGTGGAGAGGAAGATTACTCGCGAAAAGAATTCAAAAACAAATTTTAAGAGTTTCCCCTGGGAGTCCTGATCGAGGAGTTAAACAAGGTCGATTTTTATTTGGCGGATACAAAAAGAATACCTTTTGGGAACAAAAATTCTAAAGAGATAAGATTAATTGCAAAGGAGATTTGTACTTTTTTTGTTGATAAGAATTTGGATGCACTTTTAGTTGCTTGTAATACTACAAATGCTTGTGCGCTTGATATTCTAAAAAATAATTTAAAGGTTCCTTGTTTTGACCTTATAAACTCAGTATCGGAAATAGTTGATAAACAAATAATTGGTGTCCTAGCAACACAAACAACTGTTCGATCATCGTATTACAAGAAAGCTATAAATGCTAAAAAAGAGAATACGATAATATTTCAGCAAGAATGTCCAGAATTTGTATCAGAAATTGAAAAAGAAAAATTAAATCTTGATAAGTTAAATAGTCTTTCAGACTTATACTTAAGACCACTAATAAACAAAAATATTGAAGAATTAATACTTGGATGTAGTCACTATCCTTTAATTTATGACTTTTTAAGAAAAAAATTAGATTCAAATATAAAAATTATTGATCCATCGGTAGCATTAATAAAAAAATTTAATGAATCTTTTGCTATTCCAAAAACTGACCGCTATGAGAGTATTTCTTTCGAAAATGTAAAATTTTTTGTTACTTCAGAAAGAGATGAGTTTTCCAATAAAGTAAAATTTTGGCTTGGAATTAATAAAGAAATTAGGTTGGTTAACCTCCGAAGTAATGTTTGATTCCTTAAGATATAGAAGAGGTCAATCATGAATACAGTAACAGAGCTACTACAACCAGTTGAAAATGATCTTGATGATCTTATTTTAGAACTGAAAAATCTAATAGGAGCTGGTCACCCAATTCTTCAAGCCGCAGCAGAACACCTTTTTAGTGCTGGGGGGAAAAGGTTGAGACCTGGAATAGTTTTATTGATTTCAAAAGCTATATCTCCTGAATTTTGCTTGACAACCAAACATAAAAGGCTTGCTGAAATAACTGAGATGATTCATACAGCCTCATTAGTCCATGATGATGTTGTTGATGAGGCTTCTACAAGAAGAGGAGTAGATACAGTTCATAGTAGATTTAATACCAGAGTAGCTGTTTTGGCGGGTGACTTTTTATTCGCTCAAGCAAGTTGGCACCTAGCAAATCTTGACAATGTAAATGTAGTTAAATTACTTAGTAGAGTAATAATGGATTTAGCAGAGGGTGAAATTAAACAAAATTTAAATAGATTTGATTCGGCTCAATCTTTTTCCAAATACATCAACAAAAGTTATTGTAAAACAGCATCATTAATAGCCAATAGTTGCAAAGCAGCTGGAGTTTTGAGTGGGATTAATGACGAAAACTTAACCTCGTTGTACGATTTTGGCAAAAATATTGGTTTAGCATTCCAAGTTGTAGATGACATTCTTGACTTTACTGGAAATGATAAACAACTTGGAAAACCTGCTGTAAGTGATCTTGCTAGTGGTTATCTTACCGCCCCAGTTTTATATGCCTTAGAAGAAAATAAACAATTGTCAGTTCTTATAAACAGAGAACTTGCTGAAAAAGATGATTTAGATGATGCTCTTAATATCATCATGAACTCTAAAGCTATTGAAAGTTCCAGGAAACTAGCTGAGGATTTTGCAATGCTTTCTAAAGAAGCTATAGTCTGGCTTCCTGATTCAGAATATAAAAGAGCTTTAATGGCTCTTCCAGAATTTGTTCTAAGCCGTATTTATTAGATCTATTAGAAATAAATCTTTGAGCTAAATTAATATTAAAATTTTTGAAAACCCTAATTTTTTCGACTAAATTTATTAAGCATAGATTTATTTAATGTCATTAGATAAAAAAAATTCAATCAATAACATACTTGAAGAAAAGAGAATTTTCCCTCCATCAAAAAAATTTGCAGAAAACTCAAATATTAGTACTCAAGAAGAATTACTAAGTCTAAAAAAACAAGCATCAGATAATCCTATTCAATTTTGGGAATCTTTTGCAAAATCTGAATTAGATTGGTTTGAGCCATTTCAAACTGTATTAGATAACGAAAATGCGCCCTTTTTTAAATGGTTCAAAGAAGGGAAACTCAATATTACATATAACTGCTTAGATAGACACATTAAGAGAGGGCTTGGAGGAAAGACTGCACTTATATGGGAAGGCGAACCCGGAGATAGCAAAAAATATACTTACGAAGAACTTCTAAAAGAGGTATGTAAAGCAGCTAATGCATTAAAAGCAATTGGTGTAAAAAAAGGAGATTTGGTATGTATTTATATGCCGATGATTCCTGAAGCGATGTTTGCGATGTTAGCTTGTGCAAGAATTGGCGCGCCTCATTCAGTTGTCTTGAGATTTTTGGTGGCACGAATTATTAAAAGATCAAAAAGATCATTGTGAACCAGAAATAATGAATAGCGAAGATAGACTTTTTATTCTTTATACTTCAGGCTCTACTGGAAAGCCCAAAGGTGTAGTTCACACTACAGGTGGTTACAATCTTTGGTCCCATTTGACATTTAAATGGATTTTTGACTTAAAAGATGACGATATTTACTGGTGTACTGCTGATGTTGGTTGGATTACAGGTCATAGTTACATAGTTTATGGGCCTTTATCTAATGGTGCTACAACCTTAATGTATGAGGGAGTGCCAAGACCCTCAAATTTAGGGGCTTTTTGGGAAATTGTTCAAAAATATAAGGTTTCTATTTTTTATACTGCACCAACTGCAATAAGAGCATTTATGAAGTCTGGGCGTGAAATACCTGATAAATATAATTTGGAGAGTCTTAGACTTTTGGGCACAGTTGGAGAACCAATTAATCCTGAAGCATGGATGTGGTACAAGGATGTTATTGGTAAAGATAAATGCCCTATTGTTGATACTTGGTGGCAAACTGAGACTGGTGGTGTGATGATAAGTCCCTTGCCTGGAGTCGTTGCTACAAAGCCAGGTTCAGCTACTTTCCCTCTGCCAGGAATCGAAGTTGAAATTGTCGATAAGAATGGAGATAAGGTTAAGGAGAACGAGGGTGGCTATTTAATTATTAAGAAACCTTGGCCAGGAATGATGAGAACAATTCACGGAAACTCAGAGAGATATTTGGAGAGTTATTGGGAATATATTTCCTTTAAAGGAGAAAAAAATGTTTATTTTGCTGGAGATGGAGCACGCATTGATGAAGATGGATATATATGGATTATGGGAAGAGTTGATGATGTCATAAGTGTTTCAGGACATCGGTTAGGAACAATGGAAATAGAATCTGCTTTGGTAAGTCATAAATCAGTTGCAGAGTCTGCAGTCGTTGGCAAAAAAGATGATTTAAAAGGTGAAGTTATAGTTGCTTTTGTATCTCTAGAGAAAGACGTGAACGGTTCTTCAGAATTAGTAGAGGATCTAAAGAAACATGTTGTTAATGAAATTGGAATTATCGCAAAGCCTGAAAAGATTATAATTTCTGACTCTCTTCCGAAAACACGTAGTGGAAAAATTATGAGGCGAATTTTAAGATCTTTGGCTGCTGGAGAAAAAATTAGTGGTGATATAAGCACTCTTGAAGATAGTTCTGTTTTGGAAAAGCTGAAAGAATTATCCTAATCAGATTCATCAATTAAATTGGAAATTTTTTTTATAGTATTTCTTTTGAATTCATCATCGGCCCAGTCTCCCAAAAAATTTTCTCTTAGTCCTGCGCTTGCAATTATAGTGTGTGTACCTTTTAACATTACCCCCTTAGAATTATCTTCTTTTCTTGCTTTCAGACAAGAAAATAATTTATCTGTTTGATCTAATTCGTCTGAGTTGAATTTTATTAGGAAGTTATTTTTTTGATTATATGTTTTTTCAATTAATCGCAAAGTTCTTTCAGGGCTTGGGCTGAATTCACTGTTGAATTCTAATTTTTGAGAAATTTGTTTCAATAATGGAATAGATTTGTTAGCACTGAAGTTATTAAAACTTATTGATATGAATTTTTCGCAATTTCTTCCACCATCAGGGGAAATTAGATGAAGTTTGCAGCCTAGGCTATGACCAATTCTTATTGAAGGAATTGATGCCCCTATTCTCTTGGATAAAGATATTCGGCAATTCTTAAAATCTTTCCATGCTTTGATAGCAAGTTGTTGGTGATCAAATTGTGGTGTGTATTTATATGCATGTACTGCATAATTTTTATTAATTAAACTCTCTATGAATCTTCTATAAGTTAAATCTGGCTTAGAAGCTAAATAACTTCCACCAATAAATTCAACAATTTTTTTTGGATTTGAAGGCCAATAACAGAAATTGTTAAATTGGAATTTTGTAAAAGTCATCTTTCATAAACTAAAAATGTTTCAAAAAATATTTTCTAGCCTGTTTTTTAATTTATATTAATTTAAAAGAAATATTTATTAAATGCGTCAAGATAAATGAAAGTATTTTGAGTTAATTGGAACTATTTAACAAAAAAGAATTAAATCAATTGGATTTTCTTCATGATCAAATTAACACCAATCCCTCTGAAGAGAGAGTAACGAATAAAAATAAAAAAATTGAAAAAATTTTAATTCTTGATACTGAAACAACAGGTTTAGACGAAAATAAAGATGAAGTGATAGAAATAGGTTGTATTTTATTTGATGTATCTTTTAAATGTGTACTTTCACAAGTTTCTTTTTTATTTCCAGTTAATAATAATGAAGCCGAACATGTAAATGGTATATCTGCAGAAGTAACTAATATCTCTCAACCATGGGAAGATGGATTGAATTTCTTTCTAAAACTTGTTGATTCTTCAGATTTCATCGTTGCTCATAATGTGGAGTTTGATAAGAAATGGTTTGGAAAAGGAAGATTGCCTAAGCTTAATAAGAAATGGATATGTAGTTTAGAGGATATTAATTGGTCTTTTCAAAAATCACTAAAAACAAGACCTTCAGTAACTGATCTAGCCTTATCTTTTTCAATACCAGTTTGGAATTTACATAGAGCTTTATCTGATTGCTTTTATATATCTGAGGTCTTCAAAAAATGCGACAACTTAGAGGAACTTTTACTTAAAGCTACTGAACCGAGGTTTTTATACAAGGCTTTGGTTAGTTATGAAGATAGGTCTTTAGCTAAAAATGCTGGGTTCAGATGGAATAGTCCTGTGCAAGGAGCTTGGTCAAGAAAATTAACTACTGATGAGGCAAAAAATCTTGATTTTAGAGTTGAGATTTTGAATTAATATTTATTTAATTTTTGACTAAGAAAATATTTAGTGCATCTTACAAGGCATCCATTTATTACCCATTTTATGTGCTCCAATACATCCGTATTTTGAAGCAGCCTTTTCAGCTTCTTGTTTAGTGTTAAATAGATCTGACATCATATTTTCCTTATTTGAATTTGAAATTTGTTTGGAATGATTATGATGATTTTTATGAGAATTAGGTGAATACTCCCATATCCCCATAGTAGTAACACCGGCAGAGATAATTCCCATCCCGACTACTGATAAATTGACTATTCCCATTGCGACTGCACCAAAAGAAAATACACCCATTGGGACTACCCCTATACTTATTACTCCCATTGGCACTATTCCTATTGAAACTATACCAAGAGGTGCTATTCCAAAAGCAATTTTTTTTGGTTTTGTACCGCAATGTTGATTCTCTTTACTTTTATTAATTCCCAATAGTTTTTCTAAATGTTAAATTAAAATTGTCTCACAAAATAACCAATCAAAGATTAATTTCTAGATGAATTAAAAATTTTGAATTATTTTTTAGAACTTTGAATAACTTAAAAAACCTAAGAGGAACAGTAGACCTATTTCCTGATCAATTAATAAAGTGGCAAAACGTTGAAAAAATTTTATTAGAACAGCTTTCTAGAGCATCCATCAAAGAAATAAGAACACCAATATTGGAAATGACCGAATTATTTATAAGAGGAATTGGTGAAGGAACAGATGTTGTCAGTAAGGAAATGTATACATTTCTTGATAGGGGGGAGAGATCTTGCACTCTAAGACCTGAAGGAACAGCCTCAGTCGCACGAGCGTTAATACAAAATGGAATATCGTCTAATCCTCTTCAAAAACTTTGGTACATGGGTCCTATGTTTCGATACGAAAGACCTCAAGCAGGCAGGCAAAGACAGTTTCATCAATTAGGTGTTGAGTTTATAGGACATGATTCAGTTAGAAGTGATGTTGAAATTATTGCTTTAGCTTGGGATATCTTAGGTAAATTAGGAATAAAAGAACTCAATCTTGAAATAAATACGTTAGGTGATACTAATGACAGATCAAATTTTCAAAAATCTTTTTTAAAATGGTTAGAAACAAATAAAGATTCTCTAGATTTAGATTCTCAGAATAGAATTTCTAAAAACCCTTTGAGGATTTTGGACTCAAAGAATATTCAAACTAAAAAAGTTCTTGAAAATGCACCAAGATTATTTAATTTTTTATCTGAAAAAAGTCATAACAGATATTTAGACTTAAAAAGACAATTAGAGGTTTTAAAAATACCTTATGTAGAAAATTTTAATCTTGTAAGAGGTTTAGATTACTACACTCATACAGCTTTTGAAATTACTAGTGGGGCTTTGGGCTCCCAAGCTACAGTTTGCGGAGGAGGGAGATACGACGATTTAATAAAACAAATGGGAGGGCCAAACACTCCTGCAATTGGTTTCGCTATTGGTTTAGAAAGATTAATTTTACTCGCAGGAAAAGAGCTTGAAATTCCAAGAAATACTGATATCTATATCATTAATCAAGGCTTAATTGCTGAATCATTAGCAATGGATTTATCTAGAAAATTAAGAAATTACGATTTGTTAGTTGAGTTAGATTTAAGCGGAGCCTCATTCTCTAAGCAATTTAAAAAGGCAAATAAACTTAAATCTAAAAGTATTATTGTTATTGGTGATGATGAGGCAGTTAATGGGGAATTTATTATAAGGCTCTTTGATCAATCAGGTAATGGGAATGAAGAGGAGGTTATATCTTTTGAGAATGATATTAAATTAGAAAATTGGATAAACAATAACTTACTTGTAAAGTGATGTTCTTGAAGATAGTGATAATTTTTCTTTTTATATTTATTTTTTTTAATTTAAGGAATTTTCTTAAATTAAATAGAAAACAAAAAGTTTTTAATTCTAAAAAAATAACAACTTTCAATAAAAAGAATCTTAATAATTGGATGAATTTAACTAAAAAAGAAAGATATAACTTAACAAAACAAGATTCTCTTAACTACATGGATAAAAGAAAACTTTTATTAGACGAAATTAGAAATGAATATAAGAAAATATCTAGAAAAAATTCTGAGGGGAACATTAAGAAAAAATAATTATGGAAAATTACTGGACTTCTAATAAACCTATAAATGGATTAAGACATTTTGTTTTAGTAAATGAGACTAAAGAAAAAGGAAATATTAGTTTTTTAATGGTTTCTGTCCTTGATTCTGAAATTAACTTAAAAACTACTTATGAAGAATTAATAAATAGTGGAAATTGGCAGAAGGGTTGGATCAATCTTTCAAAGCATCAATCGATTACAGAAGAATACGTTAACTATAAATCCATCAATAAAGGAAAGGGTATCGATGAGATATTCATTAATGAAGATTCTTTATTTAATATTTCTTAATTTGATATAAATCTTTCAAATCTCTTTTCTTTGTAAATACTAGGTTTTTTGTGACTTAATAATTATTTAAAAGTTTTACCCCTTTCAAAAAAATAAAATTAACGTTATCAAGGATTAATAATATTTACTTAATTCAATGTTAGGGGATATGTGGAGCTCATCTGAGTTGACCTCTGAAAAACTGGGAATAACTGAAATTAAACTTTCTTTTTTACGTGAAAATGGAATACTCAAGCCTGGGATTCATTGGAAAAGCTCTCC
>LULP01001754.1_pt1 | contig 11015 bp, 9 predicted proteins | sample 728111 | NCBI WGS metagenome assembly LULP01 (sample SAMN03860286, study PRJNA289734) | marine metagenome | biome: seawater column; feature: ocean; material: water; isolation source: Red Sea water column Station 149 - depth 25m | place: Saudi Arabia: Red Sea | collected 2011-10-15 | depth 25 m
AGTGAAACAAGAGGTCTGCAGATTCATGTTTAATGCTACTGGGATCATTTTCGCGGAAAGCTTCTGCTAATTCCTCTGACTCCTCTTTAATTTTTGAGATGATTTTCTCTTTTTCCTCAAACAAAAAAGCAACATAAGATTCTTTAGGATCCTTGTTTTTCCTATCCTGAATTGTCGCTTCAAGATCATCCAAATATTTTTTCATATGACAGCAAATATTATCAGAATCAAAAGGAAAGCTAGCGCAAATAATTGCCAAGACCTTCTTCTTTCAGATTTTTTAACTTCTTTTCTTAAGTCTCGTAATTCAGTGGTGTAATTTTCCATCTTATCTACCGCATCAAATAAATTAGCGATTTGAGAAGGAAGATTGACAGCTTTTTCTATCAAGAATCCAGCATCATCATGGATTTTTTTAAAAATTCTAGCCGGATTATATTTAGCCTTAATCCACTCTTGGATAAAAGGTTTAGCAGTAACCCACAAATCAAGCTCAGGATAGATCTGTTTACCTAAGCCTTCAATGTTTATGAGTGTCTTTTCAAGCAATAATAGCGAGGGCGGAAGAGAAAGATTATATTTTCTTGTTGAATCAAAAAACTGAAACAGCATTTCACCAAAATTGATGTCATCAAAAGGCTTCTCAATTATTGGCTCTAAAAAAGTTCTTACGGTTATCTCTAGTTCCAATGGTGAGGTTTTATTATCAACCCATCCTGCTCTTATCATGGTCTCAGCAACCGCCTTAAAATTTTGAGAGAACATTTCAGATAACATTTTTCCAATAAAAAATTGTTCTTGATCGCTTAAGCTTCCGCATATAGCGTAATCTACGTTTATATAAGTTGGTGACTTAGGATTGCTTACATCAACAAAAATATTCCCTGGATGCATATCTGCATGAAAAAAATTATCTTCGAACACTTGTTTGAAGAAAATGCTAACTCCTCGTTCGGACAAAAGTTTTCGATCTACTTCTAATTTATCTAATGTTTTGAAATCTGTTATCGGAACGCCCTTAATTTTTTCGATCGTTAAAGTTTGGCTGCCAGAAAATTCTGAAAAAACTTTTGGAACGTATAGCAGGTTAGAATTTTCAAAATATTCGGCTGTCAAACGTGTGTTCGCAGACTCCCTTTTTAAATCTACTTCTCCTTGAATTACAATTTCATATTCTTGAACTAATTCTTTTAGTTGCAATCTTTGAGCATCAACAAGAAGAAAATCCAACAATTTTGAAATTAATTTTATTAGACCAAGGTTTTTGGTGATTTCCTTTCGAATATTTGGGCGTATCACTTTTACTACAACGTCTTCTCCAGAAAATAGAACCGCTTCATGTACTTGAGCAATTGAGGCCGCAGCTAAAGGTTTTCTCTGAAAGCTTTCAAACAATTCTTCAATTGGTTTGCCCAAGTCATCTTCAATAATCTTAACGGCTATCCTTGAATCAAAAGTAGGTAAATTGGATTGAAATTTTGTGAGCTCATGAATGATTTCATCATCAAAGAAGTCCGACCGAGTTGATAAAATCTGACCTAATTTTACATAAACAGGACCAGCGGCTAAGAGCGCAGAGAATAATCGCTCTCCCTTACTTCCTCTAGCAGGAATTAAACGTAATGGATTAATGACATACAAAATCTTAAAAAATAGATTTAAATTAAGTTCAGGTAATAAGAGATCGAGTCTATATTTCCAAAAAATATAAATAATCTTAAAGAACTGTACGAAAATCATTTTAGGTTTTAGTTCCTTTGTGCAAAGCCACAATTCCTCCGGTGAGGTTTTCATAGCTAGCATCCAAAAAGCCAGCAGACTGCATCATTTTCTTAAAAGTTTCTTGATCTGGATGTTTTCTGATTGACTCTGCTAGATACTGATAACTATCGGCATCATCTGCAATTAACTTCCCCATTAATGGAAGCAAATTAAAGGAGTAAATATCATAGATTTGTGAAAATAAATTCGAGGTAGGTTTTGAAAATTCTAAAACTATAAGACGCCCTCCGGGTTTTAAACAATGAAACATGCTTTTTAGAGCCTTTTCTTTATCAGTAACGTTTCTTATTCCAAATGCAATTGAGATGCAATCAAAAGAATTTTTTTCAAATGGTAACTCTTCAGCGTTAGCAATCTTGAAGTCAACATTTAGCCTTCCTGAATCAAGAACTCTCTTTTTTCCTTCCGCAAGCATGTCTTCATTGATATCTGATAAAACGACACTCCCTGATGAGCCTACAATTTTTGAAAATTCTATCGCTAGGTCTCCAGTTCCTCCCGCCACATCAAGAACGGAATTCCCAGGCATAACCTGGCTAGATTCAATAGCAGCTTTTTTCCAAAGCCTATGGATGCCTAAAGACATGACATCATTCATAAGGTCGTATTTTGATGCAACGCTGCTAAAAACCTCACCAACAAGCTTGGATTTATCTTCCTTTGGTACTTCTTTATAGCCAAAGTCAGTATATTCTTTTTTGTTTTTATCCATATTTGCTATAGTAACCAACCTTCACTCATCCTGTATTGTAAATTAGTTCTATGGAAAACAAATTAATATGGCTAGATCTAGAAATGACTGGTTTGGATCCAAACTCAGAGAGAATCATTGAGATCTTTACTGCTGTAACGGATGAAAATTTAACTGAAATTATTGAAGGACCTGACCTTGTTATAAAGCAACCAAATGAAATTCTTGATCAAATGGATGAATGGAATCAGGAACATCATAAAAAATCAGGCTTAATTGATGAAGTTAAAAGAAGCGTGATAACTCAAGAAGATGCCGAAGCGATGACCCTTGATTTTTTATCACAACACGTTGGTAAAAATGTTTCACCTCTTTGCGGTAATACCGTTTGGCACGATAGAAAATTTTTAACACTCTACATGCCTCAACTAGAAGACTATTTTCATTACCGCGTCATTGATGTAAGTTCAGTTAAGGAACTTACAAAAAGATGGAGGCCAGACGCAACCAAGCCAAAATCTAAAGAAATTGCTCATCGCGCTCGTCCGGATGTATTCGAATCAATTGAGGAATTACGATTTTATAGAGATCATATTTTTGCTCAATAATCAGACCTTTTCTTTTTTTCTCAAGCCTATATAGTTGCGAATCTATGAGCTTGCTGAGACTGAGCAACAAGCAGATCTCCTAATTTTGAACACTTGTTCGATAAGAGAAAAAGCTCAAGAAAAAGTATTTCATCAAATTGGCAGATGGAAAAAGATTAAAGATTCTAATCCTGATTTAAAAATAGCGATTGGAGGGTGCGTTGCATCTCAAGAGGGTGAAAAAATCATCAAGAGGGCGCCATCAGTCGATATAGTTTTTGGTCCTCAGACTCTTCATAAACTTCCTGATTTGATTAAAAACAATGAGATAAATGATAAATCTCAGATAGATATTACATTTCCTAAAATAGAAAAATTCGATCACATACCAACTCCAGACTATGGAGAGCCTTCCTCATTTGTTTCTGTTATGGAGGGATGTAATAAATATTGTTCTTTTTGTGTAGTTCCACACACCAGAGGTCATGAAGTATCAAGAAACTTTGATGATATCCTTAATGAAGTTTCAGCTTTAGCAGATAACGGAACTAGAGAAATTCACCTCCTAGGTCAAAACGTAAATAATTTTAAAGGTCTTCAGAATGGTGACAAATCATCCTTAGCGAAGTTAATTGTGGAAGTAGCAAAAATAGAAAATATCGAAAGAATTAGATTTACAACCAGTCATCCTCATGAATTTAAGGATGACTTAGTGGAAGTTTATGGGAGCGTGCCTGAACTTGTTAGTCATGTTCATCTCCCGGTTCAAAGCGGGTCTGACAGAATTTTAAAACTAATGAGAAGACGATACACCGTAGAGAAATATTTAGATCTGATAGATAGAATCAAATCCGTAAGACCAGACATGAGTTTTTCTTCAGACTTTATAGTTGGTTTTCCAGACGAATCAGAAGAAGATTTTCAAGCCACCATGGATATCGTAAATGAAGTAGGTTTTGATGAGTCTTATAGTTTCATTTACTCTCCCAGACCAAATACACCTGCTTCTGAGATGCCTGATAGCGTGCCTCAAGAAGAAAAAAAATTAAGGTTAGACATCTTACAAAATAGACTGAATCAGCTATCATATGGGTACAGTAGAAAAATGGTCGGATCTATTCAAAATTGCTTAATCACTGCAAGATCAAAGAAAGATCCGGGCGAATTTCAAGCTAGAACCATCAATGACAGAGTTGTTAATTTCAGACCAAAAGATCACAAAATTGGAGATTTTGTAAATTTGAGAATTCTTGATGCTTATACGAATTCTTTAAGAGGAGAAGTTAAAGACCTTTCTTAATTGCTCAATGACTGAGGAAATTAAATTCAAACTTAGCTCTGAAGATTCATCAATACTCTCCAAAGTTTTCGGACCTGTAAACGCTAACATTAATCAAATTCAAGATTCTTTAGGCATCAAAGTTAAGAGCAGAGGGAATAGCTTCTCTTTGGTTGGAAAAACCGAGGCTATAAAAGCCGGGAAGGAAGTTATTGAAACTCTCCATTTAAAAGCTGAAAAGTCAGAATTAATTACGCCTGGAGAAGTCCACTTATTTATCAGAAAAGCTCAATCAACAGGCGATAAAGTTGATTCAGGAAATTTACTAAAGCCAAAGGAAAAAGATATTTTTGCAAAAAGTTTACAAATAAAAACCCCAAAACTAGTCATTTCACCGAGAAATGATTCGCAGGAAAAATTTCTGAAAGAAATTTTAAAAAACGATTTAACTTTTGGAATTGGTCCTGCAGGAACAGGTAAAACCTTTCTTGCTGTCGCTGTTGCAGTCTCAGAACTAATGTTGAATAAGGTTCAAAAAATAATTTTAGCCAGACCCGCAGTTGAGGCTGGAGAACACCTAGGTTTTCTTCCGGGTGATTTGTCTCAAAAAGTTGATCCTTATCTTAAGCCTCTCTACGATGCTTTATATGAAATGATTGGTCCTGAAAGGGTAAATAAACTTTTGGAAAGAGGAATAATTGAGCTCGCACCTTTGGCTTACATGAGAGGAAGGACTTTGAATAATTCATACATCATATTAGATGAGGCTCAGAACTGCACAAAATCTCAAATGAAAATGTTTTTGACTAGAATTGGTTTTGGTTCATCTGCCATAGTAACCGGAGATATAACTCAAACGGATCTTCCCAAAGGCTCAAAGTCAGGCCTATTGGATGCTATAGAAGTCTTAGAGGGTGAAAAAAATATTTCTTTCAGTCGTTTTCAATCAAAAGACGTAGTCAGGCACGGTTTAGTTCAAAGAATTATCGAGGCATACGATTCTCACGAAAAGGAATGAAACTTTCATTATCCAATTCAAAAAATTTCAGTAAATTTTCCATCCTCAAATAATTGATGAAGAAGCCAAAAAATTTGGAAAGAGCTTTGAATCCAGACTGTATCATCTCATTATTCATGCCGTTCTTCATTTGCTGGGTTTTTCTCACGAAACTATGCATAATAGAAAAAGAATGGAATCTATCGAAAAAGAATTAATGCAAAAACTTAATTTCGCAGATCCTTACGTTTATTAAATGATAGAAGAACCTCCAAGTACATCGCCTGAGTCTAATAAGGGCTTGGGTTTTTTCAAAAAAATAAGATTATTTCTGAGAGGCCTTTATAAAAGGGTTTCTTATACTCCTATGAACCAGAAGGAATTAAGCGGCGTTCTTAAAGAGGCCGAAGAAATGAATCTTATCGATAAAAACATTCTGGATATGATGGAGGAAACTTTGGAATTCTCCTCAATGCAAGTAAGAGATGTGATGATTCCTAGACCTCAAATGATTGTAGTCAGGCACAATGAAAAGCCTAAAGAATTTCTTCCTCGAATTATTGATTCTTCACACTCTAGATTTCCCGTTGTTGATGAAGATTCAGAAGAAGTAAAAGGTATTCTCCTTGCAAAAGAATTGCTCCCTTTTGGTTTCAGTTCAAATAATGACTTCAATCTAGAAAAAGTCATGAGACCGGTAAATTTTATTCCTGAGAGTAAAAAGTTGGATTCCTTATTGGAAGAATTTAGAAAAAAAAGATATCACATGGCCATCGTTGTTGATGAGTATGGATCGGTTAGCGGTTTAGTGACCATCGAAGATATCTTGGAAGAGATAGTTGGAGAAATAGAAGACGAAACTGATATAGATGAAGAGAAGCAGATTCTTCAAGTTTCGGATAATGAATACTTAGTTCCGGCTTTAACAGAACTCGAAGATTTTAACGATCAATTTAATACTGAGTTCATAGCAGATGATTTTGATACGATAGGTGGAATAGTTCTGAAAGAGTTTGCTAGATTCCCTGCTTTAAATGAATCAGTCGATATAAATGGCTACAAGTTCACGGTTGTTTCAGCTAGTAGGCGACAGATCAAAAAATTAAGAGTAAAAGTCACAGAGTAGTGGCAAGCTTCACAAAAGTATTTTTGATCTCTTGCTGATTATCGACAAACTTAAAAGTTAGGTTTCGTATAGTTTTTAGCCAAATGTTTTGATTTCCAAAACCTCTTTTGAAGAGCTCCATAGCGGCAGCAAGACCAATATTGATTGGCAATCTTTCATTACTGTATTGTTTAAATATTGTTTCAACCTTAACGGCCGGATATTTACTAAAAAGTTTTACTATACTTTCCGCATCTCCTAGTCCTGAATTTAGTCCAAGCCCAGCCAAAGGATGAACATGATGAGCAGCATCTCCAAGAATTGCTATTCTTCCTTTTGCAAATCCTACTGCAGTTAAATGTTTTAATGGAAACGTAAATCTCTGAGACGAAAATTTTAAATTTCTGGTCTTTCCACCAAATTCAAGTTGTAACTTTTCTAAAAACAAGTCATCGTCAAGCTCACTTAAGTCTTTTAGACTTTTATTATCTACCGACCAAATCATTGTCATCTGAGATGAATTAATTGGCAATAAGGCCAAAGGTCCATATTTGGTGAAGGATTGTCTTATTACATCATCTAATTTTTCGTCAGAATCTATTTGTCCAACTATCGCTTGTTGGTCGTAAGACCAAGATTTAATTTGAAAATTGCATAACTCTCTGACTTTGGAAGATATTCCATCGGCTCCCAGTAATGAGGAGCTGATTAGTTGTTCAAGGGAAGATATTAAATACTTTTGTAAATCTCCTTCTTTCACAATAAAGCCTAAGTTGTTCTCGCCAATATCTTGCGCTGAAAACTCTACCTTTCCAGTGCCTTCTCGATCCCAAGCCTGAATCCTTGAATAGGGCATTGATGAAGGTTTAACCGCGTCCCAAACTCCAAGCAAATCAAGAAAAGCTGAACTTTTTTTGTTAACAGAAAGATGGCGTGGTGAATTAGGCGGGACAGAGGATTTATCGACAATAGCGATTTTATGACCCTGTTGAGCTAGACCTAAAGCAACAGCTGATCCAACGACCCCGACTCCAATTATGACTACGTCGTAATTCAATCTGACGATGCTAGCTTTTCAATAGATTCAACATCGACAGGAACTTCCGAACTCAGAATTTCATAACCATCATCTGTTATTAAGACGTCATCCTCAATTCTTACACCAATTTTATGAAATTCTTCAGGCACTCCCTCAAGTCCTTCTTTGATATAGATTCCAGGTTCAATTGTTGTAACCATTCCTGGTTCCATTAATCTCCAGTCACCTTCCGATCCGTACCCCCCTACATCATGAACATCAAGACCAAGCCAATGGCCTACTCTATGCATATAAAATTTAGAATAATTTTCTTTCTCTATATTTTCCTCTAATGATCCTGACAAAAGATTAATTTCAATAAGGCCTTTGGTAATTGTTTCAATAGACTGGCGATGAACATCCATCCATGAAATTCCAGGCTTCAGCATTTCGATACAATTTTTGTGGGCTTCTAAGACTATTTCATAAATAAGCTTCTGCTCCGGGGAAAACTTTCCGTTTACAGGAAAGGTTCTTGTTATGTCGCTTGCATATCCTTGATATTCACAACCAGCATCTACCAAAACCAGATCCCCGTTTTCCATTTTTCTATCGTTCTGATTGTAATGAAGAATACAACTGTTGTTGCCACTACCCACGATAGGAGTGTAAGCACAATCTCTAGCACCGTTCTTCATAAATTCATGAACATATTCAGCCTCGAGTTCATACTCGAACATGCCAGGCTTCACTGATTTCATTGCTCTAATGTGTGCTTGAGCAGAAATAGAACAAGCTTTCTTCATTATTGAAATTTCATCCTCATCTTTAAAAAGCCTCATTTCATGAAGGATTGGTGAAATTGAGAAGAACTCTTCAGGAAAAGAATAGTTAGTTCTTCCAAACTCTTTTTTTGCCTGATCTACCAGCGCATCAATTTTTGTCGAAAGATGGATGTTGTCTTTTTGCAAATAAATTCTTTCTTTATTTTTTATCAACTCTAAGAATTTTGAATCAAATTCTTTTATATCGTGCCCTTCATCCGCACCAATATTTGATGCTCCTTTGTATCCCAATCTTTTTCCATCCCACTGTTCTCGAAGTGGATCTTTGTCTCTACAAAATAGATGAAACTTCTTGTTGTCAGTATCAAATAACGCAATAGATTCCGGTTCATTGAAAGCAGATAAATACAGCAGATCACTGTTCTGACGGAAAGAGAACATGGCATCATTATTTCTAATAATTTCATCAGCTGAAGCAATCAAAACCAAGGAGTTTTTTGGCAAAGAACTGACAAGTTCATCTCTTCTTTTTTGATATGTATTCATACTGTTATTTTAACCTAGATTTATTTGTGTAATTTATTGCTTTGAAAATCGTATATCAAGTTCTGTTTTAAGTATTGAACACAAAATTTGAGCATCCCTCTGGCCAGAATAATTTTGGCGAACGATTAGAGCAATTTCTCTATGTGGTCCGCTCTCATCCAATTCTGTCATTGAAAGATTTTTATTGCCTTTAATTAGTTGTTCCAGCGCCATTTCTGGAATCAAAGTTGTCCCCATACCGCCTTTAACCAATTGAATGAGAGTATTAAGGCTGGTTGCTTTTATATCGTGTTGAGTATCATCAGAAATTTTACAGGCTGAAAGAACGTGATCTTTCAGACAGTTGCCTTCTTCTAAAAGGATAAGTTCATTCAAATCAAGGTCTTTTGCTTTGATTTTATTTCTCTTGCTCCTAGTATCTTTTTTTGTGCTAATCCAATAAAAGTTTTCATGCCAGAACTTATACGATTTTAATCCCCTGATATTGTAGGGAAGGGCAAGAACAGCCATATCTATTTCTCCATTTTCCAGCATGATAAGGAGATTCTCAGATTGTGCCTCAGTGACTTTAAGTTTCAGTTTAGGAAAATCACTACTCAACTTTGGCAATAAATAAGGAAGTATAAAAGGACTCACAGTTGGAATAATGCCTATAGATAAATTGTGAGATAAGGGAGCTTTAGTTGATTCAGAAATTTTTTGTATGTCTTCAAGCTGCATTTTGATTGTTTTAGATTTTTCTAGGATTTCTCGACCAAGTTCGGTCACGATGACTTTTTTATTATTTCTTTCAAAAATTTTGATGCCTAGCTGATTTTCCATCTCGGTTATGGCATTACTCAATGTAGAAGGAGAGACAAAACAAATTTCTGCAGCTTTTCTAAAATGTAAAGTTTTTGCTACGGTTAGAGCATAATTTATTTGTTTAATGCTGATCATTTATGTATTAGATTTTCGAACATTAGATAAGATATTTATATATTTATCAATATATAAAATTAAGTAGAATATTCTTAGTTTCTTTTTATGGAGGTACAACATGGCAGAGACTACTGAAAGTAAATGCCCGGTGATGCACGGGGCTATGACCAGCAACAGCTCAACGGGTCAATCCAATAAAGATTGGTGGCCTGATCAATTAAATTTAAATATTCTTCACCAACACGATAGAAAATCTAATCCTCTTGGAGAAGATTTTGATTACAAAGAGGAATTCAAAAAGCTTGATTACTTCGCGCTCAAACAGGATCTGAATGATCTCATGACAGACTCTCAAGATTGGTGGCCTGCTGACTACGGTCACTATGGTCCTTTTTTCGTCAGATTAACTTGGCATGCAGCGGGAACCTACAGAAGCACAGATGGTCGTGGAGGCGGAGGTACCGGAGCAATGCGTTTCGCACCTTTAAACAGTTGGCCTGATAATGGAAATTTGGACAAAGCTAGAAGGTTGTTATGGCCGATAAAGCAAAAATACGGTAATAAAATCAGTTGGGCAGACTTGTTAATTTTAGCCGGAAACGTAGCTATAGAGTCTATGGGTGGAAAGACCTACGGATTCAGCGGAGGTAGAGAAGATATTTGGGGTCCTGAGGAAGATATCCTATGGGGAGTTGAAGAAGAATGGCTCGAAAATCAAAGATATAAAGGTGAAAGGGAATTAGATAATCCTCTCGCTGCTGTACAAATGGGTTTAATTTATGTGAATCCGCAAGGACCAGATGCAAATCCAGATCCTTTGGCTAGTGCTCACGATATCAGAGAAACATTTGGCCGAATGGCTATGAATGATTACGAGACAGTTGCTCTTGTTGCTGGAGGCCATACTTTTGGTAAATGTCATGGTGCTGGCGATGCTGAATTAGTCGAAGCTGAGCCAGAAGGAGCACCAATCGAACAGATGGGTCTCGGTTGGACCAATAAACATGGATCAGGTCTTGGAGCTGACTCTATTACCAGTGGTCTTGAGGGAGCGTGGACAACAAATCCTATCAAGTGGGATAACGGCTACTTCGATTTACTTTTTAAATATGAATGGAAGCTTGGCAAAAGTCCTGCTGGTGCGCATCAATGGTACGCAGTAGACCAAGCAGAAGAAGACATGGCGCCAAGTGCTCATGATCCTTCTAAAAAAGAACCCACAATTATGGCAACAACTGATATTGCTTTAAGAGAAGATCCTGAGTACAACAAGATCTCAAAGCATTTTCATGAAAATCCTGATG
>LULP01001474.1_pt1 | contig 11005 bp, 10 predicted proteins | sample 728111 | NCBI WGS metagenome assembly LULP01 (sample SAMN03860286, study PRJNA289734) | marine metagenome | biome: seawater column; feature: ocean; material: water; isolation source: Red Sea water column Station 149 - depth 25m | place: Saudi Arabia: Red Sea | collected 2011-10-15 | depth 25 m
CCCGCCTGCTCGAGACCTTCGAAGGACTCCCGCTGGCCGATGCGCTCGACCGGCTCGCGGCCGACGTCGTCGACATCGCCCGACAGCACCGCGAGCTGCTCGACGCCGGCCACCGACAGCTGCACGAGCTGGCCCGGCTGATCGTGCCGGGCGAGCCCATCGCACGGCTGCTCGAGGAACGACGCACCTCGGGAGAGCTGCGCCCCCTGCACGACGTGGACTGGCTCGCCCGATGCATCCGGGCCCTGTGCCTCACTGCCATCGACGACACCCGCGACGCGGACGTGGTGCGGGCGGACCTCGCCCGCGCGCTCCGGGCCGTGACGTCGTAGCCCAGGCTCACCGACCCGACGCGAACCGGGCCGGGGTCGTGCCGACCGTACGGCGGAAGTGGCGGTAGACGGTAGGCCGGGTGACGCCGGCGGTGCGGGCGAGGTCGGTCATCGACAGGTCGCCGTGCTCGAGGAGCAGCCGGCCGGCGGCGTCGAGGATGGCGCGACGGTTGCGCACGGCGTCGGCGCGCTGCGCTGTCCCGGGCGTCATCCCACCATGCTAGATGGCGGCGCGGCGGGGGTTGACCACTCAAACGAGACAGGTGTAAACCTTCGTTACATGTCTGCTGAGAGCCAGAGCCCGCCGTCCGTCGCCTCCCGCCGCACCGTCCTCGCCGCGGGAGGGATGGCGGCCGTCGCAGCGACGATCGGGGCCAGCGCACGCCCGGCGTCGGCGAGGGTCCGCCTGACCCGTGAGCAGCGGCGCGTCGTGATCATCGGCTCGGGCTTCGGTGGAGCGGTCACCGCGCTGCGCCTCACGCAGGCCGGTGTTCCCGTCACGCTGCTGGAGCAGGGCCGCCGCTGGCCCAGCGGACCGAACAGCGACACCTTCCCGACGGTCAAGACGATCGACCAGCGCGCCCTCTTCTACGGCTCCGCGCCGCGGCTCTTTGGTCGCCCCGTCTCGCTCGCGCCCTACGCCGGCCTGTTCAACACGCTCCTCGGACCGACGATGTCGATCATGAGCGGGGTCGGCTACGGCGGTGGCTCGCTGACGTACCAGGGCATGTCGCTGCAGCCCTCCCGGGCGGTGTTCGAGCACGAGTTCCCGGCCGCGCTCGACTACGACGAGATGGTCGGGCACTACGCCACGGTCGCCCGGATGCTGCGTCTGCAGACCGCGCCCGACGGCATCATCGACAGCCCGAACTACGCGACCTCGCGGGAGTTCAAGCGCCGGGCGGAGGCCGCCGGCTTCGACGTCGAGCGCATCCCGATGCCGGTCGACTGGAGCTTCGCACTGCGTGAGCTGCGGGGTGAGATGAAGCCGTCCTACACCAACGGCGACTGCGCCTTCGGGGTCAACAACGGCGGCAAGCAGTCGCTCGACGTCACCTACCTCAAGGCCGCCGAGGCGACGGGTCTGCTGGAGGTGCGGCTGCTGCACCGCGTGGACGCGGTGTCGCGCACGTCGACCGGTGCCTGGCAGGTGGAGCTGACCCGGACCGACGAGCGGGGCACCCCGCTCGAGCAGCAGGTCATCACGACGCCGACCCTGGTCATGGGTGCGGGCAGCGGTGGCACCAGCCGCATGCTGGTGCGGGCGAAGGCCACCGGTCGCATCCCGGACCTGCCGGACGCCACCGGCCACGGCTTCGGCACGAACGCCGACCGCATCTACGTGTGGACCAGCCTGCTCGGCTCCTTCCCGACGCCGCAGGGCGGACCGGTGATCTTCGGCAGCAAGGCGTGGTCCGACCCCGCCACGGCGAACACGGTCATCCAGGCGTCGCTGCCGCCGATCGGGATCGCGGGGCTCGACCTCGACCTGCGCAGCACGATGATGGTCGCCTACGGCGTCAGCCGGGAGCGCGGGCGCTTCGTCTACAACGCGCTCACGGACGATGCGACCCTGTCGTGGCGCTACGAGGGCGACCGGGAGCTGCAGACGCGGACGATCGCCCCGCGGGTCGCGGCCATCGCCGGCCTCGACACCCTGCTGGTCGACACGAACGCCCTCGTCCCGTCCACCTGGCACCCCATGGGCGGCATGAACATGGGTGACGCCTGCGACCACGAGGGTCGGGTGAAGGGTCAGAAGGGCCTCTACGTCCTCGACGGCGCGCTGCTGCCCGGCTCGGCCGCGGCGTGCAACCCGTCGATGACCATCGCCGCCGTCGCCGAGCGGGCGATGAGCCGCATCGTCCGCGACGACATCGGCAGCATCATCTGAGACGGGGGCTGCTCAGACTGCCGTCTCGCGGATGAGCCGCAGGACGCGCTCGGGGTCGTCGGCCATGGGTACGTGCCCGCTGCCGGGCAGCGGCTCGTGGCGGGCGTACGGCAGGCGCTGCTGCGCGACCTTGGCCTGCGCGTAGGGCAGGATGCGGTCCCGGGTGCCCCAGGCGATGGTCGCGGGGACGGGCACCTGGCTGTCGAAGCGGTAGATCACGCCCTCCTTCGCCGTCCGCTCGAAGGCGGTGGCGTGCTTGAGCGCGAGGGAGTCGCCGTAGGTGTGCTCGGCGTCGTGGCGCTCGGGGTGGGCGTAGAGGATCCAGCCGATGGCACGGCGACCGCGCAGGTCGGCAGCGAGGCGCTGCAGGAGGCGCTTCGGCGTGACCATCGCCGAGAGGCGCATGAGGAACAGGGGCAGCAGCGCCTGGAAGCGGTTGATCGGCCCGAAGAAGCCGGCGGGGCTGAGCGCGGTGGCCGACGCCACCAGCCCACGCGCGCCGAGCTCGAGGGCGATCGCGCCGCCGAGGGAGTTGCCCGCGACGTGCGGCTTGGTCACGCCCCACCGCTCGAACTGGGTCAGCAGGTGGTCGCACGCGTTGTCCATCGAGTACCGGATGCCACCGGCGAAGGCGGGCGACTCGCCGAACCCGGAGAGGTCGGGCGCGATGACGTCGTAGTCGCGGGCGAGCTCCTCGATCACCGGGTCCCAGGCCTGGCGACGGTGGCCGATGCCGTGCAGGAGGACGAGCGGAGGGGCACCGGGGGTGCCCCGTCGGGTGTACGCGAGATCGGGGTGCACGGGGAGATGCTGCCACATACCGGCGGTATCCGGACAGGGTGAGGGTCAGCACAGGACGCGCTCGACATTGTGACAGTACAACTGTCACACTAGTGGTGTGACGATCAACCCTGGACCCCTGAACGGCGTGCGCGTCGTCGAGATGGTCGGCATCGGACCCGGGCCGTTCGCGGCCATGATGCTCGCCGACCTCGGCGCCGACGTGGTGCGCGTCCACCGGCCCGGCGGGGGTGGCCTGCAGGTCACGCGCCCCGAGCAGGACCTGCTCGGCCGCGGTCGGCCGTCGGTCGCCCTCGACCTGAAGGACCCGCGTGGCGTCGAGACCGTGCTGCGGCTCGTCGAGCAGGCCGACGTGCTGCTCGAGGGCTTCCGGCCCGGCGTCACCGAGCGTCTCGGCATCGGTCCGGACGACTGCCTCGCCCGCAACCCCTCCCTCGTCTACGGCCGGATGACCGGCTGGGGCCAGGACGGCCCGTTGAGCCAGACGGCCGGGCACGACATGAACTACATCGCCGTCGCCGGTGCGCTCGACCCGCTCGGTCGACGACCCGACGACGCCCCTGCCTTCCCGATGAACCTGCTGGGCGACTTCGGCGGCGGCTCGCTCTACCTGGTGGCCGGCGTGCTCGCGGCGCTGCTGCACGCCCGCGCGTCGGGTGAGGGCCAGGTCGTCGACGCGGCCATCACCGACGGCACGGCCCACCTGCTGACCATGGCCGTGACGATGCAGCAGGCCGGCATCTGGGACGGGCGACGCGGCACGAACCTGCTCGGCGGCGCCGCCCCGTTCTACGACGTCTTCCGGACGTCGGACGGTCGTTGGATGTCGGTCGGCCCGCTCGAGCCGCAGTTCCCGCTGACCGAGGCGTACGAGCACCCCCACAACGTCGCCCGCGGCACCTACGTGGAGCACCACGGCACCACGCAGCCCGCGCCGGCCCCGCGCTTCTCGCGCACCGCACCGCACCTCACGACCCCGCCCGTCGGGCCGGGCGCCAACACCCGTGAGGCACTGACCGCCTGGGGCATCGACGACGTCGAGACCCTCATCGCCGACGGCGTCGCCGTCCAGGCCTAGGAAGGAACACACCATGAAGCGCACCATCTTCGACGCCGACCACGAGGCGTTCCGCGACACCGTCCGCACGTTCTGCGAGAAGGAGATCGCGCCGCACCACGACCAGTGGGAGAAGGACGGCATCGTCCCCCGCGAGGTGTGGGAGAAGGCCGGCGAGCTCGGCCTGCTCGGGTTCATGATGCCGGAGGAGCACGGCGGAGGGGGGATCACCGACTTCCGCTACAACGCGATCCTGTCCGAGGAGGTCACCCGGATCGGCGCGAGCGGCATCGGCTTCGTCATCCAGACCGACCTCGTGTCCGGCTACCTGCTGTCGTACGCCTCCGACGAGCAGAAGGCGCGCTGGTTCCCGAGGTTCTGCAGCGGCGAGATGATCACCGCCATCGCCATGACGGAGCCGGGCACCGGCTCGGACCTGCAGGGCATCAAGACGCGGGCCGTGCTCGACGGCGACGAGTACGTCATCAACGGCTCGAAGACGTTCATCACCAACGGCATCAACGCCGACCTCGTGCTCGTGGTGTGCCAGACCGACCCCGAGGCCGGTGCGATGGGCTTCTCGCTCATCGCCGTCGAGCGCGGTACGCCCGGGTTCGAGCGCGGTCGCAACCTCGACAAGATCGGCCTCAAGGCGCAGGACACCGCCGAGCTGTACTTCGAGGACGTCCGCGTGCCGAAGGAGAACCTCGTCGGCGAGCCGGGTCAGGGCTTCATCTACCTCATGGAGAAGCTGCCGCAGGAGCGGCTGTCGATCTCGGTCGTGGCGGCCGCCGCGTGCCGCGCGGCCATCGACATGACGCTCGACTACGTCAAGGAGCGCAAGGCGTTCGGCAAGCCGATCGGCTCGTTCCAGAACAGTCGCTTCGTGCTCGCCGAGCTGGAGACGGAGGCGCGGATCGCGCAGGTGTTCGTCGATGAGTCGATCACGCAGCACAACCGCGGCGACCTGACCGTCGCCGACGCCGCCATGGGCAAGTGGTGGACGACCGAGCTGCAGAAGAAGACCGTCGACAAGTGCCTGCAGCTGCACGGCGGCTACGGGTTCATGTCGGAGTACCCGATCTCCAAGGCGTACCTCGACACGCGCATCCAGACGATCTACGGCGGCACGACCGAGATCATGAAGGAGATCATCGGCCGCGGCATGGGTCTGTGACGCACGACGGCCCCCACGCAGCTGCGTGGGGGCCGTCGTCGTCGTGAGGGTCAGACGAGCGGCTCGTCGCCCTCCTGGACCTTGGCGTCCTCCTCCTGCGCCTTCTCGCGCTTGTAGGCGGGGAGCGAGGCGACGACGCCGGCACCCAGGATCAGCAGCACGCCGCCGAGCGACCACTCCACGCCGACCTTGGTGTCGAGGACCTCGCCGTAGACCATCTTCGCGGCGATGAAGACCAGCAGGGCGGCGAGCGCGGCCTTGAGGTGCTTCAGGCGGGCCACCAGCTCCGCCACCAGGAAGAACAGCGGGCGCAGGCCCAGCAGGGCGAAGGCGTTCGCGGCGAACACGACGAACGTGTCGGTCGTGATGCCGAGGATGGCGGGCACGGAGTCGACGGCGAAGATGATGTCGACGACGGCGATGGCCACCAGTGCGGCGCCGGCCGTGGTCAGCATCCGCTTGCCGTTCTCCTTGGCGATCAGCTTGTCGCCGTGGTCGCCCTCGGCGATCGTCATGCGGTTCTTCACGCCCTCGACGAGCTTCTCGTCACCGTCGTGGTCGTTGCGGTGCTTCCAGAGGCGCCAACCGGTCCAGGCGAGCAGCGCGGCGAACGGGTAGGTCAGCCAGGAGGCGGCGTCGAGCGCCGCGGCACCGACCAGGATGAAGATCAGGCGCAGGACGAGCGCGAGCACGATGCCGTACGTCAGCAGACGCACGCGCTTCGGCGTCGGGATGGCGAACGCGCCGAGCACCACCAGGAAGACGAAGACGTTGTCGAGCGACAGCGACTTCTCCACGAGGTAGCCGGCCAGGTAGGTGCCTGCCTGCTCGGAGGTGCCGAAGAGGCACAGCACGCCGCCGAAGGCGAGGGCGATCGCGATCCAGGCGATCGACCAGACGGCGGCGACCTTGACCGGCATCTCGTCGCGCTTGCGGGTGAGCAGCAGGTCGACGCCGAGCAGGACGATGATCGCGACGAACAGCAAGGTCCAGTCGAGTGAAGAACCGAGGGGCATGGGGGAGTGCGCTCCTTCGCGGTGACGATGTCAGGGATGACAGGGATGTCGCGAAGGTTTCTCCACCCGGGAGGGCCACCTGGCGCGGGTCCGGATGGCCGGACCGTGCTGACGCACCAGGTCGTCGGGATACTTCCCTTCGTGCCTCAGCGTACCGAGGGCACGAAAGGGGCGCTCGACGAGCGAGGCGTGACCTCAGTCGCGCTCGTTGGCCCGGCGCCGGACGGTGCGCCGCTTCTCGTCGTCGACCGCCTCCTCGTACGACGTGACGAGGGCCTGCACGGTGAGCGGCTTGAACCGCTCGATCATCGCGGTGATCAGCTCCGGCGGCTGCCCTGACGCGACGAGGTGCGGCCAGACGAGGGTGCGGAACAGCTCGGTCAGCTCGACCGCGAGCGCCCGGCCGTGCTCCGTGATCACCCTCCGTGCGGCGAGTGCCGCGTCGACGGGCAGGCCGGCGTCGAGGAAGCCCATGCCGACGGCCAGGTGTGCAGCGCCACCTGCTCGGGCGTCGCGTCGGCGGGGATCTGCTCGAGGTAGCCCTCGATGGCGGCCAGGGTGAAGCCGTGCGCCTGCAGCTCCTTGACGAGCTCGAGCCGAGCCAGGTGGCCGGCCCCGTAGTAGCCGTTGCGGCCCTCGCGCCGCGGCGGCGGGATGAGGCCGCGACCGGCGTAGAAGCGCACGGTGCGCACGGTCATGTCGACCCGTGCGGCCAGCTGCTCCACGCTCATCGTCTCTGTGCTCACGGGGCCGAGCGTAGCCCCGCGCGGCCCTAGACTCCGGGGATGCGCCGTAGCGTCCTGGTCGTGGCCCTGGTGCTCCTCGCGTCGTGCGGGCGACCCGATCCACCGGATCCGCGCTCGCTCGGCGCCGAGCGCAGCGCCGCGCGATCGCAGGTGCAGGAGCTCGGCCCGACCGCATGGCGGCGCGGCGACGCGCTCGCCGAGGCCGCCAACGACCTGTGCCAGTCGGGCCAGCAGAACTACAAGGTCGACGAGATCGACTTCGCGTGCACGCTCGGGGAGTCGTGGCTGCTGACGGGCGTCTCGACGCGCGACGAGGTCGCCGGCGACCTGCGGGCGATGTCCGAGCAGGTCGCCCGGCTCGGCTGCGAGCCGGCCACGCAGGGGTCCTCCCTCGGCGACGCCCAGCGGTACTGGACCGACGCCCAGGACGAGCCCGGTGCCCTGCCCGGAGGGCGCTTCCGGTGCGCCGACGACGTGCTGCTCCAGGTGCGTCCCCTCAGTGCGGCCGAGCCCTACGTCGTGCCGGTCTCCGTGATCGGCGACCTGACCGGCGGTGACGTCGGCGCGCCCACGCTCCAGGAGTTCCCCGACGACGTCGAGGCGACGGTGAGGCGCTCCGGCGCCGTGCTCCTGTGGCAGGTGACGGCCTCGGTCGAGTACGCCGTGCGGGAGTGAGCTCGCCCCGCGGGGACGTGACCCGTGTCACGATCGGACCCGGACCTAGCGACTCTGACAGCAGTGGTGTCACAATCGGCACCGAAGGTTCTACACGAAGGACACTGACATGACCGAGGCTTACATCTACGACGCGATCCGCACCCCGCGCGGACGCGGCAAGAAGACCGGCTCGCTGCACGAGGTCAAGCCGATCTCGCTGCTCAACGGCCTGCTCGAGGAGATCAAGACCCGCAACCCCGACCTCGACGCGAACCAGGTCGACGACGTCGTCCTCGGTGTCGTCTCCCCCGTCGGCGACCAGGGCGCCGACATCTCCCGCACCGCCGTCCTCGCCGCCGGGTTCGGCGAGCAGGTGGCCGGCGTGCAGCTCAACCGCTTCTGCGGCTCCGGACTGGAGTCCGTCAACCAGGCCTCGGCCCGGGTGAAGTCCGGCTGGGAGGACCTCATCGTCGCCGGCGGCGTCGAGTCCATGAGCCGGGTGCCCATGGCCTCCGACGGTGGCGCCTGGGCGATGGACCCCCGGACCGCGCTCGACACCGACTTCGTGCCCCAGGGCATCGGCGCCGACCTCATCGCGACCCTCGAGGGCTTCAGCCGCGACGACGTCGACCAGTTCGCCGCCGAGAGCCAGGCGCGGGCGGCCAAGGCGATCGCCAACGGCTACTTCGCCAACTCCGTCATCCCCGTCAAGGACGTCAACGGCATGACGATCCTCGACCACGACGAGTTCGTGCGCGAGGGCACCACCGCCGAGTCGCTCGCCGGCCTCAAGCCGTCGTTCAAGGATCTCGGCGACTTCGCCGGCTTCGACGCCGTCGCGCTCGAGAAGTACACGACGGTCGAGAAGATCAACCACGTCCACCACGCGGGCAACAGCTCGGGCATCGTGGACGGCGCGTCGCTCGTGCTCATCGGCAACGAGAACGCCGGCCAGCGCCACGGCCTCACGCCGCGCGCCCGCATCGTCTCCACCGCGGTCATCGGCTCCGAGCCGACCATCATGCTGACGGGCCCCGGCCCCGCCGCCCGCAAGGCGCTCGACAAGGCCGGCCTGTCCATCGAGGACATCGACCTCATCGAGATCAACGAGGCGTTCGCCGCTGTCGCCATGAAGCTCATGCGCGACCTCGACGACCCCAACCAGAACGCCAACACCATGAACGACGCCTACGCGACGTCCATGGCGAAGGCCGTCGACCGCCTGGTCGACGAGATCGCGGCCGACGCCGACAGCATCAAGGGCGTCATCATCTCCTCGGCGAAGAAGACGTTCTTCGCCGGCGGCGACCTCAAGCTGATGACGCAGGCCACCCCGGCCGACGCGCAGAAGCTCTTCGACAACGTCGAGGGCATCAAGGCCACGCTGCGCAAGCTCGAGACGGCCGGCAAGCCCGTCGTCGCGGCGATCAACGGCGCCGCGCTCGGTGGCGGCCTGGAGATCGCGCTCGCCGCGCACCACCGCATCGCGGCCGACGCCCGCCTCGAGATCGGCCTGCCCGAGGTGACTCTCGGCCTGCTGCCCGGTGGCGGCGGCGTGACCCGCACGGTCCGCATGTTCGGCCTGCAGGACGCGCTCATGAACATCCTGCTCCAGGGTCCGCGCATGCAGCCGGCCAAGGCGAAGTCGATCGGCCTCGTCGACGAGGTCGTCCCCGCCGACCAGCTCCTCGACGCCGCGAAGGCGTGGATCGAGTCGGTGCAGGGCGACGACGACGCGGCCAAGCAGCCGTGGGACCGCCAGGGCTACCGCATGCCCGGCGGCACCCCCTCGAACCCGAAGCTCGCCGCCAACCTGCCCGCGTTCCCGGCCATGCTGCGCAAGCAGACGAAGGGTGCGCCCTACAAGGCGCCGCGCAACATCCTCGCCGCCGCGGTCGAGGGTGCGCAGGTCGACTTCGAGACCGCCAGCCGCATCGAGTCCCGCTACCTGGTGGAGCTCCTCGTCGGCCAGCAGTTCAAGAACATGACGCAGGCCTTCTTCTTCGACCTCGGGTCGATCAACGCCGGCGGCTCGCGTCCGGCCGGCATCGAGCCGAAGAAGTTCCAGAAGGTCGCCGTCATCGGCGCCGGCATGATGGGCGCGGGCATCGCGTACGTCTCGGCGCAGGCGGGCATGGAGGTCGTGCTGAAGGACGTCTCGCTCGAGGCCGCCGAGAAGGGCAAGGCCTACAGCGAGAAGCTGCTGGCGAAGAAGCTCGAGCGCGGCCGCACCACGCAGGAGAAGGTCGACGCCTTCCTCGCGCGGATCACGCCGACGGCCGACTACGCCGACCTGGAGGGCTGCGACCTCGTCGTCGAGGCCGTCTTCGAGTCGGTCAAGCTCAAGCACGACGTCTTCGGCGAGATCGAGAAGGTCGTCAAGCCCGACGCGCTGCTCGGCTCCAACACGTCGACGCTGCCCATCACGAGTCTGGCCGAGGGCGTGGAGCGTCCCGAGGACTTCATCGGCATCCACTTCTTCTCCCCGGTCGACAAGATGCCGCTGGTGGAGATCATCGCCGGTGAGAAGACCGACGACGCCGCCATCGCCGGTGCGCTCGACTACGTCCAGCAGATCCGCAAGACGCCGATCGTCGTCAACGACAGCCGTGGCTTCTTCACGAGCCGCGTCATCGGCACGTTCGTCAACGAGGGCATCGGCATGCTGGCCGAGGGTGTCGACCCGGTCTCGATCGAGCGCGCCACGACCATCGCGGGCTTCCCGGCTCCGGTGCTGCAGCTCAGCGACGAGCTGAACCTCGAGCTGATGACGAAGATCCGCAACGAGTCGAAGGCGGCCGTCGAGGCTGCCGGCGGCACGTGGGAGGGCAACGCGGGCGAGGGCGTCATCGACACGATGATCGAGCTCGGTCGCTCCGGCCGCCTCAAGGGCGCGGGCTTCTACGACTACGAGGACGGCAAGCGGGTCGGCCTCTGGTCGGGCCTGCGCGAGCAGTTCCCGACGTCGGACACGCAGCCCGACTTCGAGGACCTCAAGGAGCGTCTGACGTTCATCATGAGCCTCGAGACGATCAAGTGCCTCGAGGAGAACGTGCTCCGCACGGTGCCCGACGCCAACATCGGTTCGATCTTCGGCATCGGCTTCCCGGCCCTGCAGGGTGGCGCGATCCAGTACGTCAACGGCTACGAGGCTGCCGACGGATCCATCGGCGTCGAGGCGTTCACGCGTCGCGCCCAGGAGCTGGCCGCCACCTACGGCGACCGCTTCGAGCCCCCGGCCCTGCTGCTGGAGAAGGCGAAGAACGGCGAGAAGTTCATCTGAGCCGACCGCTCGCCCGACGCCCCCGCGACCCGCGGGTCGCGG
>LULP01000721.1_pt1 | contig 10976 bp, 30 predicted proteins | sample 728111 | NCBI WGS metagenome assembly LULP01 (sample SAMN03860286, study PRJNA289734) | marine metagenome | biome: seawater column; feature: ocean; material: water; isolation source: Red Sea water column Station 149 - depth 25m | place: Saudi Arabia: Red Sea | collected 2011-10-15 | depth 25 m
GTATTACAGAACCGAAATGGTTTGGTTCATCATAGGATTTGTGGTGGGGGCAATTTTGATATGAGCATCCAGTCCATGATATCAGGAATCTTCATGTTGTTCGCTCCAGTAGAAGAGGTAGCGGTAGCGGAAAAGATATACAACGGCCTTATCATAACCAACAAGGTTATTGAAAAAACAATTGAAGACACTTGGGATCAGTCGGTCCACGAGGAAGGATATCAAATCACAAAAGACTTAATTTTAGAAATGGGAGGATTGAAATAATGACAGAGACACATAAACATCATTTCCAAGTTGCCGATCTAGGTGCTTGGGATCTAGATGAGGACAGAAGCATCGTACCGAGCATCCATACGGTGTTGAAGAATTCAGGCATAACAGCCGTGGTGGATGGAGACGAGATGAACTCCGCAGGATTCACGGTGTGGACTTATTCACCTAGAGAAGTGGTGGAAAAGGCCTTGAAAAACGATGGCATTGACCTTGATGACTAAAAAAGTCAATGATTATGCGACTTTTTAGGAGGTTGACGGTATTACCATCCATGTTATACTGAATTATGAAAGAAGGAGTTGAAATGAACAAGAAACTAAAAACAATCATAGAAGACATCTTCAAGATGGAGAGCACGGATTTGAATGCCGTTGTTGACGCCATCAAGATGAGAAGAAATCAATTACATACTTCAGACGCCCACAAATTTACAGTTGGCGACAGAGTATCGTTTGCCGGCAGACACGGTAGCACTCTAAAAGGTGTGGTTGAAAGAGTGAAGATCAAATATATCCTGGTCAGAACTGACAGCGGTCAGAGATGGAATGTTCCAGGGTCTCATTTAACAATGGAAACCAAGGAGGCTGTTGATGCCTAATTGGTGCGATAATCAATTATCTATCACGGGTCCTAATTCCGTGATAGACAAAATTGAGAAGATTGTAAAAGAAGAGAGCAACGATGCAGAAAAAGGATTATTGCAATTTTTCCATCCGATGCCTAAACAGTTGTTGGACACAGAAGCAGGTCCGATAGCAAAGACAAAGGCAGAAAAAGAAAGAAGGCAGATAAGGAAGTTAGAGTTCGGAGCAGAAAATTGGTACGATTGGAGAGTGAACAATTGGGGGACCAAGTGGGAGGTTTGTGAATTCTACGGCGTTGATAGACAATATCATTCAGAACAGAGCGAGGGAGAATCAACGATATCATTTGCATTCAGTTCAGCCTGGGCACCACCGATTGGTGCTTATGAGAAGTTCTTGGAGAATAATTCCAATTGTTTCCTTAGAGCATATTATTATGAAGGCGGATGTGACTTCATGGGACTATGGGAAGATGGAATAGACGACTGTTATGCTCCAAGTGATTACAAATCAACAGATGACTTTTGGAAGGACGGCATAGGTTCTACTTTGGATGATGTGTTCAACATCACGGAATCAATGGCGGAGTATGAAGCAGAACAAGAAGCGGAAAAAGAAGATGTCCATGAATATACCAAAGGTAATGCAATGAACATAGGGGAGGAGGCCTAATGCTTAAAAAATATCTAATAAAAGTAAGGCATGGTATCACAACAGGTACCAGCACCAAGACAGCAACCGTCAAGGCCAAGTCAAAGGATCATGCTTATAGAATACTGATGGCAGATGGCAATGTTGGTCCTTTCATAGATTGGGAGGAAGACTTTGATGTGGAGTATGACACATCGCCCCAATATTACATTAAGGAGACTGTATAATGTGGGAAGACGAATTGTTTGATGAGATTCAAAAGGGCGATCAAGTCTGGTATGAAAACGAACAGGGCCAAACCTGCAAAGGCAAGGCAATGCTCCTTGGACCTATGGGTTGGGTGTTAAAAGTTAGAAATGGCCAACCCAAGGTTGTCAATGAAGGATACAATTATCTTGGCCACACCAAGATGCCTGGCAGGGAGCCAGATTATCTAGGCCAGTTTCTTAATAGCGATCTAGGCAAGTAATGGATAGATCAATAAAATGGTACTATATGTTGTGTCGACCAAAAGTTGTGATACTAGATGTTGTGGTTTTTGGTAGGTTGACCGTATTACCATCTATGTTATACTGAATTATGAAAAAAGGAGTTGAAATGTCAGATCATTTAAACAAAAAAGAAATAGACCAATTACTGGACCTGTTCAACAAGATAAAGTTGGACCTGTCCGATGACAGTTTTCCAACAAGGACTAACAGGTTGGAGGCTGTTGAGAACATGAAGAAGGTTTTGGAGATTCACAATTATGGATCAACATTTAATTAGACAGAACTTAAACAAGGCAACAGGAGGAAAATAATGGCCACTAGAGCGAGGATAGGAATAAAGCAGAAGAGCGGTAGGATCATAGCATCATACCAACATTGGGACGGTTATCCAGGAGGACTTGGATACAACCTTTGTGAACATTGGGAGGACAAGAAGAAGGTCACAGAAGCGATCAAATTGGGTGACTCATCCAAATGGCACTACATCGTGGGGGACAAGATAGACTTTGACGACAGGTCCAATCCGATGTACGAGGTTCAGAATTGCTATTATGGCAGAGACCGAGGTGAGAAGGATGTCGGCTACAAGGTCTACAAGGACGAGGCCGAATACATCCGAGAAGGATTCAACTCGGGCGAACAATATGTATATCTGATGAAAGATGCAGGCGAGGAGAACTACTTGGGCAAACCAAAGTTCAGTTGGTTCTATGTTGCGAGTCATTACACCAAAGAGGGCAAGGAAGTCTTTGACAAGGAGTTCAAGCCTTTGGAAGAAGATGCCATCAAGGAACACATTGAGATCTTGAATAGAACTTTAGAAATGAGAGCAGAAGCCAAGAAAAGGAAGGTGGCATAATGGCAGTTCATATCAGATACAGGTTCCTAAAGGAGAAGGGTGACTATCTCAAGGACGAGAATATGACCAGAGGCTACACTTGTGTTGAAACAAATATTGTTCATCCTTATCATCAGGTTCTGAAAGAATTCTACAAGGACTTCAAAGGCAGAGGGGTTCAGATTTACAACATCTGGAGAACACCTGCCGGACAGGCCAATTATAGGATGGAAGAAGAAGAGAGGAGAATGAGTGAGTAAGGTGAAAGCGGTTGCATCGTCGGTTGGTGGTGCCTGTGTTTTCGCGTCGTACACGGTCTTACCTGTGATGGTATTCCTGTGGGCGATAGGATTCATAACAATTAATTAGGAGGCCATAATGGCAAAAGACTTACCGCCATACGATTTCCATGTATGGTTCAAGGGCGACAAGGAGCCGACATATATGTACGGGTTCAGCAAAGAACACATCGGCTGGCAATGTGAATCTAGGAAGCCTGTGAAGATCAAGCGAGTGTATCTCAAAGAAGAGCCTATACCAGAGTCCGAACAGTTGGGACCTAAGGGGGCGGTGCTGATGGGCGAAGCAGACTATGAGACAGGATTTAACATACTAAAGGAATGGGTTGATTCACAGGGTGGACCCCCCGAAAAAGTTAGGAAAAAGATAAGAGAATCGTGGATAGATTACCAAAAACCTAAGCGAAAAACCACAACATCTAGTGCCAAGCAAAAAGGCTGATACTAGATATAGTGCCATTTTGAGGTTGACCATATGAGTATCCATGCTATTATCTATTATAAATGAAGGAGTTGAAAATGCAAAAAACAGTAGAAGAAAACAAAGACCTATTGAAGTTCAATGCAGAAGGCATCAAGCCTGCAGATATGTTTTTGAATGCTAGAAAGGTCGCGGTTAAGGCAGTTGACGACTACATGAAGGACAAGGAAGAGCCTTTGTACTGTGGTTTCGCTAGTGTATCAATTCATCCGGCAAGAGGCAAGTTCGTGAAGTTCATGAAAAATGCAGGTATTGGAGACAATGGATACAGGGGCGGATACAGAATATCTTACTATGATATCATGCCACAGGACCACAGATACAGAACAACACAATCTTTGGACATCAAGGAAGTTGCCACGGAGGCATTCAGAGATGAACTTAGAAAATACGGCATGACAGTCTATGCAGATAGCAGGGCAGACTAATGCAAGGGACATTGGAATTCGTATTACAATCAGCGAGGGCGGTTATGGCCTCCCTCGCCATGTCCTATGAAGTTGAGACAGGGGTGAGTGTGGACAATGAAGAATTGAAATGTATGGCTGAGAACATCTACTTTGAAGGTAGGGCGGAACCTATGATGGGCAAGATAGCGATAGGCCATGTGGTAATGAATAGAATTGAAGATAAGAGATTTCCAGATACGATATGTGGAGTCGTGAAGCAAGGACCGGTCAGGGAAAGTTGGAAGACCAGACAACACAAAGACCTGCCAAAGAAAGATAGAATATATTATCCGATAAAAAACAGATGCCAATTCAGTTGGTGGTGTGATGGACAGAAGGACATAGTTTGGGCAACATATATGAACGGCGAAGTGATAGAGTCTAACATGACGGCATGGAGAGACTCTATCCATGTCGCTTTATTCATAATGAATGGTGACTACACGAATGACCCGACGGCAGGCGCTGTCTTTTATTATAATCCGCATATAGCCAATCCAAGTTGGGGGAGGATATATGAAGAGACAGCAATGATAGGTAACCACAGATTCATGAAGGACAAATGATGAGAGCAAGTCTTAGAAAAGCATTGGCAGACTACAACCTATACTTAAAGAAGTTGGGCATAGACAAGATAAAGAAAAGAAAGAAAAAGGGGACTTTTGTCTTTGAAGACTGTGGCAACAGGAACGGCGTACCCACGGGGGACAAGATACCGGTGTTTTCCGGTGGCAAGAAGCAGGAGTTCACATACTCCGGAGAACGGAAACTGATAGGCATAGGCCTATTGCATAAGAGCAATCTTGTTCCGGTCTGGGACGAGCAAGATGCCAAGGAAATAAGCAAGATGAGGAGAGGTTGACAGAAATTAGAAAGGTGTTATTTTAAATTATGCGATCAAAGAAATGGGAGATAGAATTAACTTTACCAAAGGGCAGGATCAGGACATTTGTATATTCGGAAGATGGTACCAATATCTTGAATAGGTTTGAACCCAAGTACGAATGCAAGGTCATAGGAATTATGAAGGAAGAAGATGTGGAAGAAAAGAAGAAAACCGAGAGTGAAAAACTACAAGAAGAACTGGAGCCTATAAATGAGTAAGAAAAGGAACAGACTAGAAAGAAAATTAGATGAATACAACCACACGATGGAATTGATAAGAACTATCCTGCCTGTTGTGATAATTGTATTACAGATAATAATATTGATGAAAATTTTATGATGAAACCTTGGAGAGTCATACAAGAACTTGAATCGGACAACAGCCGATTGAAGAAAGAAGCGATCATTAGACGAGAGTCCGATGCGGAGAACATAAGATTCTTCAACGGTGTTGGAATGGCCTTGGATGGATTTAGAACTTTTGGTCTACAGAAGGTACCAGTTGCCAAAAAAGACGGACCAGGTATCACCCAAGAAGACTTTGATAACATTGTGAAAAGTTTAGAAAGTAGATCGTTGACAGGAAACGCCATGAGAGATTCTATCCAGGTATTATGTGATAGTTCTAAAATGGAAGAGTGGAATGATTGGTATCGTAGGATATTGATAAAAGATCTGAGATGTGGTGTCACACACAAGACAATCAATAAACATTCAACGATGAAGGTGCCTGTGTTTGAGTGTATGTTGGCAGATGATTCCAAGAAGCATGAAAAGAAAATGACAGGAGAAGTGATCGTTGAACCCAAACTGGATGGAGTAAGAGTGATAACCATCTGTGATGTGGACAAGGATGAGGTGCGAATGTATTCAAGGAACGGAAAAGAGTTGAATAACTTTCCTAAGATACTAGAACAATTTGATTCAATGCTGGATCAACTGTCGGAGTCAATGGTGTTTGATGGTGAGGTGATGAGCGATGACTTCCAGACTCTTATGAGGGAGATACACAGAAAGGGCGGAGCAAAGACAGATGATGCGGTTTTGAATCTGTTTGATTGCCTGCCATTGGAACACTTCAAAGAAGGTGGATCCAACAACACACTAGGCCAAAGAAAGGAATGGTTGGATGGTTATGAGTTTGGCCCTAACATTTCAAAGGTTGAAGTTGTTAAAATGGATTTGAGCGACGAAGACGGACAGAAACAGTTCGCAGACTATAACAAATTATGTATAGACAAAGGATTTGAGGGCATAATGGTGAAGCCTATCGCAGGTATCTATGAGTGTAAGAGATCTAGCCTTTGGTTGAAGGTGAAGCCATTCATAGAAGTGTCTCTGAAAGTAATAGACACAGAAGAAGGAACAGGCAGGAATGCAGGCAAACTAGGTGCCCTGATAGTTGAGGGCACAGACATGGACAAGTTTATCAAGACCAATGTTGGATCAGGTCTTACAGACACAGACCGAGAAACATTTTGGAAGGCCAAGGACAAGTTGATTGGCCAGATAGTAGAAGTTAGGGCAGACGCCATAACACAGAATCAGGACACCGAAAAAGAATGGAGCCTCAGGTTTCCTAGATTCTTAAGATTCAGAGGCTTTGAACCAGGGGAGAAACTGTGATGCCGAGAAAAAAGAAGAAACCTACAAAAAAGCAGGTCAAGAAAAAGGCCAAACGAGAACTTGAGGGATATTATATTCCTGGAGATGGAACAATCAAAGTTATTTACAGGAAAAATGGAGGAATATCAATATGATTGACAGACTAGATAACATCCTAAACGAGATTGATCTAGAGGAAGAAAAGAACGAGATCAAGGAGGAGTATGTTGACGACTGGTATTGCATGGATTGTGAACATGGTCCTATGACAGAATCAGACGACAAGTGTACTAGATGTGGCAAAAAGAACAGCCAGTATCACCAAGAGGAAGAGCTGACTGGTTGGGAAGACGAAGACATAGAATCAGAAGTGGAGGAAATATGGTAGCAACGATGACAGCAGATGTGAAGATGAGGATAGCAGATCTTGAGAGACAGAAGATTGACCTTAATAGCAGGATTGAACGACTATCCTACTCAGGCAACCACCAAAGAATGCTTGAATTAGAGCAAGAAGTGTGGGAGATTGAGGACACCATTCGCAAATTAATGCCATAAAATGGAAGGTTTTAGGTGGTTGACCATATTACCATCCATGTTATACTGAATTATAACATTTAATAAAGGAGTTGAATATGTTAAAAACAGTTGAAAAAAGAATCGTTGAATTCGCAAAAGACACAGGTCTTACAGAAAGAAGAGAAATAGTTCACGGAACTCTTTATGTGAAATTGCATGAAGACAAAGAGTGTGATCATTTCCATAAACTAATCAGAACATTCTATATTGATAACATCAATGCAGAAGGCGGGGTGAATATGTACGCCGTGGGCGATGAGTTCGCTTTTGACTTCGTGCCTGCAGACAGAGAGGCATCTGTTTTGACAGACGATGAAGAAAAAGGCATCTGGTCGGAGTTCGCAGAAGAAGAAATGTTTAACAATATGCCAGATGATGTGGATACAATCTTAAATCTAGAAGCAGAATCAAAGAGGGGGAAATAACATGGAAATCAGTTTTTTAATTATGTTGGCAATCCTGTTTGGTTGTTTCTGGGTGTTGGGAGAGTTGAGAGAATGCAGAAAGATCATCAACAAGATGCAGAAGAGAAGCAAAAGATATATGAGAGAGGTGGTCAGCAATGACAAGTGAAGCAGACACAATCTTGAAGATCCTACAATCAAATGGCATCAATGACCTAGACGAGATAGAATACGGTGGTCAATGTTATGATGAACTGATGGACTACTTCGCAGACGAGATGCCATATGGTGTAATGAAGGCCAGAGATGGTATGCCAGATGAATGGATAATTGATAGATTGATTGACCTAGGCATTGACAAGGAACTTGAACAGAAACAAGACTTGGCTCAACACTACAGATGGAAAGGCATGATATGATATCTAGAGCGATAGCAGACAATGGATTACCTTTAAAGATACAGACTGAGTGGACAGAAGATGTCTACACCAATCAGGACATAGACGGAAATATATCAACAGTAGAAGTGGATGGTTGGCTGATTAGGATCAACGGCAAGAAGTATCCAAGGCAGTTGAGTGATGAAGGCATAGATTGGACCTACAGATACACGGCTCCAAACACGGAAGAGGGCAGACAGATCGCCATAAAAAGGGCCTTACAAGAAGCGAGGTTGACGATATGGTAATTTGTGTTAAAATGAACTATGTCTTAGGCGACGGGACTAGACAGACTGAAAAAAACAAAATAGTCGCCATAACAAAGAAGGAGTTGAAATGAAGACATATTATTTTTGGGTGACATTACAAGGACAGGCACCGATGAAGGTGGCTGAGGAAGGCAGGATCGCATCTGAGGCCAAGAGGATAGTTGAAGCAAGGTTTCCTGGTGCAAGGGTCATATTCGCGGAGGGCATATAATGATGATGTTCGTATTCAGTAGAATGTTCATCCTAGGAGCCTGCTATGGTTTATGGTTGAACGATGACATGGTGTTGAAATGTGTCGGAGTATTCATGGCAATAGGGTTCGTGCTTGATCTTTTTGATAGAGCATATAAAATGGACAAGGTTGACAGATACTAGGGTGATGTTAAAATTAATAATAAAGAAGGAGTTGAAATGAAAGAAGAAATCAAAATAATAGACGGAACATTCAAGAAGGATGACCCCCACAAGGACATCGGTAAGCAGAAGTTCAGAGTCAGAAGAGCCTACACCACTTGGGTTGAATATGATGTAGTGGCAGACAGCAAGGAAGAAGCGGAAGATGCCGTGAGAGAACACGGTGGCATTGACAAGATTGAATGGCAGGAAGGTTATCACAATGATGAGCCTGTAGAAGTGTATGCCACAGATTGGAATTCAGATCATAGTGTGGACATTGACCAGCCTGTGGAGAAGGTCGCAGAATGTGTTCCATATGAAGATTGGGACTGTGACACAGACCAATATTTTGACAATTATGAAGATCCAGAGTGGACTGGCGATTCTAGCAGATGGACCAAGACAGGCGATGAGCCAAAGGAGCATTCAGAAGACAAGACCATATGAAAATGAAAAAACCGAGGAGATGCCATTCTGATGGGAACTAGATTGAAAGACATAATTTTTGACAGGCACGAAGACCACTTGTACGAGGATGAGAGGGCGATGCGATTGACTCCTTATGTGATGGCGGAGAGATGCCTGCAGGTTGAGATCAAGAACATCTACGAAGATTATGGTAAGGGTGATTATGAAACTTTGACCTACATACTTGAAGGTGGTTTCAAAGGCTTCCATAATTTTGAGCCTTCGGAATTGATTGAAGAATACAAACAGATAGAAGACCAATGGTATCAACTGGAGTCGGATGGTGAACTGCCGTGGGAGGCATACGAAGACGACCCTATCCATACATTGAAGGAGAAGGTATAATGGGAACTTTTACAATGGCCACTGGATTGGGAATGTTCGCATTTGGAATGATTGCCTTTGCGATAGGAGCGACAGCATTCTTTATCATAACCAGAAAGATAGAGAAGAACAAAAAGGAAGAAGAACAATTAAAACAACAGAGGGAGAAGATATATGGATCTAGGTAAAGAACCGAACCCACCATTTCCGGTGGAGATCATTGACACCAAGCCAGTGGAGGTGGCAAACCCTTACTCAGGGCAGAAGGTGACACTTCAACCAACGGCGATCGCGGTCTATGATTGCATCAAGGGAGCGGAGATGATGGCAGACGCAGACTTTGACGATAAGCATTTGGACACAGTAAGAAAAGGCATAGAGTGGTTCCAGATGCACTATCCAAAAGAATACATGGTGTTGCTGGACTGACATGATAATCTACGGACATTCAGGACAGGACATAAGGCGAGCGATATGGCGAAGGAGATACAAGTTTATCTTGGTTATCGCTGTTATCGCGATCGCTGTGATAATGAATTCAACAGGAGTTGAATAGAAAGGGCAGTATGAAAAAACTTATATTAGCCGTTATCGTGTTATCCATAGGATACATCACGATGGTAAAGGCAGAAGAGATCAAGTCAGTGACTCCGAAAGAGTTCGCTGAGGCAGTTGCTTCTGTTCCAGGCAAGGTGGGCAACCACCTACAGAACGAGTGGGCGAATATCAAGTCCCACCAGGCCAAGAGTTGGGCTGAAATGAAGTTCAAGTTTCAGGCTCTGAAAGAAAAATTCCAGCCGGAGTAATGGCAGGAACAGGATGGGCGAGGTACTTCAACTCCACCTGGCCCATCTTACTTTACCAAATGGAGTTGACGATGTTGCAAGATGTGTTATAATAGTAGAAAACAAAGGGAGGAGAAATCTTGAAGAAATACATTAAAATAGAAACAGGCTCGTATCGTAGCAAAGATATGTCAGGCCGGATATTTCCGATTATTAAAGATTACCAGAAGTTCACTGGCGACAAGCAGGGTGGCTTCGTCACAGTTGACTGTTCGGAGTTCGATGGCTTTGAGGGACTGGACAAGGCAAGGGTCAATGTTCCAGACATCTCATCGCTGACGATAGTGCCAGAGGGACAGTACATATCACACAGGGATGAATTGAAGAAAACAGACACTTTAATCGCACCCAAGGAAAACGAAGAAGAGACAGATGAGCAGGCCATAGACAGGATCGCGGCGAGATTTTCAATACTGGACGAGATGGCGGATGCAGTTGCCACAAGTAAAGTCCGGGCGATGATTGTGTCGGGACCTCCCGGCATAGGTAAATCTTATGGCGTTGAGAAGGCCCTGGAGAAACAGAATATGTTCCAGGACATAGCAGGTGACAAGCGGAAGTTTGAAATGGTGAAAGGTGCAATGAGTGCCATAGGGCTCTACAAGAAACTATATGAACACAAGGACCGGGGCCATGTGTGTTGCTTTGATGACTGTGATGCCCTACTTTATGATGACCTAGCACTTAATCTA
>LULP01001496.1_pt1 | contig 10959 bp, 12 predicted proteins | sample 728111 | NCBI WGS metagenome assembly LULP01 (sample SAMN03860286, study PRJNA289734) | marine metagenome | biome: seawater column; feature: ocean; material: water; isolation source: Red Sea water column Station 149 - depth 25m | place: Saudi Arabia: Red Sea | collected 2011-10-15 | depth 25 m
GGTAAGGCATGAAAACGTACTTAATTATCTACTCCCTGATGGTAAAACTCAAGTAAGCATTGATTACGAAAAAGGTTTACCAGTCTCTATTAATACAATCTTAATTTCAACTCAACATAATCCTGAGATAGATGGGGTAACAAATGAAGAAGAAATTCGTCAAAGAATAAAAGAAGATTTATGGACGCATGTTGTAATTCCTGCTACTGAAGATTTAGAAATCAAACCAAACATTCATACAACAAGATTTCTAGTAAATCCCACGGGCAAATTTGTCGTAGGGGGGCCTCAAGGTGATGCCGGACTTACTGGAAGAAAAATTATAGTAGATACTTATGGGGGTTACGCAAGACACGGAGGAGGGGCATTTTCTGGTAAAGATCCCACAAAAGTGGATAGATCAGCTGCTTATGCAGCACGTTATGTAGCTAAAAGTATAGTTAAGGCAAAATTAGCAAAAAAGGCAGAAGTACAATTAAGTTATGCAATTGGAGTTGCAAAACCGATTTCCATTCTTGTTGAAACTTTTGATACTGGCGTTATTTCACAAGCTAATTTGACTGAGCTCATTAATAAGTACTTTGATTTAAGACCAGCAGCAATTATAAAAGAATTTGATCTAAGAAATCTACCCCAAAAAATGGGTGGTACATTTTTCAGAAAGACTGCATCCTATGGACATTTTGGCAGAAGAGATCTTGATCTCCCTTGGGAAAAGGTAGAAGAAAAAGCAGCCCAATTAGCGGAGGCTTCCAAAGTATTTTTATAAAAATATTTATTCTATGCCTGATAATTTTTATGGGGGATTAGATTTTGGAACTAGTGGCGCAAGAATATCTATAATAAATTTTCATAAAGAATTGATATATTCAAACATCAGGAACTTTAACAGCATCAAATTTACGAGGAGAGCCAATAGGAGAAGCAATATCTTATGACCAAGCATGTAATGAACATAAGATCCTTCTTGAATCATTAACTTCTGGAGAAGATCATCTGCGAACTCCATACAGTAGTCTTGCTAAAGCATTAAAACTAATAGATAAATATGGGACAAATATACTTTTACGACATCAATCTGATTGGATCACTGGTTGGTTTTTAAAAGATTGGACTTATGGAGAAGAAGGTAATAATCTAAAACTTGGTTGGGATCTAAAAAAAGAATCATGGCCAAAAAGCTATCTCAATAATTCATGGCAAAAATGCCTACCTAAAATAATAAAAAGTGGGAAAATTATTGGACAAGTGAATTTAAATTTAGCAGAGAGATTTAACTTGAATAAGAAATTAATATTAATCAAGAAGATGGTCTCACAGTTTTAGGAACAACTATTGTAGTTAAGAAAATTATTGATAATCCTATAAAAAAACAAGGAATTACAAACCATAGAGTAAACGGCAATTGGATATGTGGAGGAGCATCAAATGCAGGTTGCGGTATATTGTCTCAGTTTTTCTCTGATTTAGAAATAAAAGAGCTCAGTCGACAAATAAATCCATCAAAAAACACTTCTTTAAATCTTTTACCTCTTAATAGTAAAGGAGAAAGATTTCCTGTTAATGATTCTAATTTAAAGCCGATACTTGGTCCAAGGCCAGTAAGCGACTCACTTTATTTACATGCATTATTCGAGGGTCTAGCTAAGATCGAATTGAAAGGATGGGAAAAGCTAGGCGAACTAACAGGTTCACTTCCAAAAAAAATTATTACTATTGGTGGAGGGACAGGGTTTTATACTTTCAAATCATTGAGAACTCGTTATATTTTCGTTTTTTTTTAACTAAAAATTTTTAGTTTACGACTCTGCAGACTTGACCAATAACACCCAAAATCAGTTTATCTCCATTTGGATCTTGCCAATTAGCTAAATCATTGAAATTACTATTTGCTTCATCTATTGAGACATCAACATCTCTAAATGATTTTTCAAAACAATTTATATCCATTGTATAGAGAATATCCTTAGTAATTTCACTTTTTGTTTTGGGAATAAATTTACTCAATACTCTTACAGAACCATCCTCATTCCTTTTTATACTTTGCCTATCCCATAACTGCTCTCCATATTCACTTTTAGGGACTCCAACCCATTCATGAGGCAAAGCTTCTGATTTTTTTATTGAAATACAAAAGAAAACGATAATCGAAAGGACTAAATTAATGAAATTTCTAAAAAATATTGAATTAACTTTATTCTTAGAATTAATCATGACTACTTATGGAATACAAAAATTTTTTATTAGTTGGAAATAAAAAATTAAAAATATGTAAAAATTTTTATTGATTAGTATTTCTATTATAGATAGAATCAAATATTAAAATTAAGAATTTACTTCCAATAAATTTATTAGAAAAATAATGAATAAAATACAGAAATTTTTCTCAGTAGTTTTTTTTATAGCAATATTTGTTGTATTGATTTATTTAATCCAAAATTATGGGATTGAACCTCTAAGGAACAAAATAGAAAGTATGGGGATTTGGGCTCCTTTTGGAATATTCATACTCAGAGGAGTAAGTATTATTTTACCTGCCCTTCCAAGTTCAGCTTATTCTCTGCTAGCTGGTTCATTACTAGGATTTCAAAAAGGTTACATGACAATAATCTTTTCTGATATCGTTTTTTGCCAAGCTGCTTTCTTTATCGCAAGAAATTATGGTCGGGTTCCTGTACGTAATTTAGTAGGCCCAAAAGCAATGCAAAAGATTGAAAGTTTTAATCAAAACCAGCTAGAAGAAAATTTCTTTCTTATGACAGGTCTACTAATGACTGGCCTTTTTGATTTTCTAAGCTACGCAATTGGTATTGGAGGAACTCGCTGGAAAATATTTACTCCTGCATTATTAATAAGTCTTCTAATCAGTGACTCTATACTAGTAGCAGTAGGAGCTGGAGTTAGCCAGGGAGCAGGATTATTTCTAGGGATTGCTCTATTGGGAATGTTTGCTTTAGCGACTATTTCAGGATTGGCAAAAAATAAAATGCCTAAATAACAAAACAGTTGATAATTCTTTAATCAAAGAAGAAAGATATGACATTTTCGCAAACAATAACTATATAAATAATGATTCATGCAAGAATAGAAATCGATTAATTTTTAAAGTTATTAGATGACTCCATTTAGACCAACTTCATATGATCGCCCTGGAGAACAAATATCAACTACTCCTTCTGGATTAAAAGTAACTTCTGCAAAGAGATTAATGGTGGATTCAATGGTAAGAATGATACAAAAAGCAGAAAATCATTCCGTAGAAGATAAACTTGACGAAGAATCTAACAATAATTAATCAATTCATTGATAAAAGTATAGGAGAGTGGAAATCTATTAGAAGTACTCACACTTTAGCTTTTCAGGAATTTGAAAACTCAACTAGTAAAATATATATAAAACATATCAACAAAAAAAATAAAAAAGTCGTTGAAATTTTTAAAAATTATAAATTTAGTTTAAACCTAGAGAGCATAGCCATTTCTATAAACTGGCAAGCTATTAGTGATTGGGACAATGATGATATCAGTGAGGGAGATGAAACTATTCTGATTTTTTTACCCAAAGATGAAAATTCAGGAATTGTTTTAAGAAATAAAGGTTATACAGAATCCTTTATTTCATCATCCAATTATTTTGTTGATGAACAAAATAATTTACACATTAAAACTATTTATAAATCAACAGTTTCCGAAGAAAGAATTTCCTTTTTATCCACTCATGTAAGATCTAGATTTTCTACTATTAGAAATCTTGAAAATAACTCAGTTATACAGACGTCCCATACTTCAGAGATAAGGAATTTAGCTAGTTTAAAAGATTAATTATCCTTTCAAATTGAAACTCTGTTTCAGATATTAATTTAGGAAGAAAGCCTTTGTTTCCACGCATATTATTAACTGTTGAATTCAAATCAGAGATAGTTGCATCTCGCATTAATTCAAAAACCCTTCTTGCATTTCTTAAAGGTACCCCAAGAGCAAGATAAGTATTTTTAAGATCCTTCAAACAACTTTTTTCTAAAACTGATTCGTCATTAGAAATTAAAAGATAAGCAACAATCCTTAGGATTATTTCTCCATCTCTTAAACAAACGGACATCTTGTTAGTTGTATTTAAAGATATTTTTGAATTAAGTGAATCTTGATTTTCGCAAATCATTGCTGTTACAGCGTCTGCTGCACAGAAGTATGAAATTAAAGATGCCTCAAAATAAATTTGAAGAAATAATTAATAACAATAATGAACTTATAAATTTAAAAAAAGCGTTAGAAGATCTAGAAACGGAATCTGAATCTCATAGTAAAGTCTGATTTTTGAAAAACCCTTCCAAAAGTGCCTCAAACCAACAATTTCCTTTTTAAGTCCCTAAACAATCAACAACTTCAAGCAGTAAAACATGTTTATGGACCACTATTAGTTGTAGCAGGTGCAGGTAGCGGAAAAACTAAGGCTCTTACTCACAGAATTGCAAACCTTATTGAAGGTAACTCTATAGATCCCTATAACATTCTCGCAGTTACTTTCACTAATAAAGCTGCTAAAGAAATGAAAGCAAGATTAGAGGTTCTTCTAGCCCAAGAATTAGCTTTTAATCAATTTGGTCAGCCTTGGACAACTCTCAAAGAAATTGATCAAAATCAATTAAGAACAAACGTTCACCAAGAGAGGCTTCAGAACCTTTGGATCGGTACTTTCCATTCCTTATTTTCAAGACTTCTGAGATACGATATTGAAAAATATACTGATCCAGAAGGCCTAAAATGGACAAGGCAATTTTCAATTTATGATGAAACAGATTCTCAAACATTAGTAAAAGAAATTATCAGTCAAGATATGAATCTTGACCCAAAAAGATATGATCCCAAAAAGATTAAAAGATTAATAAGTAATGCTAAAAATCAATGCTTAACTTCTAATGATCTTTTAGAAAAAGCAGATAATAATTTTGATAAAACAGTTGCAGAAGCCTACAAGAGATATAGGATTTCGCTCTCAAAAAATAATTCTTTAGACTTTGATGATCTTCTACTTTTGCCTGTTTTCTTATTGAGGCAAAATGATATAGTCAGAGATTACTGGCACAAAAGATTTAAACATATTTTAGTTGACGAATATCAAGATACAAATAGAACACAATATGAACTTATAAAATTAATTACGGCTGGAAATACTGAACCAAAAAAATTCTTCAATTGGGAAGATCGGTCAATTTTTGTAGTTGGGGATGCTGATCAAAGTATTTATAGTTTCAGAGCAGCTGACTTCAGAATTTTAATTGGTTTTCAAGAAGATTTTAAAACTTCAATCAACGACGATACAAAATCATCTTTAATTAAATTAGAAGAAAATTATAGGTCATCTTCCAATATCCTTGATGCTGCAAACTCACTAATTGAAAACAACTCTGAAAGAATTGACAAAGTTTTAAAGGCTACTAAAGAAAAAGGGGAACTTTTAACGTTACTCAGCTGTGATGATGAAATTTCCGAGGCAGAAGCAATTACCAATAAAATAAAATCACTCAATAACTATAATCAAAACCCAATTTGGAAAAATTTTGCAATTTTATATCGAACCAGAGCTCAGTCGAGAGTATTAGAAGAATCTCTTGTAAGGTGGCGCATTCCTTATACAATTTTTGGAGGATTGCGTTTTTATGATAGAAGAGAAATTAAAGATGCAATAGCATATTTGAAAGTTCTGGTTAATTCTTCAGATAACGTTAGTCTTTTACGAATCATAAATGTTCCTAGAAGAGGGATTGGTAAGACTACTATTCAAAAACTTAATGAACTATCTAATAGGTTAAATATCCCATTATGGGAGGTTCTTAATGATAAGCAAAGTCTTGAAGAAACAATAGGCCGATCATCAAAAGGAATTAATAAATTTACTGAAATTATGAATGATCTACTGTGTTACCTAGAAAATTCAGGTCCCGCTCAACTACTACAACTTATATTAGAAAAAAGTGGTTATTTAAGTGACTTGCTCTCTAGTGGGACTGAAGAATCTGAAGATAGAAGAAATAACTTACAAGAACTAATTAATGCAGCTACTCAATATGAAGAAGAAACAGAAAGTGGAGATGTAGAGGGATTTCTTTCTACAGCAGCCTTAACAACTGATAATGATACGAAGAAAAATAATCCTAACTCTGTAACTCTCATGACTCTGCATAATAGTAAAGGTTTAGAATTTCAAAATGTTTTTATCACTGGGCTAGAACAAGGTCTCTTCCCTAGCCATAGATCAATAGATACTCCCTCACTTCTTGAAGAGGAAAGAAGATTATGCTATGTAGGTATTACTAGAGCTAAAGAAAGAGTTTTCTTAAGTCATGCCAGAGAAAGAAGATTATGGGGTGGAATGCGTGAAGCAACAATTCCTTCAATATTTCTTTCGGAAATACCTGAAGATTTAATGGATGGCGAATTACCACAAACTGGTGGTGCTTCAATTAGAAGAGATTGGCATCTTGATCGTTTAACTAGAGTTGATCGAAACAATCCAAATGAATTTGTTAACAAACCAATAAATGCAGTAAGGAAATTATATTCAGGTCCCAGTAAAGGGAAAAGCTGGATAGTTGGAGATATGCTAATTCACTCAAAGTTTGGGAAAGGTGAAATCATACATATTTTTGGGAGTGGGGAAAAAATATCTTTAGCAGTAAAATTTGGTGATAAAGGAAGTAAAATTCTAGATCCCAGATTAGCTCCAATTCGTTATGTAAGTTAAAACTCATGAACGATATCTCTGATTACATCCAAGGGGAATTAATCAAAACTCCATTTAATCTATATAACCTAATTGCTAAATACATAGAATCTAATAACAATACTAAAGTAGCTTTTGTTGGCGGTTATTTAAGAGATTTATTAATTAGTAAATTCCACAAAAAATCGTTTTCTAAACCTGTAGATATTGATCTTGTTATTGAAGGATCCTCTATTTCTCTTGCAAAATTTATAAAAAAAAATATTGTAAATGTAGATTTATGTTTAATCAAGGAATTTAATTTATACAACACTGTAGAAATAAATATTAATGACTATAAAATTGATATTGCTTCTGCAAGAAAAGAAATTTATTCTGCTCCAGGCTTAAATCCCACAGTAAATAAAAGTACTATTGAGGAGGATCTTAAGAGGAGAGATTTCACTATAAATTCAATAGCCTTCGAGGTCTCGACAAGGAAAATCTATGATCTTTATGGAGGAATTTCTGATATAAAAAGTAAAAGATTGAACTTACTTCACAGTAATAGTATTTCAGATGATCCAAGTAGATTAATTAGATGTGCAAAATATGCTTCAAGGTTAGATTTCAATATTTCAAATAATTCCCTCAAACAATCTCAAGAAACAGTTAGACAATGGCCATGGAAAAGTTCAGAAACTCATCAGAAAATGATTTACCCTCCTGCACTAGGCATACGAATAAGGATGGAACTAGCTGAAATATGCAAACACGATAATTTGACTAATGTGATTTCGATAATTCATAAATGGGAAATTATCTCAATCTTAAATGAAAATATTAAAGTCGATAAAAGATTTTTAAGAGGACTAAATTGGATTAAGAAGTTAAAGGGAAATCATATGCTTTACTTATTAAAAGATTCAGAAGATTTAGAAAAAGCATGTCAAAGATTTTTGGTAAATAATAGTGAGATAAAAATATTAGAAGATTATATAAATGTCAAAAAGATATTAAATACAAACCAAAAAAATTTCAATCATTTTTCTCCATCAAGTTGGACAGAATTTATTGAGGACAGAAACCTTAATGATGAGACAGTCAAATTATTAATTTGTGATGGAGGACCATACTGGCGTAAATTGTTTAAGTGGTTATTTATTTACAAATTCATAAAATCAAAAAAAGATGGAGAAACATTAAAAAAAGAAGGATGGGATCCAGGGAAGGAGATGGGAAAGGAAATCAAAAGATTAAGATATTTGGAAATTGACAAATTAAATAGAAATTAATTACATTTTTACAACCTCTCCAACCTTGTACCATTTATCCTTTAGAACATTTTCATATTTACGATTGCAACTAATCAACAAGGGTCCACATGTTTGAGGATCTAATAGTAATGATATTCTCTCGTTAAAAGTCTCTTGATCTAATGAATTTTCGTTTAAAAAATTAATTATTCTTTTTTGCTTATTTACTTTATAAATTTTGTCAAAAATTTCTTTATTAGATTCAAAGAAAGTACTTTTAACATCTTTTCTTATTAAATCAAATACTCCAGGATAAGCTTTAAATGCAAATAAATCTAATAAAACTTTTAGTATAAATTTCATCAATCAAATATTGCTGACTCTTTACTAAATTATTAATTACTTCAGAAGAACTACCTAGCATATTAATATTTTGCATTTGACCGGCAAAGTAAATCCCAACGCCCAGAGGTCTAGACATCATGAGAATATCTCCAATATTCATTCCAGATTTAAGCCATGGTTTTGCTCCATTTTTTAAAATACCTTGAACTGTTAAAGAAATATCTATTCCTAATGAATAAGGTTTATTTACTAAACTTCTTGCCTCGAAAGTATGGCCTCCAAGTAATTCACCTCCATGATCCTCAACTGTTGATTTAATACCTTGAAGTGATTGAGAAAAGAGGTAACTCTGAAATTCCCTTTCAACTTTTGGTAATGAAATTAAAGCCTGCGCGGATGAAAGTTTTGCTCCGCATGCCCACAAATCTGAGCAAGCATGCAAAGTAGTAATTTTTGCATTAAGCCAAGGATCACTTACCAAAGCAGGAAATCCATCTACACTTTGCAAGATAATATCTTGACCATTTTGATATATCTCAACTGAATCTTCAGGAATTTTATGCTTTAAAATCCAAAAAATAAAAGAAGGGCCGAAAACAAAATTGCGATAAATAGCAAAAGCCTTTGGATGATGGCTTGGAAATATATTTACTATTTGCAATCCGATCTTTTGAGGAAACCACTTTTTTAATGATCTCCCTTCTATATCTTTTTTTAGATTTTGTACTAATGTATTTACAACTTTTACTGCAAAAACTCCCGATGCTGGTCTTTTTGCTGAACCTACAACTGCGCAATCACCGACAGCAAAGATTCCAGAGAAACTTTTTATCTGCAAATTCTGATTTGTAATTATTCTGCCATAAGAATCCGAATCTAATAATTTTTTTTGTGCCCATAACGGAGATGTATTTCCAGTACATAAAAGAATCTTGCCATAATCAAAATTAAGTTTTTCAACTAAATCAATATTGGAATTCCGTAAACTTTTTAGAATTGTATTATTAATTTTTCTTGAATCACATAATAGTTTTAAAGGTCTATCTCCCCATCTTTTTCTCAAAGCATATGATACTTCAATTGCAGCAAGGCCACTCCCAACAATTACAAATGGAAGTTCATTAACTGAATCAAAAATGTCCTCTTTTAGTATTGAGTCATAAGCCCTTAAAAAAGGTTTAATTGAAAAAGCATTTCGATTTTTAACTAGTGATTCAAATTCTTTTGGAATTATTGTTTGACTTCCATAATTAAGCACCAACTTCGAATAATTAACTGAAGGTCTATTACTTAAAACAATTTTCTTTAAATTGAAATCAATATCCTTTACTTCTTCTTCTATAAAAGATACTTTTGCATTTTTTGCTAAAGATTTTATATCAATTAAACTCTCTTCTAAAGTGATTGATTTTGAAATCACCGATGGGAATATCGCCGAATAAACCAAATGAGAATCTCTAGATATAATTGAAACAGGAATTTCTGGCATTAATTTCGGAAACATTAACCATTTCTTCAATAAAGAAACATTTGAGTGTCCTCCTCCAATTAGTACCAGATGATTAAAAGTCATTTACATCACTATGAATAAAGAACATTTATTACCAATTGAAAAATCAAGATTAGGAGTGATTGGTGGAAGTGGATTTTATTCAATGGATCAAATAGAGTACTTAAGAGAACTAGAAATCAATACTCCCTATGGTAAACCTTCTGATTCAATAAAAGTATATAATCTTGGAAACCTAGAGATAGCATTTATTCCTAGACATGGCAGAACACATAGTTTAAATCCTTCTGAAATCCCTTACAAAGCTAATATTTGGGCTCTAAGATCAATAGGAGTAAGATGGATTATTGCTCCATCAGCAGTTGGTTCATTACAAGAACAGATAAGGCCACTTGATATAGTGGTTCCAGATCAATTTATAGACCGGACAAAAAATAGACCTGCAACCTTCTTTAACGAGGGAGCTGTTGCTCACGTAACTATGGGAGATCCCTTCTGCACAAATTTATCACGTATATTAAGTGAAATCGGAGAAAAAAATATTCCTGGCGGTAGACAATTGCATAGAGGGGGTACCTATCTAGCAATGGAAGGTCCCGCTTTCTCAACTAGAGCAGAATCTAATTTATATAGGAGTTGGGGATGTTCAATAATTGGAATGACGAACCACACAGAAGCAAGATTAGCTAAAGAAGCTGAAATAGCTTACTCCTCCTTATCTATGGTTACTGATTATGATTGCTGGCATCAAACTCATCAAGAAGTTTCTGTAGAGATGGTTTTGGATAATCTTAGATCAAATACTGAAGTGGCTAATAAAATAATATTTGAAGTAGCTAAATTAATTGAAAAAGAAAGACCAAAAAGTAAGTCTCATTTTTCATTAAAAGATGGATTGATAACCCAAAAAGAAAATATCCCAAGCTCCACAAAAGAGAAACTAAGGATATTTACTGATTCTTATTAGGCTTATTTGATATAAGTGATTATCAGGTCAAGGTAAGGATTTGTTAGCCTCCAGCTCCAACGCCTTGGTATGAACCATAGAAGAATATACCTAAAACGAAGATAACTGCAATTCCACCTGCTGTAGCAACAAGCCATAGAGGAAGAGTTCCTTCAGTCCATCTTCTTTCCCATGCAACTGCT
>LULP01000978.1_pt1 | contig 10946 bp, 12 predicted proteins | sample 728111 | NCBI WGS metagenome assembly LULP01 (sample SAMN03860286, study PRJNA289734) | marine metagenome | biome: seawater column; feature: ocean; material: water; isolation source: Red Sea water column Station 149 - depth 25m | place: Saudi Arabia: Red Sea | collected 2011-10-15 | depth 25 m
CAGGCTTTAATGGAATTAGGGGCTTTGATTTGTAAACCTACAAATCCTAACTGTTTAAAATGTCCAATTTCAAAAAAATGTAAATCATTTCGTAAAAAAGATTTCAAACTTGTAAAGAATAGTAAAAAAAATATAGATAAGTATTTTATTTTAAATGTTTATAAAAAAGATAAAAAATATCTGTTGGTTAAAAATACAAAATTTAAATTTCTCAAAAACTTAAGAATATTTCCAATGCAGGAATTATCTAAACCCAAAAAATTTAATAAAACTATAAATTTTAAAATGTCCAACATGAATATGAATATCAAAATTCAATATCCAAAAAATGTTAGAGAAATATCCTCTTCTTGTTGGGTTGATCAAAAAAAAATTGGTAATTCTATGTTGCCAACATTTACAAAAAAAGTTGTTAAGTATTTAGAGGGCAACTTATGAAAAAAATAGCCATTATCGGAGCTGGTATTTCAGGATTATTTATTGCTAATTTGTTCAAGAAAAACTCAGATTATCAAGTGGTAATTTATGAGAAAAGTAATTCGATTAATCTTGAGGAAGGTTATGGAATTCAATTATCCGTCAATAGTGTGAAGCTTTTAAATGAAATTGAATTTAATAAATTTGAAAATGCAAGAAAGTTTAATCCAAAAAAGATTATTTTTTTTTCATCTAAAAACTTCAAAAAGATATGTGATTTGAATATCTCTGATTTTAATTCAGAGAATTGTAAGTACACTACCTTGAAAAGGTCTGATTTAATAAATTTTTTGAAAAAGGATTTAGAAAATTTAATTAAATTTAATCACAATGTCTCGAGTATAAATAAAGAAAATCAGAAAATTCAACTTACTTTTGAGAACAATGAAATTTTTGAATGTGATTATTTAATCATTGCAGATGTAGGCTCTGATTTTCATCAGGTAATTTATCCAGTAAATCAAAATGGAGACTTAAATTTTATAGCAATTATGAAGTATGAACTTACTTTAGAACAACAAAAAAATTATTCTTTATTCAAAGAAAATTCCTTCATTAGAAAAGTTTTAGAAAAGGTTCCAAAAGAAAATAAAGAATTTTTTGATAAAATTAAGGAATTAAAAATATTCCCAGTATTTGTTAGTAAAGACTTTTTTAAAACAAATAGTGATAACATTAATTTTATAGGTGATGCTTTTTTTGCTTTTCCACCTTCATTTGCTCAAGGGGCATCTCAATCCATAGAGGGTGCTTATGAATTATTTAAAAGTATTGAAAATAACTTAGAAGGGGATTTCTTTAAGAATAGAGTTAATAAAACCAAAATGGTCAATAAAAGATCTAAACTAAATCAATTCGCATTTCATTTGTCTAATCCTGTGGCTGTTTTTTTTAGAAATATTTTTTTGAAAAAATTTATTAAAAACAAAAAGTTTTTAGATTCTTATTTAGGTAAAATTTATAATAATTAATTTTTTGAAATTAATCTTTGTCTTAAATTATCTATAGGCACTATTTGCCCATTAAGATTATAATGCCAATAAGTCCAGCCATTACAACTTTCTGCTCCCAATATTGATGCAGCTACCTTGTGAATAGAGCCCTCTTTTTTGGCATGTTTTATACTTCCATCAGCCATAATTTTTGCACTGATTTTCTTTTTATTATCAAAAATAGTAGTGCCTGGTTTAATTATTCCTAATTCAACTAATGACCCAAAAGGTATTCTTGGCTTAGATCTACCATTTTGCAAAGTATCTAAATAATCATCTTCTATAGGTTTTGTATTTTTTAGTCGTTGTTCAGCTGCCTTATGATAGGTTTTTTCTTTTTCAATTCCGTAATAATTTCTACCCAATTTTTTTGCAACTGTTGCTGTTGTTCCTGATCCTAAAAAAGGATCTAAAACTAAATCATTTTTATTTGAGGTTGCTAATAAAATTCTGTGAAGTAGAGCCTCAGGTTTTTGAGTAGAATGTACTTTTTTGCCATTCTTTTTAAGTCTCTCAGAACCATTACAAATCGGCAACTCCCAGTTCGATCTCATTTGAAGATCATCATTTAAACATTTTAAAGATTGATAATTAAAAGTGTATTTTGATTTTTCTGATTTTGATGCCCAAATCAAGGTTTCATGCGCATTAGTAAAACGTGTCCCTCTGAAATTTGGCATAGGATTTTTTTTATTCCAGATGACGTCATTTAAAATCCAAAAACCTAAATTTTGAATAGCAGTGCCAACTCTAAAAATGTTATGGTAACTGCCAATCACCCAAATAGCTCCATTTTTTTTCAAAATTCTTTTACATTCTGTTAACCACGAGTAGGTAAATTCATCATACTTTTTAAAATTTTCAAATTGATCCCATTTATCATTGACTGCATTTACCTTAGACCTATCGGGTCGTATAAGCTCATTCCTTAACTGTAAGTTGTAAGGAGGGTCAGCAAAAATTAAATCAAAAGTCTCACTGGGGATTTTTTTAAGTTCCCTTAAACTATCTCCATTTATTAATTTATTTTTAAAGTCCAAATTCATTTTATAAAAATAAATTAGACTCCAAAAAGATTCTTGGGTCAACCTAGGATTGAATTATTTGGATTCCATTTGTATGATGGTGGTTCACAACAACTACATCTGGTGTTTCTACGTGAAACCTATTTTAACTTGCTAATCGGTGAAAAGGTTTTTCTATGGTGAGAAGTAATCCCAAATTTTTTTATAGCTTTAAGATGTTGTTTAGTTCCATATCCATAATTTTTACTCCAGTAATAATTTTTAAATTTCTTACCTAACTTAGAGATCATTTTATCACGTGTAACTTTTGCTATGATTGATGCTGCAGAAATAGATGGTATTTTTTGATCACCTTTAATGACTGATTGAAGTTTATAATTTTTTAAATTTGGTGTTTTATTTCCATCGACCAAAATCAGTTTTGGTTTTTTTTTGAGTTTTTTAATTGCTCTTTCCATAGCCAATAGGCTTGCATGAAGAATATTTATTTTTTCAATTTCTGAGACAGAAGCTTTACCTGTAGCCCAAATAGAGTTTTTTTTTATGTATTTAGCTAAAAATTCTCGTTTATTTTTTTTTAAACTTTTTGAGTCTTTCAATAACTTCTTATTGATGGTCTTGTTCAATATTACGGCTGCTGCATAAACAGGTCCAATTAAGCTACCTCTGCCAACTTCATCAACTCCAGCAATAGTTTTCATTAAATCGTAATATTTAAATCTTTAATTTTTTGTTTAATTTTTTTTAGATCTGCCCACGAAAATTTTTTATTTTCTGGAAATCTAATTAGATAGGAGGGGCTAAAAGAAATCATGATAGGAATAGTTTTGTTCTTTAAAATTATTTCTTTCCACTTACCTCTTTCATTAGATATTTTGCTTAATCCTGTAATTGCCTCCATTGCTGTGCTGCCCATTAAAATTAAAATTTTTGGATCTATTATCGCAATGTGTTCTTTTAAAAATATTGCATAACGTTTTATCTCCTGTCCAGTGGGTTTTCTATCTTCTGGTGGTCTGAAATTAATTGAGTAGGTGGTGTAAATATTTTCTCTTTTTATATCGATTGCTAGTAACATTTTGTTCAAGAGATTGCCCACTTCTCCTTGAAAGCATAAGCCAGTTTCATCCTCTATTTCTCCCGGAGTTTCTCCAATTAACATCACATCAGCATTAATGTTACCTTCGCCCAAGACCAAATTCTTAGAATTATTTTTTAAATTACAATTTTCAATTGAATTAATCTTTGTTTTAAGATCATTCAGCAATCCATTTTTACTAATTGAAGTTTCTTTATTTTCAGCTGAGTCGACTTTAAATCTATTGATTGGTTTATCGCTAAAAATAAAATCAGTTTCAATTGTTTTCATGAATTCTTGAGCATATTTAGCATTTTGATTTAAAGTCTTTTTAATCATACAATGTAGTAATGGTACTTAAAAATATAAAATTTATACTTATTGTATTATTATTTTATCAGAACACTTTGTTTACGAAAAGTAATTCTTTTGAAAAAATTGATTCTAAAAATTTATCAAAATATTTTTCAGGTATAGTTGCTTTTGGCAATAAAAAAAATTCTGAAGCTTTAGATTTTTTTAATTCATCTAAAATTTTGATTAATGCTCATGATCCATTTTTAAAAAGGTATGTATCTTCATTAGTATTGGAGAATAAAGTATTGCAAGCGATTCAAATTATTAAACAAAATTATGAAAATGAAAATATAGATTTTTTCGACTCTTATTTATTGTTAATAATTGATAGTTTAAAAAAAAATGAGTTAGATATTGCCTATGAATATATTTCTATTGCAAATAATTTTGCAGACGAGGATAGGTTTAATTTAGCAATTTTAGAGAGCTTAAAACAATATGTTTATCTCTTTAAAGAAAAAAAATTTTTAGACGATAAGAAAAACTTTGGAAGACTGTCTTATATCTCAGAAACATTTCAAAAGTGTTATTTAGATGATCCTAATACAGGGAGATATTTCTCAAAATTGATTAATGATCCTGAATCGGATTTTACTAGATATATTTATTTTTATATAAGTTACTTAGTTGAAAACGATAATTTAGATGAAGCAAAAGTAATTACTGATGAAATAGAATTTTTAAATTCAACATTGCTACTATCACAAGGTAAAAGTTGGATCGACAATGGAAACTTACAAAAATTTAAAGAGGTCTTTTCATGTAAAAATCATAATGATTTAATTGCTGAATTTTTGTTTTTAATATCAAATCTGTATTCTGCACAAGACAATTACGAGATGTCAAATTTTTACTTAAATTTATCAAATTTTCTTAATCCAAGATTTGTGTTTAATTTATCACTAGTTGCAGAAAATCATTATTTTAACAAAGATTATGAAAAGGCAAAAAAGGTTCTTAAAAAATTTAAAAAGGATGATGATTTTTACTATTGGTTTAGATTAAAAAAAGAAGCGCAAATAATTTCAGCGCAAAGAAATAATCAAGAGTCTCTTAACTTTATTAAATTTAATTTTGACAAAATTGAAAATCCAAATGAGAAAATATTATTTGATGTTGCTAATTTTTATAAAAAAGCAAAAAATTATGAAGAAGCAATAAGATATTACTCTAAAATTATTGAAAATTTAGATGATAATTCGGATATCAAGTCAGATATTCTTTATCGAAGAGGAGGTACATATGAACGAATTAAAAATTATGAAAAAGCCGATAAAGATTTAATTGATGCACTCCAAATTACACCTGACGATGCTTATATACTAAATTACCTTGCTTATTCATGGCTTGAGAGGGATTATAAAATTAATGAAGCGATTAAAATGCTGGAAACAGCCTACGAACTTGAGAGTGATGATCCATATATAATAGACTCTATTGGTTGGGCTTATTATTTAACTGATGATTATCCAAGAGCTGAAAAATTTTTGAAAAGAGCCGTAGAATTGATGCCGGATGATCCGATAGTGAATGACCATTACGGCGATATTTTGTGGAAGCTCAATAGAAAAATCCAGGCTAGATATTTTTGGACCAATGTATTGAAAATGAAAGATACTGAAAAAGAATTAATTGAAAAAATTAATATTAAGATGATCGAAGGTCTTAAAAGCTCTTAATGCCTTTTTCCAGAATAAAATCACACGCGAAATTAAATTTGGCATTAAATGTTATAAGCAAAAGTAAATCTTTGCATAATATAGAGAGCATAATAAGCTTCGTAGATTTGCACGACATAATTTTGATCAAAAAAATTAAATCAAAAAAACATTTAATTTCATTCAATGGAAAATTTTCTCGGAGGATAGGTAAGAAAAATACTATTTCTAAATTATTTGAAATCTTAGAAAAAAAAAAATTTTTGAAAAACCAAAGATTTCAAATCAAAATCAAAAAATCTATACCTGATAGAGCTGGTCTTGGCGGTGGCTCAATGAATGCAGCAAGTATACTAAGATATTTGGCTCATAAGAGAATAATCAATATCAAAAATAAGGAAATGTTAAAAATTTCTAAGTTAATTGGTTCAGATGTGATGTTAGGCTTAAATCATAAAAGTAAGATTTTAAATTCAAGAAATAAAATAAAGTATTTCAATAATGTAAAAAAAATTTACCCATTAATCGTAAAACCAAATTTTGGTTGTTCGACTAAGGATATTTATTCAAAGGTTAGAAAGTTTGATAACAAAAAAAAGATGTGAACGTGCGAAAAAAAGGTTTATTCAAAAATACAAAAATATCTGGTGTATAGCCTCAAAAACTATATAAATTTGATTTTTTTGTGTTATACGAACTTAATATTGGGGCGTAGCCAAGCGGTAAGGCACGGGTTTTTGGTACCTGCATCCTAGGTTCGAATCCTAGCGCCCCAGCCAAGTATGAAAAATTTTTTAGATACAATTTTTTTTAGATCAAATAATTTAAATTATATAAGTCAAAGTATTCGAGATTTAACAAAAAATACTCCAGCAAATAAAATATTTAAAGCCATAAATTCTTATTCATCAGATAGTGAAGTAAGATTTGTAGGAGGTTGCATAAGAAAAATCATTAATAAAGAAATAGTAAATGATATTGATATGGCTACAAACCTTGATCCTCAAAAGGTTTGTGAAGTTTTGAAAGAAAATAAAATTGATTATTACGAAACTGGTATTGAACATGGAACAATTACAGCACTTATAGAAGGGTACAAATTTGAGATTACCTCATTGAGAGAAGATATTTTAACAGATGGAAGACATGCAAAAGTGAAATTTTCAAAAAATTGGAAAGAGGATGCATTAAGAAGGGATTTTACCATCAATTCCATATACGCGGATGAAGATGGAAACTTGTTCGATCCTTTTGAGGGTAAAAAAGACTTAGAAAACGGTTTCGTAAATTTTATAGGAGACGCTGATAAAAGAATTAAAGAAGATTATTTGAGAATTTTAAGATATTTAAGATTTTTCGCCCATTACTCAAAGCATCCGCATAATCCAGAATTAATCAGAAAACTTAAAATTAATATCGGTGGTATCTCAAAATTATCTAAAGAGAGACTATTAGATGAGCTAAAAAAAATAACTCACTTAGAAATATTAGAAAAATTAGCTGATGATAAATTGAGCTCAGAATTATTTTTAATTGTTTTTCCTGAATTAAATAATTTAAAAACTTTTTCAAAATTAAACTCAAAAAAAAAACAAATAATTAATAAGGCTGATTTTGTCTTTCTATTATCTTTAATGATTATTGATGAGACAGATAATGCGGATTATTTTATGTACAAATTTAATATTTCTAAAAAAGATCAAAAAAGAATTAAAATTATTGATAATTTTTTTAAGGAAAAAATTGGACCAAAAACTTTTAGAGAGGAAAACTTTAATGGTATTTTTTATTATAATGGAAAACAAGCTGTAACTGATATTCTCAATTATTATTTAATAAAATCAAAAAAAAATTCTGAAAATATTCAAAGATTAATTGATTTCTACAAAGATAAAACAATACCAAAAATGCCTGTGGGTGCAGAATTTTTAATGGAAAAATTCAATATTCCTGAGGGTAAACAATTGGGTGCAAAATTAAAAATAATTGAGGAAGAATGGGTGAAAAATAATTTTCAAATTTCAGATAAACAAGTAAGTCAAATTGTTAACAATTAGATATATTTTACGTCTTTAATTTCAAAATTTTTGACCCCGGCAGGAGTTTTTATTTCAACTAAATCATTTTTATTTTTTCCTATTAAACCTTTACCTATAGGTGATTGAAAATAAATTAATTTTTGTTTGAGATCAGCTTCATCTTTTCCTACAATCTTATAATTTATTTTTTCTCCAGTATCTAAATTTTCTAAAAACACAGTCGAGCCAAAGATAACTTTTCCATCATTATTTAATTTCGTAACATCAATGACATTTGCTCTAGCAATGATATCATTAATTTCAGTAATCCTTCCCTCATTATGAGACTGCTCTTCTTTTGCAGCGTGGTACTCTGCATTTTCTTTTAGATCACCATGTGACCTCGCTTCAGCAATCGCCGCTACAATCTCAGGTCTTTTTTTTTCTTTTAAAAAGATTAATTCATCTTTAAGTTTATTTAGGCCATTTAAAGTAATTGGTTCTTTGTCCATGTTATTTCCATTTTGCTAACGGAGGTAATGACATTAAAATACCTTCAACGTTTCCACCAGTTTGCAAACCAAATTTTGTTCCTCGGTCATAGAGTAAGTTAAATTCTGTATAACGACCTCTTTTTATGAATTGTAATTCTTTATGTTTTTTAGTCCACTTTTTCTTCATTTTTTTTCTAATGATTTTTTCAAAAATAAATTGAAAAGTGATCCCCACATCTCTTACAAATTTAAAATCTTTCTCAAAATTATCTTTTTTATAATCAAAAAAAATTCCACCAATACCCCTCGGTTCTTTTCTATGAGGTAAATAAAAATATTCATCACACCATTTCTTATATTTTGTGTAATATTTCTTATTGTGTTGATCACACATTTTTTTTAGGGTTTTATGAAATTCTTTTTTTTCCTTATCATCTTTTATTGATGGGGTTACATCCATACCACCACCAAACCAGTCCTGAGTTGTGCAGATATATCTTGTATTAAAATGCATGGCAGGGATCATGGGATTTTTCATATGCATCACAACGGAAATACCAGAAGCCCAAAAACTGGGATTTTTTTTTGCACCTAAAATATTTTTTTGAAATTGTTTTGGGAATTTTCCATGAACTTTAGAAAAATTTACTCCGACTTTATCAAATATTTTTCCATTTTCTAAAATTCTAAATTCTCCACCTCCTTCATCTCTTTTTTTACTTCTGTTCCAAACAGTGGTTTTGATATCCGCATCTTTTCTTTCAAGGTTAGTTATAGTATGCCAAATAGCTTCTTGTAGCATTTTGAACCAATTACTTGTGATGTCTTTTTTAATTTCTAAATCCATATTAGATTAATTTAGTTTGTTTTAAACTTTCTGCCAATATGATTGCAACAGAAGATGCAATATTAAGTGAGCGCTTATTGTTTTTCATAGGAATTTTGAGTCTATCTTTAATTTTTTTGTGAACCTCATTTGGAACTCCGGCACTTTCTCTACCAAAAAGAATAGTGTCATTTTTATTAAACTTAAATTTTGTGTAAGAAACAGAGGCTTTTGTGGTCATTAGAACTATTCTTTGATCTTTTTTTGATTTAAAAAAATCATCTGAGCTTTGATGGAATTTTATGTCTTTTTCATTCATATAATCCATAACGACTCGCTTAAATCTTCTGTCACTCAGCATAAACCCGCAAGGCTCTATTATTTCAAGTTTTGCACCTAGGCACGCACAGGTTCTGATTATTGCTGCTGTATTTTGAGGTATGTCTGGTTCAAATAAAGCAATTTTAGGGCCATGATTTATCAAATTCTGTGTCATTCTTTCAGTAGTAAATTTATCATTTTATATTATATGAAATCATATATTTAAGTAGAAAAAAGCAATATTGAGTATATTTAACTATTATTGATGTCAGAAAAAAAAACTAATAGACGAGATTTCTTATTCACAGCAACTTATGCAGTTGGTGCGGTTGGTGTTGGTGCAACGATATGGCCAATGATTGATCAGATGAACCCAGACGCATCAGTCAAAGCTTTGGCGAGCACCGAGGTTGATGTAAGTGCGGTAAATCCAGGTAAAACAATTACAGTTTTATGGAGAGGTAAACCAGTTTTTATTCGTAGAAGAACACAAGATGAGATAGCTGAAGCAAGATCTGTAAAGTTAGAAGATTTAAAACATCCAGAAAAAGATGAGGATCGTGCAGCGAACCCCGAGTGGTTAGTCATGCTTGGAGTGTGCACTCACTTAGGCTGTGTTCCTTTAGATCAAAAAGGCGAATACAATGGATGGTTTTGTCCTTGTCATGGTTCGCACTATGATATCTCTGGAAGAATTAGAAAGGGACCAGCTCCGACTAATATGGAGATCCCTAAATACGAATTTGTTAATGCTAATACAATTAAAATTGGATAATTATTATGAGTGATCACGAATACACACCGAAATCAAAATTTGGAAAATGGTTTAACGATCGTTTACCATTATTAACTCTTGCAAATCACTTAACTGATTATCCAACACCTAAAAATTTAAATTATTGGTGGACGTTTGGTGGAATATTAACTTTTTGTTTGATTACTCAAATTGTAACGGGTTTAGTTCTTGCAATGCATTATATTGCTCATGCTGATATGGCTTTTGATAGTGTCGAGCATATTATGAGAGATGTTAACTATGGTTGGTTAATTAGATACATTCATGCAAATGGTGCTTCAATGTTTTTTTTGGCTGTTTATATTCATATATTTAGATCATTATTTTATGGTTCTTACAAAGCTCCTAGGGAAATAATTTGGATAATAGGTATCATCATTTATTTATTAATGATGGCAGCTGCATTTTTGGGTTATGTACTTCCATGGGGCCAAATGAGTTTCTGGGGTGCAACTGTAATTACAAATCTATTTAGCGCAATTCCTTTAGTAGGTGAGGGTATTGTTACTTGGTTATGGGGAGGTTACTCAGTTGATAATCCTACTTTAACAAGATTTTTTACACTTCACTATTTAATACCTTTTTTAATTTTAGGTTTAGTTGTTCTTCACATATGGGCACTTCATGTTCCTGGAAATAATAATCCAGTTGGAATTGACATTAAAAAACCTTCAAAAGATAAAGTACCATTCCATCCATACATTGTAATAAAAGATGGTTTTGCTTTACTAATGTTTATGATTGTTTTTGCATTTTTTGTTTTTTACACGCCAAATATTTTAGGTCATGCAGATAATTATATTGAAGCTAATCCATTAGTTACTCCGGCACATATTGTTCCAGAGTGGTATTTATTACCATTCTATGCAATTTTGAGATCGGTCCCAGATAAACTTTTAGGAGT
>LULP01001482.1_pt1 | contig 10944 bp, 8 predicted proteins | sample 728111 | NCBI WGS metagenome assembly LULP01 (sample SAMN03860286, study PRJNA289734) | marine metagenome | biome: seawater column; feature: ocean; material: water; isolation source: Red Sea water column Station 149 - depth 25m | place: Saudi Arabia: Red Sea | collected 2011-10-15 | depth 25 m
ACAAAGTAGTTTAACTTTATTTATTTCACCTTTTATATTGAACTTACTAATGTTTTTAAGAACCCACTCTTTTAAATCACTTCCGTCACGTTCTCCGTGATCTTTGTCATAAAAACTGAAAATGTTAAACTTATTATGAGAGAAAATATTTATGGAACTGTCTAATTGATTGATTTCATCTAAATCAATTAACAATGAAAAAGTTTTATATTTTAAAAAATGTCTTACAGGTTTAAATCTTGTATGAGTTACTTCACCGTTGTAAATGCAGGAGTTCATCAAATTTTAAAGTTATTTATCAAATCTATAGACGATTTTAATCCATCTTCATGAAATCCGTAACCAAAATAACTTCCACAAAACCAAGTTCTTTTTTTTCCTTGTATTAATCTTAGATCTTTTTGAAGTGCGGTATTCTTTGAATTCAAATATGGATGGGTAAAATCAACTTTTTTTATAACAGAATTTTCGTTAATTTTGCAAATTGGGTTTAAAGTTAAAAAATAGTCTTTAGATGTATCTAAATTTTGTAGTTTATTTAACCAATAGGTAATGCATGTCTTTTCTCCATCTGAAACAGAATTCCAACTAGACCAGGCCCTTTTTTTGTGAGGCATTAATCTCTTATCAGTATGTAAATAAGCCTCATTCTTCACGTAATTAAATTTTTCCAATATATTTTTTTCTTGTTCCGTTGGTTTTTCTATCATTCTTAAACTTTGGTCTGCATGGGAAGCTAGAACTACTTGATCATAGTCAACATATTCATTGCCAATAATTACCCTGATATTGTCATCGCTTCTAATTAACTTATCCACTTTATAATTTTTAAAAATTTCTCCACTAATTTTATCTGTTACTTTTTTTACATAAGCTCTACTTCTATTTGAAACTGTGTACCATTGCGGTCTATTTTTAAATTTAAATAAACCATGATTAGTAAAAAAATTTAAAAAAAATTTTAATGGCATTTCCTTTGCCTTATTAAATGGCATCGACCAGATAGCAGCAACCATGGGAATTAAGTGATACTCGATGAAGTATTTTGATAACTTTTTTTTATTAAGAAAATTTCCTAGAGTCTCTTCTTTAATTTCACTTTCAAGTAATTTTGGAGCAGTTTTATAAAATGAAATTATCTCTCTAATCATATATAAAAATTTTAAATTAAGAAGATTTAATTTATTAGCAAAAATACCTCCTAAACCACTTCCGCTATATTCAACATTACTATTCTTAATTGATACAGAAAATGACATGTCGCTTTTTTCATAAGGAACTTTTAATTCATTAAAAAAATTTACTAAATTTGGATAAGTAACCTCATTAAAAACAATAAAGCCTAGATCTACTGGAACAATCTTATCATCTTCTTTTATCTCGTAGGTAAAAGAATGACCTCCAAAGTGATCTTCTTTTTCGTATAGATCAACTTTATATTTTTTTGAGAGAAAATATGCGGAAGATAATCCTGAGATACCTGAGCCGATAACAGCGATTTTCATTAAAAGAGATTAAGCAGCTTCATCTTTATATTCATCCATTGAAGGACATGAACATACTAAATTTCTATCTCCAAAAACGTTATCTACTCTAGCAACTGGTGCCCAATATTTATTGTTTTTTACATACTCAGTGGGAAAAGCTGCTTCCTCTCTTGAGTAAGCATGCTTCCACTCACTGGAAGCTAATTCGACATAAGTATGAGGTGCATTTTTCAGTGGGTTATCTATTTTGTCAAACTTTGATGACTCCACTAAATTAATTTCTTTTTTAATTTTTATAAGTGCATTACAAAATTTATCAATCTCCTCCAAATTTTCACTTTCAGTTGGCTCAATCATAATTGTACCAGCAACAGGCCATGACATTGTTGGAGCATGGTAGCCAAAGTCAATCAGTCTTTTTGCTAAATCCTCCTCAGAGATTCCTGAACTTGCTTTTATTGGTCGGATATCAATTATACATTCATGTGCAACATTTCCATTTTTGCCAGTATAAAGAACTTTGTAATCTTTGGATAATTTTTTTGAAATGTAATTTGCATTTAAAATTGAAACTTGTGAGGCTTTTTTCAATCCCTCAGCACCCATCATCTTTATATACATCCAGGATATTGGAAGTATGCTTGAACTACCCCAAGGTGCAGCTGATACAGCTCCCATTCCATTCTTAGGGCCTGCCTCTTTAATAATTTCATGTGTTGGTAAAAAATCAGCTAGATGCTTAGCACAAGCGATTGGGCCCATTCCTGGTCCGCCTCCACCGTGCGGTATGCAAAATGTTTTATGTAAATTAATATGACAAACATCTGGTCCAAATTTCCCTGGTTTTGCAACACCTACAAGTGCGTTTAGATTTGCTCCATCCATATAAACTTGTCCGCCATGCTTATGAATTACTTCACAAATATCCATAATTTTTTCTTCAAATACTCCATGAGTAGAGGGGTAAGTAACCATTAAAGCAGCTAAGTCTTTTGAGTGTTTTTCAGCTTTATTTTTAAGGTCGTCTATATCCACGTTTCCATCTTCGTCACAATTGACTACAACCACTTTCATCCCACACATTTGGGCACTTGCTGGATTAGTTCCATGAGCTGAGTCCGGAATTAGACAAACGTTACGATTTTCTTGTTTATTATTTTTATGGAATTTTCTTATAGTCATTAGACCTGCATACTCTCCTTGAGCCCCAGAGTTAGGCTGTAAAGAAACTGCGTCATATCCAGTAATTTCTTTCAGATCGTTTATTAGATCATTAAAAAGAATCTTATAACCCTCCATTTGATTTGTAGGAACAAAAGGATGTGGAAGTGAAAACTCTTTCCAAGTAATAGGAATTAATTCTGCTGTTGCATTGAGCTTCATTGTACAAGATCCTAAAGCAATCATTGATCTATTAAGTGCAATATCACAATCTTCTAGTTTCTTTAGATATCTTAACATCTCAGTTTCAGAATGGTATTTGTTAAAAACTGGATGAGTTAAGTATTTTGAAGTTCTTAAAAGATTTTTTGGAAGATTATCTAGTTCAACCTTAACGTCTTGTTTAATTACTTTAGATATTCCAAATATTTTTAACAATAAGTTAACATCATCAAGTTTTTTTGCTTCATCAAACGCAACAGATAAATGATCTTTATCAACTTTTCTAAGGTTTATATTCTCTTTTAGTGCAGCCTCAAAAATAGGATTTGTTTTTTCATTGGTTTTAATCGTAACGGTATCGAAGAAATGATCTGATAGAATTTTATAACCGCTTGCTTTAATATTATCAGCAAAGATTTTTGCTAATTTAGAAGTTCTATTCGCAATTTTAAGTATTCCTTCAGGTCCATGATAAATTGCAAAAGCAGCAGAAATGATAGCCAATAAAGCTTGAGCAGTACAAATATTGCTTGTTGCTTTATCTCTTCGAATGTGTTGCTCCCTAGTTTGTAAAGAAAGCCTGTAAGCTTTTTTTCCGTGTCTATCTTTTGAAACGCCTATTATTCTTCCTGGCATTGATCTTTTAAATTCCTCTTTTGTAGCAAAAAATGCTGCATGAGGCCCACCGTAACCCATTGGGATACCAAATCTTTGAGCACTACCGACAGCAATGTCAGCTCCAAGTTCAGCTGGAGTTTTTAATCTAGCTAAAGCCAATAAGTCACAAACCAAAATAGCTTTTCCGTTTTTTTTGTGAATTTGACTGATGCTTTCACTAGGATCGTTTATCTCACCTAAAGTTCCCGGATAAGATAAAACACCGCAAATTATATCTTCATTAATTTTTGAAAGTTCTTTTTTTTCATCACCAATGATCAATTCTAAACCAAAAGGATTTGTTCTAGTCTTTATGAGATCAATTGTCTGAGGATTACAATTGCTTGAAATAAATATTTTTTTTGAATTAGTCTTATCTAATCTCTGGCTTAATCCTACTGCCTCTGCTGTTGCTGTTGCTTCATCTAACAAAGAAGCATTAGCTATATCCATGCCCGTTAAGTCAATTATTGATTGTTGAAAATTTAAAAGCATTTCAAGACGACCTTGCGCCACTTCAGGTTGGTAAGGTGTATAAGATGTATACCATCCTGGATTTTCTAAAATATTTCTAAGAATTACATTAGGTGTAATAGAATTATAGTATCCCATTCCAATAAAATTTTTAAAGATTTTATTTTTTTTAGATATAGATTTTAATTTTTTTAAAGCATCGTTTTCTGACATTGGCTGATCGATTTTAAGATCATCTTTTAATAAGATTTTTTCTGGTACAGACTTGCTCATTAGATCCTCTAATGATTTATACCCAACGTATTGCAACATTTTGGACTGATCTTCTTCAGAAGGACCAATATGTCTTTTAATAAATTCTTTTGAATTATCGTCAATCATTTAGACCTTCTTTTTCTACAGCTTTACCTGCATCAGGAACCTCCACAAAAACAATGTCACCGAGCATTTCTGTTGCATGCTTAGTTATTCCTACTGTAGCAACGTCTCCATCTAGTGAAACCCATTCATGTTTTTTAGAAAATTTTTTTTCACTCATATTTGTTTCCCCTTATTTAACATAACTTTTTTTATAAAATGGAAGTTCAGAAATCTTACCCCCATATTTTTTTCCTCTTACTTCAAGCTGAATAGATGTACCTACTTCAGAAAATTCTGATTTAACATATCCCATTGCAACTGGAGCGTTCACACTCGGGCCAAAAGTACCGCTAGTAACGAATCCTATTTCATTATTATCTGACGAAAAGATTTTCGTATTTTCTCTAGCTATAACTTTTCCATCTGGCTTTATACCAACTCTAATTTTTTCACTTCCGTTTGCTAATAAATTTTTTATTTTTTCCCATCCATTAAAGCCGCCAACTTCTTTCCTTTTTTTTGCTATAGCCCATTTTAAATTAGCCTCTACTGGATTTATTTTTTCATTTAAATCATGACCATATAAACACAGACCTGCTTCTAATCTTAATGTATCTCTAGCTCCTAGGCCTATCGGTTTAACGTCATTTGAAATTAAGTAATCAATGAGCTTTTCAACTTTTGTGTTTGAAATTGAGATCTCAAAACCATCTTCACCTGTATATCCAGATCTTGTTACATATAAATTTTCACCTTCATACTCAAAATTGTTTCCTGTCATAAATTTTAAATTAGCAACACCTGGAATTAATTTTTCTAAAATCTCTACAGATTTAGGTCCTTGTAACGCTATTAAAGATAAATCGTTGTTTAAAAGATGTTTATGATGTTTTTTTAAAAATTGAGAAATTTGTTTTATATCATTTTCCTTACAAGCTGCATTTAAGATTATACAAAAACCTTTTTCTGTTCTCGTAATAATTAAATCATCAATTATTCCACCTTCATTATTAAGTAAAAAAGAATATTTTGAATGATTAATTTTCAAATTTTTTAAATCTGCTGGTATAATTTTCTCTAATGACTCTATTAATGTTTCATCCCCTTCTAAAAAAAATTGCCCCATATGTGAGACATCAAAAAATCCAGCGTGTGTTCTTGTAGAAATATGCTCTTTAACAATACCATCTTTATATTGAATAGGCATTTCATAGCCAGCAAACGGAACAAACTTTGCTCCTAAATTTTTATGATAATTGTATAAAGCTGTTTTTTGTACTTCCATAATAACTCTTATCTAACCCCATCTGTCTATGTACCTGAGAGATTTAATCCTTCGGTGAGGCTTTCGCCTGCTTTCCAGAGTTATTACGGTAACGGTCCTTTTGCCTGAGAGTTTCCGGGGTGGTTGCTCCTTCGGCGCCTAAATGGTCTCTCCCGTTACGCAGAGGACTTTCCTCTAAATACAGTAAAAAGTCAAATGCAAATTATTCAAGTCTTGCTATGTTTTTTATCAAAACTCTTCAATATTATTGCCGAAATAATGACTGCACCACCTATAAATACACTAATTGGAGGAATTTCATTTAAAAATAACCATACCCAAAGAGGCGCACATAAAGTTTCCATCAACATCAAAATTCCAACTGTTGCTGACTCAACTGTTCTTGATCCGATTGTTATACAAATAAAGCTAACTGCTAATTGCGGAACTCCAAGAAGAAAACCCATCCATAGATCATGTTTAGTGAATTCAAAGGACTCTGCTAAGAAAAAACCGTAAATCAAACTAAATATTCCAGAATAAAAAATTGCCGGAACCATATCAACTTTGGTATTTTTTCTAATTATCATTACTAAAATCGCAAAATTTATTGGGATTGCTAACGCCACTATGTTTCCAAATAATGATCCGCCTGAAATAGAGTCTCCAACCATTATAATAATACCACTCATAGCAAGAAGGATTGATATTAAGCCGATTAAAGAAACTTTTTCTTTTAGATAAAAATATCCAAATATTGCCAGAAACATAGTTTGTGTGCTTATAATAAAAACGACATTTGCTACTGTTGTATTGCTCATTGCAACTACAAAAGCAACAAAGCTAAATGATAAAACAAAACCTCCTAATAAACCTGGAAGGCCAGACTCTTTAATAATATTAAAGGTATTTTTTTTATAAGTTACCAAAAGAAAAGCTATTAAAGCTAAAAGGAAAAAAAAAGATCTTAAAAATAATATTTGCCAGATACTTGCCTCTTCAAAAGATCTAATAATAAATCCTCCCCAGCTTAAACAAAAACCGCCAAATAAGAGTAGAATATAACCTGGTATTTTATATAAAAATTGCATTTAGAATTTTTTCAAAATATTTTTAAAATAATATTGTAAAGTCAAAGACCTAAATATCATAAATAATAAAAGAGATAACCAAATACCGTGATTGTCTAGATATTTTGTTAAGAAGATCGATACTCCAATATAACTCAAAACAGATACTATCATTGCATTTCTAATTTCTTTTGTTTGTGATGCTCCGATAAATATTCCATCTAATTGATAACAAAAACATGCAATTGGTGGAATTATAATTACCCATAAGATATGTTGAAAAGAAATAAATCTTAAAATCTCAATATCAGTAATTATGTAAATTATTTCTTTAAAAAATACTAAATAAATTATTGATATAATAATAGCAGTGATAAAACTTACCTGAATAGAATTTCTTACAACTTCTAAAAAAGATTTTCGGTTTCTTCTCCCTACAGCGAAACCTATAATCCCTTCAGTTGAAAATGCATAAGCATCTAAGAAGAATGATGATAAAATTATAAATTGCATTAATATTGTATTAACTGCTAAATAATCTTCTCCAATTTTTGAACCAAGATAAGTTACCCATAGAAAAGCAAATGTGAGAAATAAAGTTCTTATAAAAATATCTAAATTTATATTTAAAAGTTTGAGTAATTTAGATCTTACTACTAAATTTTCAAATTTAGGAATTACTTTGAATTTTTGAATAATAAAATTGTAGGTAAATATCGTGAAAATAATTAAGGTTATATAACTTGAAATTAATGTTCCTAGAGCTACACCAAAAACTTTTAAATCATATGTTAAAACTAGTAGAGAACTAAAAATGATATTCAAACTTGATAGAACAATTATTAAAAAACTTGAAATTTTAGTTTTTTGTATACCTAGATAAAAACCCACTAAAACATAAATAATTAATTCTGCAGGAATTGAAAAAATTCTCACATTTAAATAAGTTTTTATTAATACCTCTGTTTCATCAGAGGGAGAAAAAAAATAACTGATTGCAATTTTTAAAGCCGGGAAGAAAATAATTATTATAAATGCTGCAATTAGAGCAAGGACTATATTTCTTAAAATCGTTTTTACTATCTCTCTATAATCACTTCTACCATAAGCCTGTGCAACTATTCCAACAGTCCCCATTCTTAAAAAACCAAAACTCCAAACAATCATTGTCATAACCGATGTAGCTATACTAGTTGCTGCTAAATACTTGGTCTCGCTTAAATTACCCATCAAACCTGTATCAACCATTCCTACTAATGGAATAGCCATGTTTGAAAAAAAAACCGGTATGGACAACAAAATTATTTGTTTTTTTGAAAATTTTGATGAGCTTTTGAACAGTTCCATTTTATTCTTTAATATATCTTAATAACCTTATATACATTGATTCTCGAATGTTAGAGCAAGTAATTATCTCAGTACAAATAATCCTCATAGATATAGTTATGGCTGCGGATAACGCGATCATAATAGGTTTAATCGCTGCAGGATTTGCAACAGAAAATAGAAGAAAAATTATAGCATGGGGTGTTGCTGCAGCATTCTTGTTTAGAATTATTTTTGCATCAGGGGCTAATTATTTGTTTGAATTTGCTTGGATAAAGATCCTAGGCGGGGTTTTGCTTTTATGGGTGACTAAAAGCTTTAGTGTTGGGGTTTATCAAGTATTAATTGCTGATCTTACATTAAGTTTTGATAATACTATTGCAGTAGTAGCTGCCTCGAAAGGTAATTTTCATTTAATGGTAATAGGTTTGTTGTTATCAGTATTTTTGATCGCAACTCTTGCAAGTTATTTTGCTGATTATATCAAAAAACATATGTGGCTTGGATATTTAGGTTTATTTGTAATTTTAGTAATTTCAATACAATTAATAATTGGAGGACTTGTTAGTTATGAAGTTCTCTCAATTAATGAAAAGTATAAATTTTTATTCTTATAATGTTAGACTTTTGTATTATAGGGTCAGGTGTATCTGGCTCTACAATAGCTTACCTTCTATCAAAAAAGTACTCTGTGCATATTCTTGATAAAGCAAGAGGTCCGGGCGGACGTGCATCAAATAAAAGATTTAAACAAAATTTAAGTTTTGACCATGGGGTTCAATATATTTCTCCAAAATCTAAAGAATTTTTAAAGTTTATAAAAACTCTTTGTAAAAAAAAAGAAGCAAAAATTTGGACTGGAAATCATTTAGATTTTACATTTGAAAAAAAGGAAATTTCAGAAAAATTTATTGGTATGAAAGGCAACAATTTTATTTCTAAATTTTATACCAAAAAAATAAAAAAAAGTTTTCAATCTTCAGTCAAATCAATTTTTAATAATAAATACTTCTGGGAAATAAAACTAGATAATGGTGAATATATTCAAGCTAAGTCGATAATATTAACTTGTCCATTCCCCCAATCAAAAATAATAGCAGGTAAATATTTAGAAAAAAAAATATCGAATTTAAAGATAAATATGGAGCCAAATATTACAACAATGTTAGCTTTTAAAAATCAAAAAGCTGTTCCTGTGAGTAGTATAAAATTTAACGATGATATTTTAACTTGGGCAGCTCATGAAAATAGTAAAAGTAGATTTAACTCTTCAAATTCACTTTGGACATTACAGTCCTCAGTTGGGTGGGCTAGAAAAAACATAAATCATTATAAAAAAAGTAATAAAGCAGAAAATACTTTGATTTCAAAATTTTTAAACTTTACAGGGTATAAAAAAAATAAAATTATTTTCAAAAAAACACACGGATGGAAATATTCGTATAATTTTAATGGTTCACCTTTAAAAAGTTATTGGAACAAAAAATTGAGGTTAGGATTGTGCGCAGATTGGTTTATCGGTCCTAAAGTTGAAAATGCTTGGTTAAGTGCTAATGATTTAGCAAAGAAAATCAAATGATTAAAAAATACTTTTACCGTTTTTAATTCTTTTTCTCATTTTAGGTAAAATTTCAACATTCAGTCCTTTTAAATCTTTAGGTTTTAATTTTCTCAAATTTTGAACGCATTTTAAAAATCTTTGTGACTCTTTTTTTGAAATAATATTATCTGTTAGAACTTTAAATTTATTAATATATTCTTTTCTTCCGAAAGGTCGTTTTCCTGCTGGATGGGCATCTGCAACATTGATCTCTTCTGATATTGTGGAACCATTTTTCATTTTTACAATAACTTTTCCGCCAAAACATTTCTTTTTAGGATCTCTGTTATGATATTTTTTTGTCCATTTCTTATTCTCTTTAGTTACTATTTTTCGCCAAAGTTGAACTGTGCTTTTTCGTCTAGCTCTTTGTGGTGTGTAAGACTTTACATGATGCCAAGCTCCATCCTCTAAAGCTACAGCAAATATATACATTATAGAGTGATCTAAAGTTTCTCTACTTGCATAAGGATCCATTTTTTGAGGATCGTTAGCACCAGTTCCAATTACATAATGAGTATGATGACTAGTTTCGATTGTAATTTTTTTTATGTTATTTAAATTTTTGATTTTCTTATTTAAACTTCTTGCTAAATCAATTAAAGCTTGTGACTGGTACTCAGCAGAATGCTCTTTGGTGTAAGTTTCTAATATTGCTTTTTTTGGCTCATTAACTTTTGGTAAAGGAACAGTATATTTTTTTCCCGGACCTGATAGAACATAAGCTATAACACTATCTTCACCCTCATATATTGGACTAGGCGCACCCTCACCTCTCATACATCTATCAACTGCTTCGACTGCTAATTTGCCAGCATGTGCAGGAGCAAAAGCTTTCCAACTTGAAATTTCTCCTTTTCTTGATTGTCTAGTTGAAATAGTTGTATGTAAAGCTTGTTGAACTGACTGATAGATTGTTTCTGTATTTAATTTTAATAAACTTCCTAAACCTGCTGCAACACTTGGTCCTAAATGTGCTATGTGATCTATTTTATGTTCATGTAAACAAATCCCTTTTACTAAATTAACTTGAACTTCATAACCAGTTAAAATCCCTCTGATAAGATCCAATCCATTGCATCCTTTTTGTTGAGCCACAGCTAAAATTGCAGGTATATTGTCTCCCGGGTGGCTGTAATCTGCTGCTAAAAAAGTATCATGATAATCAAGTTCTCTTACTGCAGTACCATTTGCCCAAGCAGCCCATTCACAATCTACTTTAACTTTAGAACTTAATCCAAAAACATTTGCTCCATTCTTTCTGGGGTGAGCTAAAGCCATTTGTCTTGCAGAAACAACGGGCTTCCTATTATAAGACGCTAT
>LULP01000676.1_pt1 | contig 10940 bp, 12 predicted proteins | sample 728111 | NCBI WGS metagenome assembly LULP01 (sample SAMN03860286, study PRJNA289734) | marine metagenome | biome: seawater column; feature: ocean; material: water; isolation source: Red Sea water column Station 149 - depth 25m | place: Saudi Arabia: Red Sea | collected 2011-10-15 | depth 25 m
CTCTAAATCAGAGACCTCTAATTCTTTACCTTTAAAATTCATTTTTTTTCCTGCACTTTTTGATGAAGCCACCAAATATAAATTATCGATAGACAGTTCTTTTTTTTCAAGAACTTCGAGAGTTTTTCTACCTACATTTCCTGTAGCTCCGACTATTACGATATTCATGATGTAAGTTTTATACTAGATGAAAGGTAAATCGCAAACTTTTACAGTAAATGAATTTCCCTCAATTTCCAGCTTTCCAGCCATAGAAGCTTTACAATATGGCTCATTTATCATTGCTATACCTATAACTTTTTTAAAATGAGGTGAATAACAGGCTGACCTAAGTTCACCGACAAAATTTCCATTTTCATCTTTAATATCTAAAGATTTAGTTAAATTAATTTTATTAGTATCTAATTGAATACCCATTAATTTTTTTTTGATACCATCTTTTTTTATTTTGATTAATTTTTCTTTTCCTAAAAAATTGACATCAGAATCTAGATGAACATATTTTTCAAATCCACATTCAAATGGATTATCTTGATTATCAAAATCATTACCGTAAGAAAGTAAGCCACTTTCAATTCTCTCAATCAAATTTGGACATCCCGGTTTAACATCAAATTCTTTTCCGACTTTAAACAATTCATCATAAAGATCTAAACCAGATTTAGTATTTTCTACATAAACTTCAAAACCGCCTTGTTTTGACCATCCCGACCTAGCAATTAAATGTTTTACACCTTTAAAATCAAAATAATCAAAACCAAAAAATTTCAATTCTTTTATTTTTTTGCCAAAAATTTTTTCCATTAAGTCAAAAGATTTTGGGCCTTGAATTGCTAAAATATCTACATTGGGCTCAAATATTTCTACATCAAAATTATTTCCAGAAGCTAGTCCTTTTGCAAAAAAAATTACATCTGAATCTGCAATAGAAATCCACCATCTATCCTCTGCCAATTTTAAAATTACTGGATCATTTACCAAGTTACCGTCACCATCAATTTCTGCAGCAACATCCCAAACTTGAACATTTTTTTTTAAATGATTACAAGAATCTTCTAAAGATCCAAATGCTGCGGGTAAAAGCATATGGTTATATACTGTGTAAGCAGTTACACCTTGCTTTTCAATCCTTGAAGTATAAGGCGAACTTCTTACTCTTCTAGATTTTACTATAGGAAAACCTTTCATTTATTTTCTAAAACTTTTTTCTCAATTCAAATTTTTGAATTTTACCTGTTGATGTTTTGGGTAAGTCGCAAAAAACTACTTGTTTTGGGACCTTAAACCCTGCTAAAGTTTCTTTACAAAAACTAATTAGCTCTTTTTCAGTCACTGGTTTGTCCTTAACCATTTCAATAAATGCGCAAGGTACTTCTCCCCACTTATCATCTGGTTTAGCAACTACAGCTGCAATGGACACTGAAGGATGCTTAGCTAAAGTATTTTCTATCTCGATTGAAGAAATATTTTCACCGCCTGAAATAATAATATCTTTGGACCTGTCTTGAATTTTTACATAGCCATCTGAATGCATTACCGCTAAGTCACCTGAATGAAACCATCCTCCATCCATTGCTTTGTTGGTAGCATCTTTATCTTTAAAATACCCTTTCATCACAACATTGCCTTTAATCATAATCTCACCAATAGTTTTTCCATCTTTTGGTACTTCTTTCATGGTCTTAGGATCCATAACAGCTATTCCCTCGGTGTTTGGATATCTAACTCCCTGCCTTGCTTTAATTTCATTCTGTTTTTCTTCATCAAATTTATTCCAAGATTCATTCCATGCGCATTGAGTGACATGACCATAAGTTTCTGTTAATCCATAAACATGCATAACTTCAAATCCGAGTTCTTTCATTTTTTTAAATATTATACTAGGCGGGGGGGCTCCAGCAGTTAAAACAAAGACTTTTTGTTTTAATTTTTTTCTATCAGACTCAGGTGCGCCAGTGATCATGTTTAATACAATCGGTGCTCCACCAAAATGGGTTATATTATGTTTGTCTATTAATTCAAATATCTTCTTCACATCAATATTTCTTAAACAAATAGTTCTTCCATTTAACATAGGCACGGTCCACGGGTAACCCCAACCATTGCAATGAAACATTGGGACGATAGTTAAGAAATTTAACCTATTTGGCATATTCCAAGCAACTGCACTTCCAGTAGACATCAAATAAGATCCTCTGTGATGATAAACAACACCTTTTGGATTTCCAGTAGTTCCAGATGTATAACTTAATGAAATCGCCTGCCACTCATCCTCGGGCATTTTCCAATCAAAATTTTCATCTCCAGTATTTAGAAAACTTTCATATTCTAACTCTCCAATTTTTTCACACTTTGATTGATCGGCAAATTTATCTACAATATCAATAATGATTATTTTCTTATTTAGTGTGTTCAATGCTTTCTTAACTTCACCATGAAGCTGCCTATCAACGACTAATACTTTTGCGTCGCTATGATTTAAAATGTATGCAATAGTCTTAGCATCCAATCTAATATTGATTGTGTTTAAAACTGCACCAGTCATTGGTACAGAGTAATGACCTTCAAAAATTTCTGGAGTGTTAAAAGCTAAAAATGAGACAGTGTCACCTTTTTTAACACCAATTTTAGTGAGAGCACTTGCAAATTTTACAGTACGCTTATAGACTTCAGTCCAAGAGTATTTACGATCCTCATAAATAACCGCCTCATAGTCTGGATATATATCTTTGGCTCTTTTTAAGAAAGTTAGGGGTGTTAAGGGTATATAATTAGCCTCGTTTTTATCTAAATTTGTGTCGTAATGACTCATTTTAATTAAATTTAAAATTCATGATATTTGAACTTCCCGAGATGGCAGATTTATAATGTTGTTCAGCTCTCGGCAGAACTTTTTCAAAATAAAATTTTGCAGTATTTATTTTATCTTCATGAAACTTTTTATTTTCCTCAAAATCTTTAAAACTTACAGTTAAAACTTTTATCCAAGAAAAAGCTAGAGATATATAACCAAGTGTCTTCAAATAATCATTAGCGGCTGCACTGACATCATCTTTGTTAGTCTTTATTTTATCAATAGTCCAATCACTAAATTTTTTTAAGATTCCTAAATTATAATTTAATGTATCAACAAATGGCTTCATTTTTTCATCATCTGAATTAGTTTCAGATTTAATTAAATTCATAAATTTATCGACTATGTTTCCATTCTTAGTTGACAGTTTTCTAAAAACTAAATCAGCTGCTTGTACTGAATTAGTTCCTTCATAAATCGGCGTAATCCTGTTATCTCTATACAATTGCTCTATACCTTGATCTTTTGTATAACCGTATCCACCAAATATTTGCATTGCATCACTTGTTATTTCCATTCCTAAATCAGAAAATAACGATTTAACAACTGGTGTCATTAACGAGACCATATCCAAGGCCTCCTGTTTGATCTTTTGATCATCATGATTTAAACTAACTTCAGTCTGTTGAGACAACCAGAAACATAACGCTCTTTCTCCCTCAATTATAGACTTCATGTTCAACAAAGTTTTTCTTATATCAGCATGCTCAATAATTGAATCTGCTTTTCCATTTTCAGACTTATTATTATTGCTTTTTCCTTGTTTTCGCTCTTTTGCATAATTAAGAGAATTTTGATAAGCAATTTCTGAAATTCCTAAACCTTGAATACCTACAACGATTCTCTCTAGATTCATCATTGTAAACATTTGACTCAATCCCTTGTTTTTAGGGCCAATCATTATTCCTGTGGCCTCATCAAAATTTAATACACATGTAGCTGAACCCTTAATACCCATTTTTGTTTCTATTGATCCAGTAGAAATCCCATTTCTTGAGCCAACAGTTCCATCTTCTTTTACAATAAATTTTGGAACTAAGAATAAGCTTATTCCCTTAGTCCCTTTAGGCGAATCTGTTGCTCTTGCTATTACCAAATGTATAATATTTTCTGTTAAATCATGATCACCAGAGGTAATAAATATTTTTTGCCCTGTGATTTTATATGTTCCATCTGGTTGTGCTACCGCCTTTGTTTTTAATAAACCTAAGTCTGTTCCACAGACTGGTTCGGTTAGACACATTGTGCCACTCCATTTACCTTCAACCATTTTAGGAAGATATTTATTTTTTATTTCATCTGTGGCATGGTGATGAATACAATTGTAAGCTCCTAAAGTTAATTCACTGTAAAGTTTAAATGCTAGACTTGCAGATGATATCATTTCATCAAAAAATGCACTAACAGTTCGAGGCATGCCTTGTCCTCCGTATTTTGGATCACAAGATAATGAAGTCCAACCGTCTTCAATATATTTTTGATAAGCCTCTTTGTATCCTGGTGGAGTTCTTACGATTCCATTTTCTAGAATTGCAGGATTTTCATCTCCAGCTTTTGCGAGTGGCAAAATCAAATTTTGATTGATTTTTGCAGCTTCCTCTAAAATATCTTTTACTAGCTCTGGACTTACCTCTTTATATTTTTCCAGTTCATTATAGTTTTTATTGTCCCTTAATTTCTCAAAAAGAAACATCATATCATCAACTGGTGCTATATAGCTTGGCATATTTAAAGTTTAAAATAATTAATTAATTATTGCAATTTTGAAATGATCGCATCACCCATTTTAGATGTTGATATTTCTTTCATTCCCTTAGATAGAATATCTTTGGTTCTTAAACCATCATTTAAGACATCCTGAACAGCTTTTTCTAAGCCCTCTGCCTCTTTATCAAGGTCCAAGGAGTATCTTAAAGCCATTGCAAAGCTTAAAATTGTTGCTATCGGATTTGCTAGACCTTTCCCTGCTATATCAGGTGCAGACCCATGAATAGGCTCATACATCGCTCTCATTTCTCCATCTTTATTTTTTGCACCTAATGAGGCTGAGGGTAATAATCCTAATGAACCGGTTAACATTGAAGCTTGATCTGAAAGCATATCCCCAAAAAGATTATCTGTAACAATGACATCAAATTGTTTCGGATTTCTTAATAACTGCATTGCACAATTGTCGGCAAGCATATGACTTAATTCCACATCCTTATATTCCTTTTCATGAAGTGCTTGAACCTCCTCTTTCCATAATTGTCCAGCCTCCATTACATTAGATTTTTCACAAGATGTAACTTTATTTGATCTTTTTTTTGCTAAATCAAAAGCTACTCTTGCTACTCTTGTAATTTCACTACTTGTGTAAGTGTGAGTATTTATTCCTTTTCTTTCACCATTTTCAATTGGTTTAATACCTCTGGGTTCACCAAAATAAATTCCACCAGTCAACTCTCTCACGATCATAATATCTAATCCTGAGACGATCTCAGGTTTTAATGTAGATGCTTCAACTAATTGTTTGAAACATATAGCGGGTCTTAAATTTGCAAATAATTTTAATTCTTTTCTCAATTTTAAAAGTGCTCTCTCGGGTTTTTTTGAAAATTCAACATTATCCCATTTAGGTCCTCCAACTGCACCAAGCATAACAGCTTCACTTTCCAAGGCTTTATAAAAAACTTCATCAGTAATCGGTGTCCCATGTTTGTCATAAGAACAACCTCCTGCTAAATCTTCATCGATTTCAAAATCTAAAGATTTTTTATCATTGAACCAATTTATTATTTTTTTAACTTCACCAATAACTTCTGGTCCAATCCCATCCCCCGGCAATAAAAGGATTTTTCTTTTTTTAACTTTAATCATTAAAGATCCAAGGCTTTTTATTTTTTAGATCTTTTTCGAAGTTTTCAATTTTGTCAGATTTTTTTAAAGATAAAGCTATGTCATCTAATCCCTCTAAAAGACATTTTTTCTTAAATGGGTCAATTTTAAATTTAACCTCGTTGTTTCCGTAAACAATTATCTCCTCGTTAAGATCCACAAAAATTTCCTCTTTTCTGTTGGTGTACTCTGATAACTCCTTTATTTTTTCATCATCTAGTGTGATTGGTAAAATTCCATTCTTAAAACAATTATTATGAAAAATATCAGCAAAACTTGAGCTTATAACACAAGTAATACCAAAATCTAATAATGCCCATGGTGCGTGCTCTCTTGATGAACCACAGCCAAAATTTTTTCCTGCAATTAAAATTTTTGAATTATTGAATGGATTTTTATTTAAAATGAAATCATTTATTTCTTTACCATTATCATCGTATCTCATCTCAAAAAATAAATTTTTACCCAATCCAGTTCTCTTAATTGTTTTAAGAAATTGTTTTGGAATAATCATATCTGTATCAATATTTACTATCGGTAAATAAGCTGGGATACTTCTTAATGTGCTAAATTTTTGCATTTAATTTTGATACTTTCTCACATCATCAAGACTTCCTGATATGGCAGCGGCTGCAGCCATTCCAGGACTAACTAAATGAGTTCTTCCACCTCTTCCTTGTCTTCCTTCAAAATTCCTATTTGAGGTAGAGGCACATCTTTCTTCAGGTTTCAACTTGTCTGCATTCATAGCTAAACACATTGAGCAACCTGGTTCTCTCCATTCAAATCCTGAATTAACAAAGATTTTATCTAATCCTTCTTGTTCTGCTTGTTGTTTTACCAATCCAGATCCTGGAACTACCATTGCATGAACATGGGAAGCTATCTTTTTATCTTTTAAAATCTTTGCTGCTTCTCTTAGATCCTCAATTCTACCATTTGTGCAACTACCTATAAAAACTTTATCTATTTTGATATCTCTGGCTGACATATCAGGTTTAAGACCCATATATTTTAAGGATCTCTCTATGGAATTTTTACGGTCCTCGTCTTTTTCTTCACTTGGATTTGGAACTTTGCCGTCAATCGTAATTACATCTTGAGGCGAAGTTCCCCAAGTTATCATCGGCAAAATTTCGTTAGCCTGCAAACTTACTTCTTTATCAAAGTTTGCATCATCATCAGTTTTTAAACTTTGCCAATGTTCTAAAGCTTTATTCCATTTTTCGCCTTTTGGTGACATTGGTTTTCCTTCTAAATATTTAAATATTTTTTCATCTGGTGCTATTAATCCAGCTCTTGCGCCACCTTCTATTGTCATATTGCATATCGTCATTCTTTGTTCAACGCTTAGCGACCTTATTAAATCACCTGCATATTCAACAACACAACCTGTGCCACCTGCGGTTCCAATTTTTCCAATTATTTGTAAAATAACATCTTTTGAAGTGACACCTACTGGAAGTTTACCATTAACATTTATTCTAAAATTTTTTGCTTTTTTTTGAACAAGTGTTTGAGTTGCTAAAACATGTTCTACCTCTGAAGTTCCAATTCCGAAGGCTAAAGCACCAAATGCTCCATGGGTTGCAGTATGGCTATCCCCACAAACAATAACTGTTCCGGGTTGCGTAAAACCCTGTTCTGGACCAGTTACATGAACAATACCTTGTCGCTTATCATTCATGCTAAAAAGTTTAATACCAAATTCTTTGCAATTTTCCTCTAAGGTCTCTACCTGAATTTTAGATTCATGATCTGAAATACCCTTTGATCTATCGGTTGTTGGCACATTATGGTCTGCTACAGCTAAAGTTAATTTTGGGTGCCTGACTTTTCTTTGAGTATTTCTAAGTCCCTCAAAAGCTTGTGGACTAGTAACCTCATGGACCAAATGTCTATCAACAAATAATAATGCTGTTCCATCATCTTGTTGATGTACTAAATGGTCATTCCAAATTTTATCGTAAAGAGTATTAGGCATTGAGAAAAAAATTATTTTTTTTCTTGTAAGTTTTCAAGCTTTTTTTCTGTACTAGTTTCGGCCTTAGGGGCATCTTTTTTAACTTCATTTTTTGAAGTTTCGTCTATTTTTGGCTCAACCGCTGGTGCAGCCTCATTTTTAATTTCTGAAGTATTTTCTTTAGTGATTGGAGCTAAATTTTCCTCAGTTACTGTTTCTGGTTTAACATCAACATCGATACCAATTTTTTTTCTAATTTTTTCGGCAATCCTTGCTGACTTCCCAGTTCTATCTCTTAAATAGTACCCCAACCTTTACAACATCTCCTGGGAAAAATTCAGGTATCTTTTTTTCAGAGAGAATCTTTTTAACGTTGTTTTGGTTAATTTCCTCTATTGTTTTCATTTCAGTATTTATCAATTTAATCTTTCTTATATTTTTGCCACAAATCTGGTCTTCGGACGCGTGTTATAGCCTCTGATTGAGATAAACGCCAGTCTTTAATTTTACTGTGATCTCCAGATAATAACACTTCTGGCACTGCTTTTTCTTCCCATATTTGAGGTTTTGTGAACTGCGGATACTCTAAAAGGCCATTTTCAAAAGTTTCATCAGCTGGAGATTTATCATTTCCTAAAACTCCAGGTAAAAGTCTTAAAACGCTATCTAGAATAACCAAAGCTGCCGTTTCTCCTCCTGATAATACATAATCTCCAATGCTCACCTCTTCAATATTTCTTGTACCCAAAACTCTTTCATCAACACCCTCGAACTGTCCACAAATTAAAGAAAATGATTTTTCTTTAGATAAATCTTGTGCAAATTTTTGATCAAATCTTTTACCTTTTGGTGAAAGATAAAAAATTTTATCTCCCTTATTTACATTTTGATCAATAGAATTCGCCAAGACATCTGGTTTAATTAACATACCTGTGCCACCGCCGTAAGGAGTATCATCAACTGTTTTATGTTTATCTTGAGCAGAATCTCTAATATTAATTACTTTTAAGCTCCATAACTTTTTAACCATTGCTTTACTGTAAATACCTTTATTTAAAGGCCCAGGGAAAACTTCCGGATAAAGTGTAAATACTTGAGCTTGCATCATAAATAAGGAGCTTCTTCTTTTTTAGCTTCTGCTTTTGGAGCTTCTTCTTTTTTACCGTCCTCACTGCCTTCTTTTTTTCGATCTTTTTTTGGAATAGCTTTCTGAGGATTATTTCCATTAGCCGGCATAGGCATTAATTCATTTTCACCTAAAATCCTTGCTACTCTAGTTGTTGGTTGTGCACCTTGACCCAACCAATACTTTATTCGTTCTGCTTCTAATCCAATTCTTTCCTTTTTTTCCTTTGGCAGTAGTGGATTAAAAAATCCCACTTTCTCTATAAATCTACCATCTCTTGCAAAACGACTGTCTGCAACAACTACTTTATAAACGGGTCTTTTCTTAGTTCCGCCTCTTGATAATCTTAACTTTAACATTCACTCTCCTTCTTTTTTTATTTTAATTGATTAAATAATTCTGGAGGTATTCCTTTATCAGACATACCTTTCAGATTACCCTTTGACATCTTTTTCATCATTTCAGACATCATTTTAAATTGTTTTAACAACTTATTGATAGTGGCTGGATCTGTGCCAGAACCATTAGCAATTCTTTTTTTTCTAGAACCATCAATTATCTTTGGGTTCTCTCTCTCTTTTTTTGTCATAGACAATATTATAGCTTCATTCTTTGTAATAATACTCTCATCAATTCCAGCCGCATCCATTTGTGATTTAACTTTTGAAACACCAGGCATAAAAGACATGATGCCTTCTATTCCACCCATTTTTTTCATTTGTCTTAGTTGTGCTAAATAATCTTCCATAGAGAATTGTCCCTTTTTTAAATTCTCTTCTGCCTACCTCAAGATTATTAATTTTTTCTCCGATACCCAAAAATTTAATTGGTACTTGTGAGATAAATTTCATACTAACTGCGGCTCCACCTCTTGCATCACCATCAGCTCTTGTTAAAATTATACCAGAGAGATTTACAGTATCTTTAAATTCTTTTGCTACGGATGCTGCTACTTGACCAGTCAAAGAGTCAGCAACTAAAAAGGTTTCAGCAGGTTTAATTATATTCTCGATTTGTTTAATTTCACTCATCATTTGCAAGTCTATTTGTGTTCTACCTGCTGTATCAAATAAAATTACATCAGCACCATTTAGATTTGCAGCACTAAGTGCTCTTTGACAAATATCAGCTGGTTGTTGCCCTTCAATTATTGGCAAAGTTAAAATATTATTTTGTTCACCTAAAGATTTTAATTGCTCTTGGGCGGCTGGCCTATAAATATCTAAACTCACCATCATAACTCTCTTTTTTTTGTTATTTTCCAAATATTTTGCAAGTTTAGCGGTAGTTGTAGTTTTACCAGAACCTTGTAGACCAACTAACATCATAGGCACTGGTGGTACGGCATTAAGATTTACATCATTATTTTTTTCACCTAATAAAGATACTAATTCGTCGTAAACAATCTTAACAACCATATCGCCAGGAGATGTAGATCTGATGATTTCTTGACCTAAGGCTTTAGGTTTAACTTTCTCAATAAACTCTTTTGCAACATCAAGTGATACGTCAGCTTCTAATAAAGCTTGTCTAATGGATCTAAGACCTTCATCAACTTGACGCTCATCAAGCGAAGGTGCTTTTTTTAAAGAGGAAAAGACTTCCTCAAATTTATTTGTCAAATTTTCAAACATATTTATTTCACACAGCAGTAATCGCACTAGTGGGCGAACCCTCGCTGACTAGTGTCGATCTCTTTGTTTCCAAAGACACCGCAAATCATTGATAATAGAAAAAAAATTACCGATTTAACTAAAGATCAGATTATAAAGATTTGTGATAGAAATTTTATTGGTTGTGATCAATTAATATTTATTGAGACCAGCAAATCAAGTGATGCGAATTTAAAATTTTTTAATTCAGATGGAGGGGAGTCTGGTGCATGTGGAAATGGCACTAGATGTGTTGCAAAATTAATCTCTGAAGAAACAAAAACTGAAAAGATCATTTTATCTACTTTAAATGGAAATTTAGAGTCAAAAATTTTAGATAAAAATCTTGTTACAACTGAAATTGGTAAAGCTAAATTACAATGGAACGAAATTCCTTTATCGGAAAAATTAGATACTAAAAATTTGAATATTAAAATCACTGATTTAAATAATAAAGAACATTTGGGT
>LULP01000317.1_pt1 | contig 10889 bp, 10 predicted proteins | sample 728111 | NCBI WGS metagenome assembly LULP01 (sample SAMN03860286, study PRJNA289734) | marine metagenome | biome: seawater column; feature: ocean; material: water; isolation source: Red Sea water column Station 149 - depth 25m | place: Saudi Arabia: Red Sea | collected 2011-10-15 | depth 25 m
TTGCTTTGTTGGTTTCTGCCTGCACTATTGGTGAAGAAGAAACTAAGGGTGTAGTCTCACTCGAAGAAAGTGTATCCTCTACAACAATTATTGAGCAAGCAACTTTTGAAGAAGGTGTTTTGAATTTTGCACAATGTATGAGAGAAGAGGGTATTGACTTTCCAGACCCTTCATTTGATATTGATGGAAATCCAGAATTTGATAATTTAGATATTGAAAACGAAGAAGAATTTGAAGAGGCATTTACAAACTGTGAAGATATATTGAGAAATGCCCTCCCAGATCAGTTTGATTTGGATCCAGAAGTTGAGGCAGCGTTAGTCGATGCTTCTCTAGAGTTTTCAAAATGCATGAGAGATGAAGGTATCAGTAATTTTCCTGATCCAACACCTGGTGAATTTGGATTTTTTGCTTTTAGAGATGCAGATATTGAATGGACATCAGACGAAGTCCAAGAAGCATTTGAAATCTGTCAGCCTGAAAATCCACTTGAAAACTTAAACGATTAAAAATACTTATTAAATACCAGATTCAAAATACATAGGTGGGCTTACTCCTATTGTCTGCCAACATAGGCCTTCACTAATTTCACATTCATCATAAGTAAACACCCAAGTAACAACAAAATACTCATTTTTATTATTTAAAATTTTTATCTCGTAATGAACCATCTCGGCATCTTCTTGAATTACTTCATATGAGTATTCTGTTAAATCAACTATTGCGTTGTATGGAGCAGAAATAAGCATTGACTTAAATCTTTCAATTGGCCCGGTAACCTCTTTATTGTCTATGTGAGCATTATTCCAGATTATTTCAACAGCTTTATCTGGGTCTGATGAGAAATTTCTATAGCTTTCCATTATCTCAATAAGAACATCCTCAGAATCTTTTTGTTCAACTACAAGATCATTGTCAGCACTTGTAGAATTACAACTAAATAAAAAAAAGATAATTAAAAATAGTTTTTGAAACTTCTTATCCACTAAAAACAAGCGTCACAACTAAGTACAAATGCAGTAAGAAAGTTACAAAGAGAAATGACCAAAAAAGTCTTTTTTCTAATTTACTCACAATGAGATCGTGACTAAGCCCATTGAATTTAGAACTAAATAGAAGTGAAAAACAAAAGCAACTCCCATGAATGCCCAAAATGTACGTTTTTCTAATTTACTCACAGTTGAATGGTAGTGATAAAAAAAAGTTTTAAGTAATTAATTACTCTCTATTTGCTTTTTCGTATGCTTGACTATAAAGAATTAAGGTAGGTGCCCATAGTCCAACATAGATTGCTAGCTGTGAATCATCAAGCACAACATAGATTAGTACCGATGCGATCACGGAAACTATGCTTGCATAAAGTCCAAGTTTTATCATTAAAAGGTCCTTTCAATTAATATTATAATTTACCACAATTATTAGTATTAATTAGTAAATGATAGAAACATTAAGTCAAAACCCGCTTTCATTGGTATTAATATTTCCAGTTGTAACCCTTACGGTCTTTGTAGTTGGAATAATTAGGATAGATTTAGCTAAATTTCAACAAAAACATGTTTCAGGCAAAGAAGAAGAATAATCATTTTTTTGTCACAACAAAATACTTATATTAGATTATGAATTTTGGTGAACTAGAAAACCTTAATGACTCAGAACTCTTTGATTTACAGAATAAAATATCAGACATTGTAAAACAAAGAAATCTTGAAAAAGGAGATTTAGAGGAAATAATTGATAATTCTTTTAATGTAGGTTTTCCAAAAGTAGATGGCCTAGGACTAAACCCTTGGATTGAGAATTCCTTAATTATTTGCCCTGGAGCAAGAATTGATAAAACAAAAACAAGACATATTTGTAAATTTATTGTCATTGACGAGGAATGGTCATGGGAGTCACCACACATGATTAGCGATGTAATACGAAGAGACCAATCTTCAAAAAACTTTAGGCAACATTCGATAACGCTGATTTCACCATTTGAAGGCATGAAGGTGCAAGTAATATCTCAAAAATCACAACAGGGAAAACATCTTGTTGAGGGCGTCGAGTCTTTTGAATTTAAAAACGGGATACTTGAGAAAACTATGACAAAAGCATCAAGATCAAGGGAACATTAATTATTCACCAAAGTTTTATAATTTAATTATATGTTAAATGTAGTCGTAATAGGTGGTGGCTTTGGGGGTCTTAAATTCCTACAACGGGCTAGAAGCAGCAAGATTCAATTTACGCTTATTGATAAACAAAACCATCATTTATTTCAACCTTTACTCTATCAAGTTGCAACAGCAGTTTTGTCGCCTGCCAACATCGCTTTTCCAATAAGAAGAATGTTTAAAAATTTTAAAAATGTAAAAGTTATTTTAGACGAGGCAACTGACATTAATAGAGAAGATAAAACTGTAACAATTTCCAGTGGTGAAAAAATAAAATATGACCAATTAGTTGTAAGCACGGGCTCTAGACATTCATATTTTGGCAATGATGATTGGTCAGAGTATTCAAATGGTCTTAAAGGCATAAATGATGCACTGCAGATTAGAGAACGTTTATTAAGAGCATTTGAAAAAGCTGAGAACGAAAAAAATATTGAGAAGAGAAATAAATATTTAAATTTTGTTGTTGTAGGAGGAGGTCCTACAGGAGTTGAAATGGCTGGGTCAATTGCAGAAATAGCTTATAAAAATATGAAAGAGGAATTTAGAAACTTCAAAAGCTCAGATGCAAACGTATATCTTATCGAAGCAACAGAAAAAATATTACCAATGTATAGTGATAGGCTTTCTGGCAAAGCAGAAAAATATTTAATCGATTTTGGGGTTCAGGTTAGAACAAACGAAAAAGTGATAAAAATAGAAAATGACTTAGTAGTTACTGATAAAGAAAGCATAGAAACAGACAATGTGATTTGGGCTGCTGGAAATGAAGCAAGCCCAATAATTAAAAAACTAAATACAAAAACTGACTCTGAAGGAAGAGCGATAGTTGATCCCGACTGTTCTATTAAAGAAGATGGAAATGTATTCGTTATCGGGGATGCCGCAAATTACAAGAATAAGAACAACTCTACACTCCCTGGTATAGCTCCTGTTGCTATTCAGCAAGGTAAATATTTAGCAAAAATTATTAAGAATAAAACTCTAAAACAAGATAGAAAACCATTCAAATATTATGACAAAGGAATGATGGCAACAGTTGGGAGATACAAAGCAATTGGCAAGATTGGAAATATAGAAATATCTGGATTTATCGCTTGGTTGTTTTGGAGTGCAATACACATACTTTATTTAATTGGATATAGATCAAAAATATTAGTAGTTATCGAATGGATATTCTCTTACCTCTTTAATAAAAAAGGAACAAGATTAATTTATAGAGAACCTACTTAACTTTATAACAGTAAAAGAGCTATTCCTAGAAAACCAGCAAATCCTGCAATGTCTGTAATTAATGTAAGAAATATGTTTGATGCTAATGCGGGATCAAAACCTATCTTTTTAAGCATTAAAGGTATTGAAGAACCAAATAAATTACCAATAAATATGTTTCCAAAAACTGCAATACTAAGTGCTAAAGAATAATCATTCAAACCAATGAAACTTAGTATTAAAAAAGATAAAACACCTACAAAAATACCATTTATTATTCCTATGAAAGTTTGTTTTCCGATTACCTCAAAAACCCTAGCATCCGAAACATCATTTCTAGCAAGAGCCCTAATTACTATAGCTAGAGATTGAGCACCTGAATTTCCACCAACTAAAGCAACTACTGGCATTAGGGCAGCTAGCAGAATGTCGCTAGCAATAATCTCTTCGAATTGAGATATTAGTAAAGACACTATAAAAGCCAAACCCATATTTATTGCAATCCATGGGAGCCTTAAACGTATAGACTTTTGTATGGGTGTGAATATAGTTTCTTCTGCTCCAGCACCAAACGATTGTGAGAAATCTTCTGCAATTTCAGTTTGAATAACATCTAGCGCCGTATTGACAGTGGTTTGACCGATAAGTTTGTTACTTTTATCTACTACTGGAAGAGCTAACAGTTCATATTGTTTAATTAAAATTGCTGCCTCCTCTTGATCTGAGGACGGATTTACAGAAATTGGATTTTGAATCATTACATTTTTAATTAATTCATTTTCATCTGCAAATACTATTTCCCTGAATGAAATAACCCCGGTTAATTTCCCTTCATTATCAACGGAATATACGTAAATCAGATCTTCAACATTATCGTGAAGAGCTTTTAACTCTTTTAGTGCATCTTTAACTTTTAAACCAGTTGATATTTTTGCAACCTCTTCAGACATCTGTCTACCTACCGAGTTTTCAGGATAAGCTAGTCTCTTGTTTATATTGAGTTTTGTTGACTTATCAAGAATTTCTAAAATTTCTTCGGTTTCATCTTCAGTAGATCTCTCAAAAACATCAACTACATCTTCTGTATCCATTTGTTTGAATATCTCTTCAACATAAGAATCTTTTAATATCTCTACAATTTCAATAATTGCTCTTGGTCTCAGTGATTCAAATATTTTTACTGAAGTTTCAATAGGAAGTGAGGTAATTAATTTTCCTGCTTCTGATGGGTCAAATTCTTCTAGAGTATCAGCAGAGTCAAATGGGTCGGTTTCAGCAATTTGAACCCATAGGTCTTTATTATTTTCTAAATATATCAAAGCTTGACCAGGCTCTGAACGTGCTAAATCTCTTAATTCTTTACCTTTTAATGGTTCTTTTGAATCATTATTCATGAATACCTCGTATTCACTTTAATTGTCTTAGTAAATTTTATTTATGTTAATTGTTTTTTGTGCCAGTCAATTATCGATTCAAACCTTTGAATTCTATGATTTGGCTTCCCTGATCTTGAAAGTTCGTGGCTTTCATCTGGAAATCTAATCATTGTTGTATCAATACCACGTCTTTTAAGATTTGAAAACAGTTGTTCAGCTTGTTCAACTGGACATCTGTAGTCCTTTTCAGAATGAATAATTAGGGTTGGAGTAATAATATTATTTGCATATGTGATTGGACTTTTTTTTCTGTATAAATTTAAATTATTATTCATATCATCTAAAAGATACATTTCAGGAAAACCAATACCGATATCTGACGTTCCTACCATCGTTTCCCAATTCAGCAAAGCTCGCTCAACAATTGCAGATTTAAACATTTTTGGATAATGGCCAATAACCCAAGAGGTCATAAATCCTCCATAAGAACCACCCATAATTCCGTAATTTTTGTTTTCAATACCCATAAGCTTCAGCATTTTTTTAAAAGAAGTTAATACATCGTGTACATCATTAACTCCCCATTTTCTTCCGCATACATCTCTCAAGAAATCATGACCTCTTCCTGTTGAACCTCTAGGATTGCAGGCAATAACATTGAAACCAGCTGAAGCATATGTTTGAAATTCATCAAAAAACGTGTATCCATATTGACTTGCAGGTCCACCATGTACATTTAATAGTGTTGGTTTATTCTTACCAACAAAAATTCCCCATGTGTCTATATCGGATTGACCAGTATCTATTCGATGGTATTCACATCCAAATGTTCTCACATTATTATTGAAGTCATCATTTGTGGTAGACAGCTTCTTGAGTCTCCCATTTACCAATTTAAATATTTCGTCAGGATGAGAGAAAGAATTTGCTATTACATACAAGTCTTCACCTATAAAATTAAAATCTTTTATAGTTATATCTTCTTCAATTATCGTTTCTTTCTGACTGGCATTTCTTAAAAGAGTTTTTCCAGAGTCTTCATATAAACAAAAGATTTCATTATCATGTATTTTTACTGACACGACATTTCTATCAAATTCATGCTCAAGAAAACTCAATTTTCCATTTTCTGAGACTTTTAAAATGGTAGTGTTTGTTGGCCAATCGAATCTTTTTCTTAAGCCGACGGCGTAAAGTTTATCTTTAAGACTAAAGATTTGATTAAACATTCCACCAGAATTAATTTTTACTAATTTTGACTTTACTAATTTGATTATGTGTTCCTCAAGCATTGTTCCGTTCTCATTATGCTGACTTCCTATAAAGTAAAGATCCGACCCCACTTCAATTAGAGATGATATAGAAAGTAACGATTCCTTATCACCGTCAACAATTTTTTCAATTTTTAATGAAGAAATGTTTATTTTATAAATGTGAAATCTTTTATTGTAAATTACTCCAGTGGTGTCAAATCTGAAGGGTAACTTGTTGATAACTGTAGGCTGATCTGTTTTATTCTCAATTTTTTTAAACTCATCAGACCATTCTTTGGTAATCACATAAACGAACTTGCTATTCTCACTCCAAACATAATTTACAATTGAGTCCTCAGTATTAAAGATTACTTTTTCACTGTTACCATTTTTTACAACTAAATAAGTTTTCGATGAATTTTTCTTTTTCTCAAGTGAGTCAAGAATCTCCGAAGATTTAGGTGTTTTAACAAATGAAATCAATTTATTATTTTTTGAATATTTTGGAATTGAGAAATTGTAGTTTGTAGACTTTTTTAAATCTGTCCATTTATTTTTTGATAATTTATGAATTGAAGATTCATATGAATTGTTTTCTAAGTTTATTTTCGTTGATTTGTAAACAATATCTGAACCATTACTTTGAAGCTCAGACAAATTTTTAATGTCAGATATATTATTAGGATTCATTTATAGTTTTATGTTATTTTATTCTGTTGTAAAGCAGTGTGCCAATTATAGAAAATATAAAACCTACACCAAAAGTATTTAAGTCAGCCAGTCCATAAATGTCAGTCGGTATAAACAACCCCCCAGGATTTACACTTAGATCAACATAATTAAATCTATATAATATTGATGAAACAAAACCTAGTGAAAATGGAATCACAATACCTTGACTTGTTTTTCTCATGCGGATTTTATAAAACGCTGGAAAAACCAAACATACTGCTAGTAAATCAGCAAATAAAAAAACTGAAAAAATATTTGTAACAAAAAACGACAAGGTTAAAGATCCAAATGTTATAACCAGAGTGATTATTTTTGCTTCAGCAACACCACTTTTGACAATATCTAAAGCCATTGTTGATGATATTGCGCTTTGTAGTGTGTCGATACTTGATGCAACCAACATTGTGCAAAGACCTATAACAAGTATTCTTGAGAAACTATTTAATTGTATTTGTTGAATAAAACTTAATGATGGGTTCTCAATTCCAAAACCAGCACCTGACGATCCAGCAATCCCAAGTATTAGTACAGTTAAAAAACATCCAAGACCTGCAAAAATTGAAGATTTTTTTATTACGCTATCATCTAATGCTGAGTAAGTTCTTTGCCAGTAACCTTGTGAAAAAATTTCAGCTGCAGTCACTGCAAGGATAACTGCAACAGCTGATTTAAAGCTAGGAAGTGTAAATGAATTAAGCCCTCCGATGTTTGCTGCTTTTATAATTTCTCCTAAACCGTTTTGACTAATCCAGAGAGAAAAAACTATAAATAATAGAATAATTATCGAGATCCCCTGAAATCTATCAGTAATTAAAGATGCTTTGAAACCCGACAAGTTTAAATATAGGAATGTGACTAGTGCTATTGCTAAACAAACAATTAGGCCTGAAGTGTTAGATATCTCTGGAAAAAGAAAGTTGATTGATGCAAATTCTGCAATTAAAAAAGCCGACATATAGATGATTGCAACTAATGAAACAAAAATTTGTGCAAAATTACCGTATTGTTTGTTTATATATTGAGGTAGTGTTGCCTTATCTGGTACAGCATCAACAATTTTAGGACCCAGAAAATAAAGCAGTGCAAAAGGTGTTGCAGCTGAAATAGCGTAACCTATTACATCAAAACCTAATCCATACCAGCCGACCTCTGCTGGAGAAGCAATAATCCAAAGACCCATACCACTGGCATAAAAGCTAAGGCTCAAATTAAAAGTATTTTGAGATTTTAACATCACAAAATATCCATCCCCAACTTCTTTATTTGAAAGTCTTCTTGTTAAAACAAGAAATAGTAAAAGGATGAAAAATATTAAAATATAATTTATTAAAACATCTGCACTAATTTGCACCATTACCTCATTTCGTAAATGGGATAAGAGTACCGAATATCCCTTCGTTAGAATTACCTAACAGGTTCATACGGTCGGTTTTCAACCCTCTCAGCTCTACTGCTCCCGTTAGTTATATATTAGTTTAAATTTTGAATAAACAACCTATCTATAATTTATTATTAACATCTCAATAATGAAAAATAATAATCTTCATCAAAAACCCTCTCTAATACAAACAATTTCAGCTGTTTTAACTGCAGGTGTAATGTGGGGATCTGGAAATGTAATTATAAGAAGTCTTTTATTAGAAGGGCTTAATGAAATTTTCCTCGTAACTGCGAGAGTACTAATAATTGGTACACTACTTTTTTCATATTATATTATTTTCAACACAGATAAATTTGATAAACAACTTCTTAAAGAAGCTTCATTTACGGGACTGGCCTCAATATTTTTTGTTAGTTGGGCATTTATATTCGCACTACAATATATCTCATCTGGTCTTGTCACTTTATTAATAAGCTCAGCACCAATTTTTACGGCAATGTGGGTCAAGCTTATTTTAAAAGAAGAAAAGATATCAAAACTAAAATATTTATCAGTTGTTGTTGGATTTTCAGGCATAGCATATTTGTTTATTTCACAAGAAACTGGACTGCTTAATCAAGGAAATATTTTTTTAGGAGGATCATTAGCATTTCTTGGCGTCCAATGTATTGCTCTTGCTACAGTCCTAAATCGAAAATATGCACCAAGGTATAAGGTAAACAGTTGGCTCACATTTCAGTACCCACTTGTAATAATTTTGACTTTGCTTACATTCTTTATTTCCGGTGTAGGTATAGATGTCTTAAATCTATCTCAGCTTTTGAGATTAGTAGCACTTGTTGTATGTAATCTTGGAGCTTTTCTTTCATTTACATGGCTTATTCAAAGAGTTAGTGCTTTGCAAGTGGCAAGTATTGATTACTTAGTACCCGTGGTTGGTGTTACAGCAGGGGTACTATTTTTAGGAGAGACCTTTAACAGAAATATATTGATATCAAGTCTATTTATTTTTGCTTCTCTGTTACTAACAACCCAGGATGAATTTTCAGACTAAAAGCTATCGTATACCTTTTTAACTTTTTTTAAATCTTGCCAAGTTAACCATTTTGGTTTACCGGGTTCTTTTGACGGATTTCTTAAAAGATATGATGGGTGAAAAATTGGCATCACTTTGATATCATCTTTTTCAATCCATTCTCCTCTAATTTTGGATATTGGTTGTTTTATATTAAGAAAAGACTCAACAGCTGTAGATCCCGCAAGCACAATAATTTTAGGATCTAAAAAATCGATTTGTTTATCAAGCCAAGGAATACAAGACTTGACTTCTTCTAGAGATGGTTTTCTATTGTTAGGAGGTCTACATTTCACAATATTTGTAATATAACAATCTTCTAGAGGATCAATTTCGACTGAGTTAAGAGCTGAATCCAACATTTTTCCAGCTCTACCAACAAAAGGAAAACCAGTAATATCCTCTTGTTCACCAGGCCCTTCTCCAATTATTAAAATTTCTGCATCAGGATTACCTTTTGCTACTACAACATTGGTTCTAGTTTCTGCCAGTGAACACTCTTTACACTTCCTGCATTCTTTATGAAGTAGTTCTAATTGATTTTTTGAAGTCATATCAAAATATTAATATAAATTATTTTTGTGAACGCCCCAGTTCTTCATAACTGGGGAGTTTTTGTATACCAACAACTTTAAGGGAGTAGCGTAGTATTTAATTTAATTATGAATCATTGTATTAAATAGAAGTTAAACAAAAGAACAATGTAAGTAAAAATGAGAAAACCCTTGAATACTCCGCTTGTTTTGTTGCCAAAACTCACTTCTTCAAGGGTTATCTCTTACCCTTCTTGTAATGATCCTCTATAAAGATTTTCTTCACAAAAAGTTAAGTTAAATATAAATAAAATATTTAAAGATTTCAAAAAAAAATAATAAATTTTTTCCCACTCTAATTCTTGTTTTTAACTTTTATATATATATTAAATAAACCAACTATGACAACGATTCCTAGAACAGCACTTAGAACAGTTGATAAAAAATTATTATTAATATTTGTAATTCCATAATCATCTAAAAACAAAACTATTCCAGATTCTTCATTAAAACCATAAGATTCCGCCACAGATTCAAGTCCATCTGGCGATGATGATGCATATGGTGTGATCAATGTCAGTAATAAAATCAACAAGATAAATATTCCATAAAATGAAGTTGCATTATTTTTAATTTCTTTATTTTGATTAACATAGACTAGATCTGAGCGAACCCTTAAAAGTAGAGAAACAATCAAACCAGTAATAATTCCTTCTCCTATACCAATAAGTACATGGCTTGAAACCATTGCAATCAAAACACTTCCAAGTGGCACAGCAACTGTTCCTCCAATTGCGTATTCAAGCACAAAAGCTATTGATGAGAAAACAACTGACAATAAACCAGCTATAAATGAACCAGAAATTATTGATGAGTAACTCTCATTAAATAATTTTTTCCATGTAGATATTACTAACCATCCAATAAGTGAAGTCACTACAGCCATATTAAGTAAATTTACACCGAGGGCACTTAAACCTCCGTCAGCAAAAAGAAGAGACTGTATGACAACAACAATAGAAATACAAATAATTCCAAGACTTGGTCCAAGTACAATTACTGCTAATGCACCTCCAAGAAGATGACCACTAGTTCCAGCTGCAATTGGAAAATTGATCATCTGTAAAACAAAAATTAATGCTGACATCATTCCTGTCAATGCTATTAATCG
>LULP01000536.1_pt2 | contig 10877 bp, 8 predicted proteins | sample 728111 | NCBI WGS metagenome assembly LULP01 (sample SAMN03860286, study PRJNA289734) | marine metagenome | biome: seawater column; feature: ocean; material: water; isolation source: Red Sea water column Station 149 - depth 25m | place: Saudi Arabia: Red Sea | collected 2011-10-15 | depth 25 m
ATTTGGATATGTCCCGAAGCAAATGTATGCATGGGCAATTCGCCGAGAAAGGCATGGTGAGCCAGAAAAGGCCTTTCAAGTAGAAGTTGTTGATACACCACTGCCATCTGGTAACGAGGTATTAGTGCTAGTTATGGCTGCAGGCGTCAATTATAATGGCGTTTGGGCTGGTTTGGGAGTGCCCATATCGCCTTTTGACGGTCACAACGCAGAGTATCATATCGCTGGCTCTGATGCATCAGGTATCGTTTGGGCCGTAGGTGATAAAGTGCGTAACTGGAAAGTTGGTGACGAAGTTGTAATTCACTGTAATCAAGATGATGGCGACGACGAAGAATGTAATGGTGGTGACCCTATGTATTCAACAAGTCAGCGCATTTGGGGATATGAAACTCCAGACGGGTCTTTTGCTCAATTTACTAGCGTGCAAGCTCAGCAGCTTTTACCACGACCTAGACATTTAAGTTGGGAAGAAAGTGCCTGCTATACTTTGACACTAGCCACAGCCTACAGAATGCTGTTCGGTCACGATCCACATGAATTAAAGCCTGGACAGAATGTTTTGGTATGGGGTGCATCTGGAGGACTTGGTTCATATGCGATCCAGTTAGTTAAAGCGGCCGGTGGTAACGCAATCGGAGTAATATCTGATGAAAGTAAGCGAGACTTTGTCCTCGGCCTGGGAGCAAAAGGTGTTATTAATCGGAATGACTTCAAATGCTGGGGTCAATTACCCACTGTAAATACTCCAGAGTACGCTGAATGGTTCAAAGAAGTTCGTAAATTTGGTAAGGCAATATGGGACTTCACTGGTAAGGGTAATAATGTAGATATAGTTTTTGAGCATCCTGGTGAAGCGACTATTCCTGTTTCAACATTTGTCTGTAAAAAAGGAGGAATGGTCGTGATTTGTGCTGGCACCACCGGTTATAACTGCACGTTTGACGTTAGGTATTTATGGATGCACCAAAAGAGAATCCAGGGCAGTCACTTCGCTCACTTAAAGCAAGCAGCTTCTGCAAATAGGCTGATGGTCGAGCGTCGCCTTGATCCATGTATGTCAGAAGTGCTTCCGTGGGATCAAATTCCTCAGGCTCATACTAAAATGATGAAAAATGAACATAAACCAGGAAATATGGCAGTTTTAGTACAAAGCCCGCGTATTGGTCTATCGACATTTGAAGAAGTAATTAAATAAGAGAACCAAGCTGGCTTAAGCCAGCTTGGAACTACTTTGTACAATTTTATCCACTCTAAATAATAAAAGCATTTAATAAAATAACTATATAACGGTAAACTATACCTTTTTATCATGTTTAACTGGTAAGCATTAATCTTTTATATATGGTGCATAAAATGCATCAGAATTTTAACTCGCTATCTTTTGATCAAGACCAAGCTCTAAGTAATGTTTTGGTTATTTTAGAGCGAGCCGGAATAAATTTAAGAACTGGTCAAATTTCAGCGCAAATTCCTAAGACTAAATCAGTACACGCGCTTATAGGAAGTGCCGGCTCAGGTAAAACTGCGTTATTAAGTCATATAACTGAAAAAATGGTTGAGGTCGGTGTAGAAAGTATATCGGGTGATTTTGAAATTAGGAAAAATAAGAAAAAACGTACAGTTTCAATTTTAGCTCCGACAAATAAAGCGGCAAATATACTCCGAATGAGAGGTGTGCCCGCAACTACTATTCACCGAATACTATATACCCCCGTTTATGATCCCGATTATGAAAGAATAGTGGAGTGGCTGGTCGGTGAAAGAGATGAAAAGCCTGTTTTGGATGGTTTGTCAGAGAATTCGTTAAGTCGCGCATGGGATTTTTACAGATCTAACAAGTCTATTCCTGGGGCGCTGGCAGCCGCGGGCCTGAAAGGCTCTGATTTTATAAGTGGCTGGAAAAGGAGAGAAGAGCCCTTGGACATTGGTTTTATTGATGAGTCATCAATGCTTGATGATGATCAGTTAAATGATTTGAAGGAGATTTTTTCAACCTTAATATTATTTGGCGATCCCGCTCAACTCGCGCCAATCAACCAATCAGGACGGATGATTTTTGACAAGCTTTCGTCTGAGAATAAGTCAGTTCTATCACAAATTCACAGGCAGGCTTCGGATAATCCAATTCTAAAGCTTTCAAATTTTTTACTAGATCCTGCAACCGACTTTACAGACTTTGAACGGCAATTACGTGAAATTGCAAACGAAGATAATAGAGTTGTTTGGGCTCAAAGAGTGAATGTAGATCTGATGGCCCGTAGCCCAGTTCTGGTTTGGCGGAATGCTACTCGAATAAGGTTAATAAATGCTTTTCGCACTGTATATAATGCGCCAAATGATAGATTACTTGAAGGTGAACCGCTTATTTGTGATGGACTGGAATTACCACTTAAACATAGGAAAAAAAGGATTGATCTTGAAGCTCGTGGACTAACTAAAGGTGCTAACGTTATTTATCTAGGACCTGGTAAAAAAATGGGGTTCTCAAAGCTTTTTGTGGTGGGGTCTGATGCGCCTAGGCTTTCAGCTGCGTCAATAATCAAAATTGAACTGCCGAATGAAGATGAACCATTCATTCCGTTTGCTGCCACTATGGGAGCTGTTTTTCTGCATGGTTCTGCTGTGACTATTCACAAAGCTCAAGGCTCACAATGGGAAAATGTACAAGTTTTTGGGCCAGATATTTACGCGGCAGCCCAGACCAACAGGATGGAGTCAGGTTTGCCACTTTGGAAAAGGCTAGCATATGTTGCAATAACGCGTGCCCAGGAAAAACTCTATTGGATTACCCGTAGTCGTTTGTCGAAGCCAGTTAGCCCTCTTGATATTTCCGATCTAAATTAAGTGGTCAAAGCCCGTGTCAAATTACATGAGAAAATATAATTGATCAGCTATTGCTATCGAGCCAAAAAGTTGCAGGACCGTTATTCAATAATTCGACTTTCATGCTAGCGCCAAATACCCCTTGCTGCGTTGGAATTTTTATTCGTTTGAGGTTCGCAATGAAAAGTTCATAGAAGTAGTTTGCGTCTTGTGGGTTTGCAGCACTTGAAAAACCAGGTCGGTTTCCTTTTTTAATGTCTGCAGCTAACGTAAATTGTGAAATAACTAACGCTTCTCCACCGATATCATGAAGAGTTAAGTCCATCTTTCCTTCAGATGACTCAAAGATCCTTAGTTTTGAAATTTTTTGTGTAAGTGCGTTTACAACATTCTCGTCGTCGCCTTTCATAGCGCAAACAAAAATTAAGAGTCCCTTAGCACAGCTACCCTTAAGTTTGCCATCGACATATACCTTTGCTGATGAAACCCTTTGTAAGAGTACCCTCATTACTTATTTCGCCTTTCACTTCTATTAACGTTACGTTTTCCCGAAATGTTACTGTTATCATTTAAGCTTTTTGTTCCAGAATACTTTTTCTGGCTTTTTTCTGCTTGCGAATTATCAACTCTATCTTTTAGTAAGTTTTTTACCCTACTCAATCGAACCTCTTGGACTTCACCCTTTTTTAACGTGCCAAGTTCAAAATCTCCGAAGCTAATTCTCAATAACCGATTTACAGATAATCCCACTAAGCCGAGTGCTTTGCGGATTTCTCGGTTTTTACCCTCACGAAGCCCAATACTTAGCCAAGCATTTGCGCCCGTTTGACGATCAAAGGAAACATCCATTGGTTTAAAGTATGTGCCTTCTACAAAAATTCCGTGCCTTAATGGTTCGAGCATACTATCCTTCAACTTACCTTTAACTCGTACTCGGTATCGCCTAAGCCAACCAGTTGAGGGTAATTCAAGACGTCTTTTTAGTTCTCCATCGTTTGTTAGCAGCAATAGTCCTTCGGAGTTTAAATCCAGTCTTCCGATTGAAACTACTCTCGGCAGTTCCTTTGGCAGATTGTCAAAAATAGTCGGGCGATTTTTTTCATCTTTTGAGGTAGAGACGAGACCAACGGGTTTATTATATATCCATAAACGTGTCTGTTCTGGTGGTAACAATAATTTACCATCAACTTCTATGACGTCGTTTTTAGTTAGATTCAGCGCAGGACTATTTATAGTCTTACCATTCACCTTGACCCGTCCATCTAGGATTAATTTTTCGGATTCTCTTCTGCTTGCTAGCCCAGCTCTAGCAATGATTTTAGCAATACGCTCGCCTTTGTTTGCTTGGTGTTTCATTAGAATTTGTGTATGTTATTATTAATAATATAGGAAGGGCCAATTGAACTCTTTTACTAGTAGTGGCTTCACAAATTTTATGAAAATGGCCATAGAACAAGCTAAAATAGCGCAATCTGCGGGAGAGGTTCCAGTGGGTGCGGTATTGTTAGGTCCAGCTGGTGATGTCTTGGCAAAGTCAGGAAACAGAACTCGAGAACTCAAAGACCCCTCAGCCCACGCTGAAGTATTAGTAATCCGGGAAGCTTGCCAAGTTCTAGGAAATGAAAGATTAATTGGTTGTGATTTATATGTTACTTTGGAACCTTGTGCTATGTGCGCTGCCTTAATTTCAGCTTCTCGAATTCGTCGGCTCTATTATGGTGCGAGTGATATAAAATCAGGTGGTGTTGAACAAGGTGCTCGTATCTTTTCACACAGTCAAACGCATCATCGACCTGAAATATATCCGGGAATATGTGAAGAAGAAGTAGTTGGACTTATGTCAAGTTTTTTTGCCGATTTAAGACAGTAAAATATTCAAAGAATATGGCTATAAGTCATTGGACCAAAAGGGTTGGTAATTGGCTTGTAAACTATTTAAGGGCTGTACTGCACCGACCGCATGTGCTCGGGTGCTTGAAATTTCCTACATCGGGTAGAATTTTCCAGCATCGCTCACATTTCGTTCCAACTGATTTCTTGAAATCAACTGCAGCGCCATCAATTTCACTTGACCTGTATGCGTCTTTAGGGGGATTTGCAGAAGTAAGTTTTATATCGGAGGTTATACAAATATCCTTAAAGGGTACAGATTCTAGAACTGAAAGCGCATCCTTGTCTTGTACATGAACGGTTGGTGCGGCTTCTAAACTAGATCCAATGACCTTATCTACCCTCTGTAATTCTAGAGCAGATGTGACTAGTCGTCTGTAGTTCCTTACAATTGACCATTTTTTTGCGAGTTTATCATCCCGCCATTCAGATGGTGTGTTTGGTATATCTACAAGATGAACTGAACTATCTTTGTCAGGATAACGTTCAAGCCAGACCTCTTCCATTGTAAATACCAAAATCGGTGCTAACCATGTCGTTAGACGATGAAAAAGTAAGTTCAGTACTGTTCGAGCCGATCTTCGTTCGATGGTATCTCCATCGCAGTAGAGGACATCTTTCCGGATATCAAAGTAAAAGGATGATAAATCTACGGTTGCAAAGGTAAAAATGGCTTGGAAAACACCCTGAAAATCATAAGAGTCGTATCCTTGTTGTACTTTTTCATCTAACTCACAAAGCCGATGCAAAACCCAACGCTCTAATTCTGGCATTTCATTTGAGACTGTTTCGTCTGATACATCGTAATCACTAAGTGATCCCAGCATGAAACGCATTGTGTTTCGCAGTCTTCGATAACTGTCCGCTACACCCTTCAAAATTTCAGGCCCAATTCGTAAATCTGCAGTATAGTCCGATTGAGCAACCCACAATCTTAAAATATCAGCACCATATTGCTTGATAACTTGCTCGGGAGCTATCGTATTTCCCAAAGACTTTGACATTTTCATGCCTTTCTCGTCCAACGTGAACCCATGCGTTAGAACGCCATGATACGGCGCCCGTCCCTTTGTCCCGCATGACTGAAGCATCGATGAATGGAACCAACCTCTATGTTGATCAGTTCCCTCTAGATACAAATCAGCAAAACCGTCGTCAGATCCATCGTCGCGGTCTCTTAAAACAAAAGCGTGTGTTGAGCCGCTATCGAACCAAACATCTAAGATATCAAAAACTTGGTTGTAATGATCTGGATTTTCTAGTCCTTTCAAAAAACGCTCTTTTGCATTCTGCTTATACCAAGCGTCTGCACCTTCTGTTTCGAAGGCTTCCGCAATCCGTTTGTTTACTTGCTCATTACGAAGTAAAAAATCACGATCAGTCGGTTGTGCGCCTTTTTTAGTGAAACAAGTAAGCGGAACGCCCCATGCTCGCTGCCGAGACAAGACCCAGTCTGGCCTTGCTTCTATCATTGAATACAGTCGATTGCGTCCAGTTTTTGGCGTCCACCGAACGAGCTTATCAATCGACTTTAGCGCTCTTTGCCGAATTGTATCGCCATATTCATCAAAAGTATCATCGACTTTCTTATCGATAGCTGCGAACCACTGTGGTGTATTTCTGAAAACTATTGGTGCTTTTGACCGCCAAGAATGGGGATAGCTGTGGGTCAGACGTCCTCGAGCAATAATATTCCCGGCCTCGACAAGTTTATTTATAACCTCAGTGTTCGCTTTCCCTTCTTTGCCTTTTCGATCGAAAACTGTAAGACCTGCAAAGAACGGGACATGTGCCAAAAATTCACTTTCTTCACCCACATTGTGGGTCATTCTGTCCAGCCAGTTACGTTTTAAAAAACACTCATAGTCGTCTGCTCCGTGACTGGGCGCCGTATGCACAAACCCTGTGCCAGCATCGTCTGTAACATGATCTCCATCTATTACTGGTACATCATAGCTCCAAAATGAATCTAATTCCGAGAAGGGGTGTTGGCACACACAATCTTTTAACTCGGAACTCAGAACATCTTTAACTCTCGTGTGTTTGGTAACTCTAGATTTTTCTAATGTTTCACTGGCCAAGTTGTCAGCAATTATATAGTAATCACCTTTTGCGGTCCAACTTTCCTCTGATGTTTCATCAACGTGATATAAACCATAAGAAATTTTGGGATTGAAGGCGATTGCGCGATTTGATGGAATGGTCCACGGTGTCGTGGTCCAAATAACTATTCGAGCTTTTGATATTTCCGCTGATGCATTTTTAATTTTAAAGGCGACCCAAATGGTGTGAGACTTGTGGTCATGATATTCTATTTCAGCTTCTGCCAATGCAGTCTTTTCAACCGGTGACCACATTACAGGTTTCGATCCTTGGTAAAGGGTCCCATTCATTAAGAATGTCATGAACTCTTCTGCGATTACTCTTTCAGCATGGAAGTCCATTGTAAGGTATGGGTTTTCCCACTTTCCCATAACTCCTAATCTTTTGAATTCCTCCCTCTGGGTCTCTACCCAGCCAGCGGCAAATTTTCGGCATTCCTGTCTGAAATCTATAATATCAACATCGTCTTTATTTTTTCCTTTGGACCGATATTGTTCCTCGATTTTCCACTCAATTGGTAACCCATGACAATCCCATCCAGGGATATATCTCGCGTCTTTTCCCATCATTTGCTGGCTACGAACGACCATATCTTTCAGAATTTTGTTAAGTGCATGGCCAATATGCAGATGTCCGTTCGCATATGGGGGGCCATCATGTAATATAAATGAAGATCTGCTCTTTTTTTGGCGAAGAGTGTCATAAACCTTAATATTTTCCCACTTTGCGAGCCATTCTGGTTCTCGTTTTGGTAACCCGGCTCTCATTGGAAAATCTGTTTTTGGCAGATTTAAGGTATCTTTGTAGTCTGGTATTTCAGCACACATTACGAATGTTCTCTAATTTTTTGGTATTTTTCGAATTGATTTGATTTGTAGATAGCTAGTCCCGGCCACTTCTAATCAATAAGCGCCGGGCAAATAATTAGGAAGAATGATGTCCTGGTTTTAAACATGGCGTACGTATAGCGAAATCAAACTTGCGCGTCCAGAGCAAAGCTCTTTAGACTGATATATCAAATTGATTTAATATATTTTTCAACTGCAGTCCTTACGCTCGATGATCCGCTTGCAATTTCTGAATTCATGATATTGCTTAATTCTTCAAGATTTACGCGTCTAAGCAAATGTTTGACTGGGCCTATTGACGCTGGTCTCATGGATAGACTCGAGAACCCAATAGCACAGAGGCAAACGGCTTCTATTGGTCGCCCCGCATCTTCTCCGCAGAAGGAAATAGGCGTTTTCAATTCGTTACAGCGATTTATTACAAACTTGAGATAAGTAAGAAAACTACTGCTTAGAGTGTCATATTTTCCGCGAGAGATGGAGTTTCGAGCATTGCTCCAACTTTGAGTTCATTCGGAATGTTATGTCCCAACCGTTTTTCTCCACTCAAAACTCTATCGACTAATTCTTTTGCCTTATAAAACTCACTATCTTGTGAAATTAGTGGAAACATTATTGATAAATTGCGTCCATTCGAGGCACGAATTAATGCTTCTATTTGCATTCTCATAATGCTGGGTCTGTCTAATGCAATTCTTATTGCCCGCCAGCCTAAGGCAGGGTTGGCTTCGTTTATATTGGGCATGTAAGACAAAACTTTATCGGAACCTATATCAAGCGTTCGAAAAACAATTTCTTTGCCTTTCGCAGCCTCTAGTACTCTCGAGTAAAGGTTTTTTAACTCGGATCTTTTGGGCATCTGGTTTCTTATTAAGAATTGTAATTCAGTACGAAACAACCCTACGCCGTTAGCACCTGAGCCGGTTAGACTTGGTAAATCAGCCATTAAACCAGCATTCATGCGTAAGTCAATTATTTTGCCATCTGTAGTCTTTGCGGGTTCCTCTCTAAGAGCCGTGTAACGGGCTTGGTTTTCAGCTTCCATTGCAATTTTTTCAGAAAATGCATTCGCAACATTATCATCAGGACGCAAATGCACTATTCCTTGCGTACCATCCACTAGAATAGGATCACCATTCAAAGCTTCAGTTGTTATATTTGTTGCATTTATCACTAACGGTATACTAAGGGCGCGCGCCACGATTGCAGCATGGCTACCAACGGATCCTTCTTCTAGAACAACTGCGTTAAGTTCCCGTCCATAATCCAATAGCTCCGCCGGGCCAATATTACGAGCAATCATAATTGGATCTTTTGGAATTTCTGCTCCGGTATCAGTGCCTTGTCCGGTTAAAATTCGTAACAACCTATTAGACAAATCATCTAGATCATGAAGCCTCTCTCTCATGTAACTATCTGCGACTTGGCTCATGCGGGCTCTTGCAGCAGATTGCTCTTTTTCTACGGCTGCTTCGGCTGATAAGCCTTGATCGATATCAGCTTCCATACGCCGAAGCCACCCGCGTGAGTTTGCGAACATCCGGAAAGCTTCAAGAATTTCAGTTTGTTCCCTATCTCCGTCGGCAATCTTATCTACAATTTCATCAACGCCCTGCCTAAGAAGGTCTACAGCATTTTGAAGTCTTGTTTTTTCTTCTTTTGGATCATCAGAGACTAAATTTGTTACCACAACTCTGGGCTCGTGAAGCCAAACACTACCTTTTGCCGCTCCCTCTTGCCCGCTTGTCCCGCGAAACAAGACGGATTGCTGATGTAATGCTGTAAGTCCTGTTTCATCACCTACAAAAGCCCCAAGTTCAGTCATCTCGGCAAGAACCATTGCCACTACTTCAAGTGCATAAATTTCTTCACTACTAAATTTCCGTGACTGTTTGGATTGCGTTACAAGAACACCAAGAGTTTCTCCTAATCTTTGAATAGGCACACCAGCAAAAGAAGAAAAAATCTCTTCTCCAGTTTCTGGCATAAATCTGAAGCCTTTTGATGATGGGGCATTTTCTGTATTTATTACTTTCTTTGACCGGGCAACTCTACCCACAAGTCCTTCACCAATTCTAAGCCTAGTTTGATGAACCGCTTCTGCCTTTAGACCCTCTGTTGCACATAGCTCGAGGGTTTCATTATCTCTGAATAAATAGATCGAACATACTTCGGCACCCATAGAGTCGGCAATTAAATGGGTGATTTTATCTAATCTCGCCTGGCCTTTCTGTTCTTCGGCCATTGTATCGCGCAAACGACGCAGTAGTTGCTGGCTATCTGTCTGAGTACGTTCTGACACGCTTTATCTCTCTCGTTTTTAGGAGGAAACTTCATGTAATTCAAATGCATCATGCAATGACTGTACTGCAAGTTCCAAATATTTTCTGTCAACTAAAACAGATATCTTTATTTCAGAGGTTGCAATCACTTTAATATTTATTCCTTCATCTGAAAGAGTTTGAAACATTTTGGCTGCAACACCTGATTGTGATCTCATTCCAATTCCAACTGCAGAAATTTTCGAAACATTTGTATCAGCAAGTAAGTCTTGGAAATTTATTAATTCAGACTGCTTTGCGGTATTTAATGCCATTTCAGCCCTGCTTACTTGATCTATTGGACATGAGAAAGTCATGTCAGTTCTTCCAGCTTCAGCGATATTCTGAATGATCATATCGACATTTATACCCGCATCGGACAGTGGACCAAAAATAGCAGCAGCAATCCCAGGTCTATCTGCTACTGATACTAATGTCATTTTGGCCTCGTCCCGTGAATATGCAATTCCTGATGCTACATTTGATTCCATAATTTCCTCCTCATCGCAGACAAGTGTTCCCGCTTTGTTACTAGGCTCTTCGAAGCTAGACAAAACCCGCAACTTAACTTTAAATCGCATAGCCATTTCGACAGATCGTGTTTGCAAAACTTTCGCACCGAGTGATGCAAGCTCAAGCATTTCCTCATAGGAAATTTTATCGAGCTTTATCGCTTTGTCACATACTCGTGGATCCGTAGTGTAGACTCCGTCCACGTCAGTATAGATATCACATCTTTCCGCTTCGAACGCTGCAGCAAAAGCCACGGCGGTGGTATCAGACCCCCCTCTACCCAAGGTTGTAATGCGGTCTTCATTGCTAATTCCTTGAAAACCCGCGACTACTGCAACTTTCATTCCTTGAGCAAACTTTTCATTAATTATTTGAG
>LULP01003290.1_pt1 | contig 10875 bp, 10 predicted proteins | sample 728111 | NCBI WGS metagenome assembly LULP01 (sample SAMN03860286, study PRJNA289734) | marine metagenome | biome: seawater column; feature: ocean; material: water; isolation source: Red Sea water column Station 149 - depth 25m | place: Saudi Arabia: Red Sea | collected 2011-10-15 | depth 25 m
GTAGCTCACCGTCGGCAGGACGGTGCCGTCGGGCAGCGACCCGTGCTGCAGCATCGAGCTGACCTGCTCGACCGCCTGGCGGGCGTCGTCGAGGTCGGCCCGGTCGAGGTAGAGCACGAACTCCTCGCCCCCGACGCGACCGGCGAGGTCCTCCGGCCCGAGCGCCGAGCGACAGGCGGCGGCGAACATCTGCAGCGCGAAGTCGCCGGCCGCGTGCCCGTGCACGTCGTTGACCCGCTTGAAGTGGTCGAGGTCGGCCATCACGACGACGCCGTGCACCGCGCGTCGCCGGTGCGCGTTCCACCGCTGGGCCAGCTGCTGCATCAGCTCGTCGCGGTTGAGCAGGCCGGTCAGACCGTCGCGGGTCGCGCGGGCGCGCAGGTCGATCGTGTCGTCGGCGTAGCTGAGTGCCGTCATGCTGAACGACACGGTCGCCAGCATGACGGTGGTGACGAGGGTGGTGACCTGGCTGCCGAGGAACACGTCGAACAGGCGGCCGTCCTGGCCGACGGCGAGGAAGGCGACGAAGCGCGCCAGGTAGAAGGCCGCGACGCCGGTGCACATGAGCGTGAGCGAGCGCAGGATCGGTCGGTACACGCGGGCGCGTGGCCCCGGGGCGGGCAGCCGTCTCCAGGCGCGGTGCAGCTCCGTCGCCGCGAGCGCCAGGTAGACGGTCATCAGCCCGAGGAAGAACGGGCCGCCGGACCAGTCGTTGCGGCCCGGGTGGTCGAGGGCCGACGCGACCAGCAGCACGACCAGCGACGCTGCGACCGCCAGCCAGCTGACGCGCAGCCCGCTGACCGCCCGTGCACCGGCCCAGACGGAGGCGGCCCCGGCCACGATGCAGACGTTGCCGAGCGGGTTGCCCCACCACTGCTGCGACGTGCCGTCGAGGAGGTAGGCAGCCGAACCCGCGAGGAACGCGCCGAGGGCCACGCACCACCAGCCCGCGTAGGCGGACCGGGTCGAGCGGTAGGCCACGAAGTAGAACAGCGCGAGCAGCGTGACCGCCACGACGGCGAAGGAGACGCGCAACGAGACGACGTCGAGCATGCTGGCCCCTGGACGGTACGACGAAACTGCGTCGATCCTTTCACGGAAGCGGGTCCGAGGGACGGGTATCGCGTCCCCCCGGCCCGTCGCACGCCGTGACCTTCGCCGCACCGGCGCTGCGGGGGCCAGATCGGGGGGAGGGCGTTCTGGGCTGCAAAGCAAGGCGAGAACGGTGTTCCTGGAGGTTCCTCCAGAGACACCGGAACGGCCATTCGGCCCCCGTCCGGCCCGGCGAGCACCTATGCTCGCCGAGGCCTCAGACAAGGGAGGCCCGCGCACGGGTGCGCTGAGTCCACCCTCTCCCGTGCGATCCGCTGAACACATCCAGGGTGGAGCGGGACCGCCGAGCAGTCCGCGCCTCCCCCGAGGCGCTCGGGGCTTACCACCACGTGTGGCGTGCACCTTCCAGCACGAGCCCGACAGGTCACGTTCCGCAAGCGTCGTGAAGGAACCACATGCGTCACGTCACGCGCGCCCTCGGCGTCGCCATGCTCCTGCTGTCCCTCTCCTTCGGCACCACGCTCGCTGCCGGCAGCGCCTCCGCGCTCACGCCGCAGGAGAACAAGAAGGTCATGAAGATCGCGAAGTCCCTGCGGGGCACGCCCTACAAGTGGGGCGGCACGTCGCGCTCGGGCTTCGACTGCACGGGCTACACCCGCTACGTCTTCCGCAAGGCCCACGTCACCACGCTCGGCCGCACCGCGGGCCAGCAGGCGAAGCAGGGCATCAAGATCTCGAAGTACCGCAAGCGTGTCGGCGACCTGATCGTCTTCTACGGCGGCAACGGCGCCTACCACGTCGGCATCTACGCGGGCGACAACACGATCTGGCACTCGCCGCGCACCGGCCAGTCGGTCAAGCGCGAGCGCATCTGGACGAGCTCGTACAAGGTCCGCCGCATGGGCTGACCCGCCCCGCAGCACCCCCACCGGGCCGGCGAGCGTCCTCGACGCCGCCGGCCCGTGGCGGGGGGTTGTCGACGAGGATCGTCTCGACGTCGGCCTCCGTCAGACCGCCCTCGAGCAGCGCTGGGATGACGTCCTCACTGATGTGCCGGAAGTGCCAGTTCGGGGCGGCGTGGGCCTTGGCGTCGGCGCTGAAGTAGTCGATGAAGCAGTTGGCGTCGTGGGCGAGGGTCACGTGCTCGACGTAGCCTCGCCGGACGAGCTCGATGATCGTGCCGACGCGCTCCTGCATCGGGTTGAACAGGTCCAGGCCGAACCGGTCCATGCCGAGCATCGACCCGGCGTCGGCCAGCCGACACAGGTAGTCGACGTCGTTGGTGTCGCCCGAGTGGCCGATGATCACCTTCGACAGGTCGACGCCCTCCTCCTCGAGCACCCGCTGGGCGACGAGCCCCGACTCGTTGGCCGGGTTGGTGTGCACCGTGATCGGGGCGCCCGTCTGCACGTGGGCCTGACCGACGGCGCGCATGACGCGCTCGACGCCCGGCGTGAGGCCGGCGAGCTCGATGGCGCACTTGAGGATGCCCGCGCGCACGCCGGTGCCGGCGATGCCCTCCTGGACGTCCTTCACGAACATCTCGGTGAGCGGCTCGGGCATGTCGACCAGGAGGCCCGGTCCACGGTGCTCGAACTGGTGGGGCACGTCGTTGTAGGTGTAGAGCCCGGTGGCCACGACGATCTGCAGGTCGACCTGGGCGGCGATGCGCTGGATGCGGGGGATGTAGCGACCGAGCCCGAGCACGGTCGGGTCCATGATCGAGTCGATGCCGAGGCCCTTGAGCTCGGTGAGCTTCTCCACCGCGTCGCGGATCCGCTCCTCCTCGTCCCAGTCGTCCTGGTAGTTCTGGTTGTACTCGGTGTTCAGCACGAACACGTGCTCGTGGACGAGCGTCCGGCCCAGCTCGCTGGAGTCGATCGGGCCGGTCACGGTCTGGACGGTGGTCATCGGGATCCCTTCGGAGTTGAACTCAGGTTCAGGTCCAAGCTGGAGTACAGCGTGTCCCAGGTCACAGGTCACCGTCAAGGAGCGATCCCGACGTCGCGTACTTGAATCCGGATTCAGGTTCATCTAGGCTGCGAGCACCCGACCCGAGGAGCACCCGGTCATGACCACGACCCCCGCCGTCCCCCGTCCCACGTCGATCCAGGAGCTGCAGGACCTCGTCGGCTCCGACCTGGGCCCCACCGCGTGGCACGACATCACGCAGGAGCGCATCGACGCGTTCGCGGAGCTGACCGGCGACCACCAGTGGATCCACGTCGACCCGGCGCGCGCCGCCGACAGCGCGTTCGGCGGCACCATCGCCCACGGGCTGTACAGCCTCTCGCTCGGACCGCGGTTCATGGAGGACCTGATGGCCTTCGACGGGTTCGCCCACAGCCTCAACTACGGGTACGAGAAGGTCCGCTTCCCCGCACCCCTGCCCGTGGGCTCTCGCATCCGGATGCACGCCACGGTCGTCTCGGTCGACGACGTCGGTGGCGGGTCGGCCCACATCGTCACGCGCCAGACGTTCGAGCGCGAGGGGTCGGACAAGCCGATCTGCGTCGCGCACTCGGTCGGTCGCTTCACCGAGTACCCCGAGGGCAGCGGCCGATGACCGTCGCACGGCAGGTCCGCCTGCGCGCCCGTCCCGTCGGGCTGCCCGACGCCGGCACCTGGGACGTGGTCGACACCGAGCTCCCCGCGCTCGGCGACGGCGAGGTCCTGGTCCGCGTGACGCACCTGTCCCTCGACCCCGCCATGCGCGGCTGGCTGAACGACGTCCGCTCCTACGTGCCGCCCGTCGGCGTCGGCGAGGTCATGCGCGCGTTCGGCGTCGGCACGGTCCTTGCGTCCCGCTCGCCCGAGCACGCGGTCGGCGACGCCGTCAGCGGCATCACCGGGGTGGCCGATCATGCCGTGCTGCGTGGCAGCGACCTCTCCCCCGTCGACCTCGACGTCGCCTCGGCGCCGACGTGGCTCGGCGCGCTCAGCATGCCCGGCCTCACGGCCTGGTTCGGCCTGTTCGACGTCGCCCGCGCGCAGCCCGGGGAGACCGTGCTCGTCTCCGGGACAGCCGGAGCCGTCGGCAGCGTGGTCGGCCAGCTCGCCAAGGCGCACGGCTGCCGCGTCATCGGCGTCGCCGGCGGCCCGGAGAAGCGGCGAGGTGCTCGACAGCGCCCTGCGCACGTTGCGCCGCGGCGCACGCATCGCGCTCTGCGGCGCGATCTCCACGTACAACGCCACGGAGCCGGCGCCCGGCCCGGCGCACTACATGTCGCTGCTCGTCAACCGGGCCTCGATGACCGGCTTCGTGGTCTTCGACTACGAGGACCGCTACCCGGAGGCGATCGCCGACCTCTCGGCACGGCTGCGCGACGGCTCGCTCGTCGCGCGCGAGACCGTGGTGCGCGGCGGCGTGGACGCCTTCGGGGACACGTTGCTGATGCTGTTCGACGGCGGGAACACCGGCAAGCTGGTGCTCGAGCTCTGACTCAGCGGGGAGTCGTGAGTCCGAGGGCGTTGGCCCACAGCCGGGTCGACGTCTCGACGAGGTCGTCGACGGGCCAGTCCTCGCCCAGCGCGAAGCTCGAGTAGGCCAGCCGGCTCACCATGCCCGAGAGGGCGCGCGAGGTCATCATCGGGTCGAGGGTGGCGTCGACGCGGCCGTCCTGCTGGAGCTTCTCGATGCTCTTCGCGTTGCGCCGCGCGAACGCCTCGCCGCGTTCGAGTCGGCGCCGACGGAAGTCCTCGTCGATCGTCGCCCCCTGCTCCTGCAGCCGCATCAGCCGACCGTTGCGCTGGTAGGTCTCGAAGTAGGCGCGGTTGCTGGCCTCGATGACGGCGACCGGGTCGTCGGCGTCGTCGACGCGGGGCATCCCCGGGTGCAGCATGTCGTCCTGGGCCGCCTCGAGCACCGCCGTGAACACCTCCTCCTTGGAGGTGAAGTAGGTGTAGAAGGTGCCGATGGAGCACTTCGCCTCGGCGGTGATGTCGGTCAGCCGCGAGGCCAGGAACCCGTCGCGCTCGAAGACGGTGCGCGCCGCGGCCACCAGGGCGGCGCGCGTGCGCACGCCACGCGCCGTGGTGGGTGGCTCCTTCATGCCCGAGGTGTCCGCGAGCGCCGGCACCTCGTCGAGGCGCTCCGTCGCGGATCTGTCGGTCATGGTGCTGTTCTAACGAACGAGGGTCCGAGGTGCAAGGCGGCCCGGCCGGGCCGGGCCGCCTCCACGCTCATGCGGGGTCCGCGACGTCGACCGCCTCGAGCACACGCACCACCGGCGGCGCAGCGAGCAGGTCGGCGAGCTGGGCCGAGGTCCGCTGGAAGTGCTCGGCGGCGCCGTGCGCCTTCAGCGCGTCGACCGAGGCCCACCGCTCGACCATGACGACCTCGTCGGGCCGGCGCCTGACCCGGTGCAGGTCGTAGCGCAGGCACCCGTCCTCGGCCCGGACCGTCGCGAGCGAGGCCTGCAGCACGGCGACGAGCTCGTCGCCGCGGCCCTCCTGCGCCTCGAGGGTCGCGACGACGTCGAGCGCGCTCATCGCACGACCACCGGGTTCACGGGGGCGCCGGTGCCGCTCACGATCTTGAGCGGCGCGGCGGTGTAGAGGAACGTCCAGCGCTCGTCGGCGGCGCAGGCTGCCGCGAGGTCCTCGAGCCAGGCGATCTCGGTGAACGCCACGCCGAGGTTGCGCATGAGCGCGCTGTGCAGCGGCAGGGTCACGCCCGACGACGGCTCCACCGTCACCTCGTTGGCGATGGTGTCGGTGACGAGGTTCGGGATCTCCATGTCCTGGAACCACTGCACGAGCTCGGGGCTGTAGGTGAGGCCGGGCTCGAGGAAGCCGTCGTAGAACTCCTCGGCGGACTGGCGGTAGAAGGAGCCGATGAAGCCGGTCCGGATGACCAGCACGTCGTGCTTCTCGATCGTGCAGCCCTGCGCCCGGGCGACGTCGAGCAGGTCCTCGTGCGTGAACGTCTCCCCCTTGTCGAGCGCCGCCTTGCCGCGGTGCCGGGCGACGTCGAGCAGCACGCCACGCCCGACGACGCCGCGCTCGGCGATCGGCAGCACCGACGCCTTCTGCATCGCGCCGTCCGTCGTGGCCGCGTCGTAGCCGTTCCAGATCTGCCCGTCGTACCAGACGTGGCCGAGGGAGTCGTACTGCGTCGAGGCCTGCAGGTACATCGTCGCGACGTCGTCGGAGTAGTGCGCGCCGCCGGGCGTCTCGACGCCCTCACCACGCTGGAAGAAGCCCTCGTCCATGACGTTGCTGCGCTGGATGCCCTCGCGACCGGGCCACACGGGATCGCCGGACGGGTCACCCATGCGGACCTGGAGCGTGAAGACCTCGCCGGAGCGGACCTCCGCGACGCCGCGGAGCACCTCGGCACTGGTCAGGTAGTTGAGCGAGCCCACCTCGTCGTCCGGGCCCCACTTGCCCCAGTTCCTCGGCGAGTCCTTCAGGAAGTCGCCCACGTACGGCGTCTCGGTCATGTCTGCTCCTTCGGTACGAACGGGGGGGTGCGGGGGTGTGGTCAGTGGTCGAGGCCGGCGGTCTCGACGACCGCCCAGGCGCGCTCGACGAGCTGCTCGACGGCCTGGGGGGTGGGGGGTCCGCCGTCGGCGGCGTTGCGCGGGTCGTCGAGCGCACGGCGCAGGACGCCCTCGGCGGCCAGTAGTCGAGGTCGGCGCGGTCACGGCCCGACGCCTCGAGGTAGGTGGTGGCCAGCTGCTCGCGCGTGGCGAAGCCGGGCAGTGCCGACGCCGCGAACATCAGCGTGGGGCCGTCCCCGGCCTCCGGCCAGTAGGCCAGCAGGCTGCCGATGTCGGCGAGCGGGTCGCCCAACGTGCTCAGCTCCCAGTCGAGCACCGCCGCGACGTCACCGAGGTCCGGGTCGAGGATGACGTTGCGCATGTGGAAGTCGCCGTGCACGAGCGCCACGGTGCGGCCCTCGTGCGCTGACGGCCCCGGCGCGCGACGTCGCAGCAGGTCGGTCATCGCGTCCAGGCGGGGGAGGTCGCGCGTGCGCGAGGCCTCCCACTGGCGCGACCAGCGCTTCAGCTGGCGCTGCGCGTAGGGCGCACGTGACGCGAGGTCACCCAGGCCCACCTCGTCGACGTCGACCTCGTGCACCGCGGCGAGCGTGCGGGCGAGAGAGGGCCCGATCGCCGCCCGCAGCGACATGCCGAGATCGTGCGCGGTCTCCTCGCGATCGACGACGAGGCCGTCGACGTGCTCCATCACGACCACCGGCGTCTCGGCGAGCGCAGCGTCGACGTAGCGGCCGAGCACCTGCGGCACCGGCACCGACGTGGCGCCCAGCGCCGCGAGGATCCGGTGCTCGCGGAGCACGTCGTGGGCCGACGCGAGCAGCTCGCCGCGGGGCGGGCGACGCACGATCCACCGGTGCCCCGCGTCGTCGGACACGAGGTACGTGAGGTTGGACTGCCCGCGACCGACGCGGACGGCGTCGAGCGTGCCGTCCACCTCGAGTCCGTCGGCCCGGAGCAGGCCTGCCAGCACGGCCAGGTCGAGAGCCGGGGCGTCGGTCACCGGGCCCTGCGTGGCCGCGCCCTGCTCGGTCGTGGTCACCTCAGCCGCCCTGGGTCGCGAGCCGGTCGAGCGCCGCGCCGGCGCCGATCATCTGGCCGCCGTCGATCACCAGCGTCTCGCCGGTGATCCATGACGCGGCCGGTGACGCCAGGAACGCGATGGCCGCACCGACGTCGGTGGGCTCGCCGATGCGCCCGAGCGGGGTGCGGTCGTCGACCGCCGCCTCGTGCTCCTTCCAGAGCGCCTCGGCGAGACGGGTGCGCACGACTCCGGGGGCCACGGCGTTGACCCGGATGCCCGGGCCCAGCTCGATCGCGAGCTGCTTGGTCAGGTGGATCAGCGCCGCCTTCGACACGTGGTAGACGCCGAGGTCGGGGCCCACCGACAGGCCTCCGATGGAGGCGGTGTTGACGATCGACCCGCCGTGCTCGCCCATCCAGGCGTCGACCACGAGCCGCGACCAGAGGATCGGGCCCCAGAGGTTGACGTCGAGCGTCTTGGCGAACCGGCCGTGGTCCTGCTGCAGCACCGGCCCGTAGGCCGGGTTCGTGCCCGCGTTGTTGACGAGCACGTCGACGCTGCCGAAGCGCTCCATCGTCCGCTCCACGCAGGCGCGGGCGAGGTCCTCGTCGGTCACGTGCGCGCCGACGCCCACCGCCCGCGGGCCGACGGAGGCGGCGTTGACGATCGACCCGCCGTGCTCGCCCATCCAGGCGCCCCGGTGACGATCGCGGTGCGCCCGTCGAGCGACCCGGTCACTTCTTCTTGTTCCAGTCCGCGTCGATGCGGCGCAGCTCGACCTGCGCCAGCGTGCGCTTGTGCACCTCGTCCGGACCGTCCGCCAGGCGCAGCGTGCGCTGGTGGGCGTAGAAGCTGGCGAGCGGGAAGTCGTCGGTGATGCCGCCGCCCCCGTGCACCTGGATGGCGCGGTCGATGATCTTCAGCGCGACCTGCGGGGCCGCCACCTTGATGGCCGCGATCTCGACGCGGGCCTTCTGGTTGCCGACCGTGTCCATCAGCCACGCGGTCTTGAGCGTCAGCAGGCGGATCATCTCGATCTCGATGCGCGCCTCGGCGATCCAGTCCTGGATGTTGGAGCGGTTCGCGACCGGCTCGCCGAACGTGACGCGGCTCTGCGCGCGCTGGATCATGAGGTCGAGCGCACGCTCGGCCATGCCGATCGAGCGCATGCAGTGGTGGATGCGACCGGGTCCGAGACGGGCCTGGCTGATCATGAAGCCGTCGCCCTCGCCGGCCAGCAGTGCCGTCTTGGGCACCCGCACGTCCTCGAACAGGATCTCGGCGTGGCCCTCGCGGTCCATGTAGCCGAAGACCGGCAGGCCGCGGACGATCGTGATGCCGGGGGTGTCGAGCGGGACGACCATCATCGACTGCTGGCGGTGCGTCGCAGCCTCGACGTTCGTCTTGCCCATGACGATGAGCACCTTGCAGTTGGCGTGCAGCGCGTTCGAGGCGAACCACTTGCGGCCGTTCAGCACGTACTCGTCGCCGTCGGCGTCCATCCGCAGCTGCACGTTCGTGGCGTCGGAGCTGGCGACCTCCGGCTCGGTCATGCAGAAGGCCGAGTTGATCTCGCCGGCGAGCAGCGGCTTGAGCCACTTCTCCTTGTGCTCCTCGGTGCCGAAGAGCTCGAGCACCTCCATGTTGCCGGTGTCGGGAGCGTTGCAGTTGATCGCCTCGGGCGCGATGTACGGGCTGCGGCCGGTGATCTCGGCCAGCGGGGCGTAGTCGAGGTTGCTCAGGCCGGGCGAGCCCCAGTCCTCGCGCTCGTGCGGGTGGAAGAGGTTCCAGAGCCCACGCTTGCGCGCCTCGGTCTTGAGCTCCTCGAGGATCGGCGGGTGGAAGTTCGGGTTGCCCGACTCCGCCATCTGCGCCGCGTAGATCGACTCGGCGGGGTAGATGTAGTCGTCCATGAACTCCAGGAGCTTCTCCTGGTACTCCACGGACCTCTGGCTCGGTGCGAACTCCATCAGATCTCCTTCGTCAGCGGTGCGAACACCGGGGGGCGCCGCTCGGTGAAGCTGGCGACGCCCTCGGCGATGTCGGAGCCCCGGAAGGACTCGCGCATCAGGGCGTCGGCCGACCGCACCGACTCGGCGAAGCTGCGCTCGGCGTCGAGCAGCAGCTGGGACTTGATCGTGGCCATCGACCACGGGGAGCAGGACGTCGCGAGGCCTTGGGCGTACGCCACGGCGCGCTCGACGAGCTCGTCGGCGGGCACGAGGTGCTCGACGAGGCCGATGCGGGCGGCCTCCTCGCCGTCGACCCGACGGCCGGAGAGCAGCAGGTCGCTGGCACGGCCGTGCCCGGCGGTGAGGAAGACGGCACGGGGCGAGGCGAACCGCACGTCGGCGTAGAGCGCCTCGACCATCCCGAGGCCGGCGGCGGCGCCGTTCACCGCGGCGACCAGCGGGGTGTGCAGCGTGAGCGGGAGGTGCCTCGGGTGCGGGCGGTCGATCTGCTCGTCAGTGGCGTCGCCCACCCCGGCGAGGTCCTCCATGTCCGCGCCGGCGCAGAAGCCGCGGCCGGCACCGGTGACCACGATCGCGCGGACGTCGGGGTCGGCGTCGGCCTCCAGCAGGGCGCCGTAGTAGGCGTCCTCGAGCGCGTTCGTCCAGGCGTTGAGCCGCTCGGGGCGGTGCAGCGTCAGCAGCAGCACCCCGCCGAGGCGCTCCGCGAGCACGAGCTCCTCGTGCTGGGCTGCGGGCCGGTCCGTCATGGTCGTCATCCTAACATGAATCCGAGTTCAGGTTCAGAAACTGTGCAGTCAGTGTGCTGCCGCGGCACGGTGCCGGGCGAGCGAGCCGACCCCGACGCCGAGGATGAGCAGCAGGCCCTGGAACAGGTACTGCCAGTACGTCTCCAGGCCGATCAGGGCGATGGCGTTGAAGCCCACCGAGACCGTGATGACGCCCACGAGCGTGCCGATGATGTGGAACTCGCCGTCGCGCAGCACCGAGGCGCTCACGCGGACGTCGGCGAGCGCGCCGCCCGTCGCGGTGGTGACGGTGCCGCGGACGCCGGAGCGCGACCGGGCCGCCAGGACGGTGTCGCGCGCGAGCACGTCGGCGTCACCGACCGTGACCGTGCGCGCCGCCGCGAGCGAGGCGGCGTCGTCCCAGAACTCGCCTGCGAGGTCGTCGGTGCCCTCGACCTGCAGGCGGTAGTCGCCAGGGACGACGGGGGCGGACCAGCGGCCGGAGGCGTCGGTCGAGACGCGGTCGGCGACGACCCAGCGGGTCTGGCCGGCGACGACGCGGGGCGCGTGGACGACGACGTCGGTGCGCACGGGCGACC
>LULP01001917.1_pt1 | contig 10824 bp, 7 predicted proteins | sample 728111 | NCBI WGS metagenome assembly LULP01 (sample SAMN03860286, study PRJNA289734) | marine metagenome | biome: seawater column; feature: ocean; material: water; isolation source: Red Sea water column Station 149 - depth 25m | place: Saudi Arabia: Red Sea | collected 2011-10-15 | depth 25 m
AGCAATGGTATGCCACGACAAGGCGTGCATTTTTTGTAAGGTGACTTTACCTACACCGGGAAGTTTTTCAAGGGCGAGTTGTTGGATGAATTGCTGGACCTGATGTGGCTTGACCACGCACAGCCCATTCGGCTTATTCCAGTCTGATGCGATTTTTGCCAAGAATTTATTCGGTGCAACACCTGCTGATGCGGTCAGCTCTGTTTCCCGAAAAATATCTGCTCGAATATGTTCCGCCACTTCTGTCGCCGAAGCGAGCTGTTTAAAATTTTGCGTCACGTCAAGGTAAGCTTCATCTAGCGACAATGGCTCGATTAGATCGGTATATTGCCTGAAAATTTGATGTAACTGCTGTGATACCGCCTTGTATTTGGAAAAATCAGGTTCGATACAAACTACTTGCGGGCATTTCTTTTTTGCCAATGCCACAGACATCGCCGAGCGCAAACCAAACTGCCGAGCTTCATAGGTCGCTGTGGTCACCACCGAACGTGGATGATCATGCGCCACGATCATCGGTAAACCACGTAAATCTGGGCGATCACGCAACTCCACCGAAGCATAGAACGCATCCATGTCGATGTGAATAATTTTACGCAAAGGCGGTTGTGACATGAGGTGACAACACCGAAAAATGACTTAGCTGTCTAAGTTTAACGCTTTCTCAGGACAAATGCTCAAGATAGTGTAGCAATACGCCATTCAAGACGTTATGGCTTCGGCGTATAGGGTTCGACAGAATTGTTGGATTCTAGAAAAACATCAAAATCCATCGTCGTACCACGAAATACATTGAGATCGACTTCTTTTTCAATGCCTGAGATTTTGCCTTTTTGTGAATATTGCCAAAACAACCACGGACGCTGATCAAAGCGTGGCGGTGGCTCTTTTAAATCCTGTATCCACAACACATGATCATCAAATTTGCCTTTGATATAGCTCTGATAATAGTTCGGTGTGGTATAGAAAATCGGCTTTTTGCCATAATGACTTTCAAGCGTTTTTGCCATGCTGGCAATTTCAGTTTGCAACTGCTCCGCCGTGACATCAGGACAATTCCACTGAAATTCTAAATCCATCACAGGAGACATACTATCGGCTTGTTTTGGTACAGCTTCGATATAATTTTGAGCTTGTTCCAATCCAGTTTTACAGTTGCGGAAAAAATGATACGCACCGACTTTTAAACCTGAATCTTTGGCATTTTTCCAATTTTCGCTAAAGCGTGGATCTTTAAAATTGCCGCCTTCTGTCGCTTTGATAAAGACAAATTGATACTTTTTATCAATTTTTTTCCAATCAATTTCACCTTGATGATGCGACACATCGAAGCCGTGTATTGCATATTCTTCAAACTTTTGCGGATTTTCAAAATAATGAAACAACAAGCCACCGCTAGCTGTCAGCATCAATAATACAATAATCATGATCAGCGTCCTCCGTTTGCTTTTATTTTTACGCTTCGCCATGTCTTTAATTTATCCGAAGCCGAGTTATGAAACTGGATGATTTTGATCTTGCAGGCGAAACTGACGCAGTTGACGAAATACCAAACTTGCCAAGATCGTGATCGCACCCAAGATGATAAAAGTCTGCTGAAAAGACCACAAGGTAGACTGCCCTACGCCGATTTTCTCAAACAGATGTAAAAGCACGCCGACCAATGCCACACCCATACTCATGCAGACATTAATGACCATGGATAATAAACTATTGCCATTCGCCGACTGTGCTTTGCTTAAATCTTTTAAAGTCAAAGTATTCATCGCCGTGAACTGCATCGAGTTGACACAACCAAAAGCAAATAAATGCAAACATTGCGTATAAATATTTGGATGCGCATCCAACCATGCAAAACTCATAATCCCTAGCCCGACCAAAATGGTATTCACCACCAATACTCGATAATAGCCAAAACGCTGAATCATCTTTGTGGCAAAATTTTTAATCAAAATCGAACCAAAGATCAAAGGCACCAGCATCAAACCTGCATGAAGTGGACTAAAACCCATCGCCAACTGCAACATCAGCGGTAAGATAAACGGCATACTGGCACTGCCAAGTCGGGTAAAAATATTCCCCAATATACCAATCCGAAAACGAATATCTGTAAATAAATCAGGACGGAAAATCGCTCGTAGATCACGCCGTGCATGCCATGTGTAGATCAACCCTGCGACCACACCCAAAGCTAAAATTGCAAGCACAGTGACGATCGACCAACCGCGTTGTGATAATCGCTCTAAGCCGAAAGTGAGCGCCACCATCATGATGATCAAATAGACAAAACCAAAATAATCAAATCGTGGCAAATTTTCCAATTTGACATTCGGCATGTGCGTACACGTCAGGATAAAGCCTAAAATACCGATCGGTAGATTGATTAAAAATATCCAATGCCACGTGGCATATTCCACCATAAAACCGCCAAGCGTTGGACCAATCAAAGGGCCCACCAAACCTGGAATAGAGATAAAACTCATCGCCGCAAGGAATTGATTTCTTGGTAAAATCCGAAGCAATGCAAGCCGACCAACAGGCAATAAAAATGCCCCACCTATGCCTTGAAAAATACGCCCAATAATCAACTGGCTATAAGTTTGTGAGAGTGCACATCCTAAAGATGCCACAGTAAAAATAGTAATCGCTGCTAAATAGACATTTCGAATACCAAAGCGATCTGCCAACCAACCACTCACTGGGATAAACACCGCCACCATCAACACATAAGCAATCACCACATTGTGCATCTGCAGCGGATCAGCATTTAAACTATATGCAATACTCGGCAATGCGGTATTGACAATGGTTGCATCCAACGCCTGCATAAAAAAGCCAAGCGCCGCCAACCACAAAATCACTCGATATTCAGGAGCAACTTTGCTTTTATGGGCTAATGTTCTAACAGATTGTTTTGCTGATGAATTGGATGACATTGAATCACTAACTGATATTAAAAATTGATTATTGAAATTTGAAGCATAAGAAACACAGTTTACCTTGCTCATTTCAGAACTGCTACGTTGCGAATTGCAAAGCTGTAAATTACAGCTTCAAAATCTGATCCAGCCAACCATCCACTTTAGCCCCCTAAAATTGTCATATTTTCGTCATCAAAAAGTCACTTAAATGACACAGCGCATTTTTAGCATAGCTTGATTTTAGTCTAACCATGTTTTAAATCACAAAGTTGATGGGGAATATCAATGTCTTTGAATACCAGTTTATTTAACAAAAAAATGCTCTGCTTAGCCATGGGCTTAAGCGTATCAATGCTGTTTACTGCATGTAATGATAACGATAATTCATCTAGTCAAAGCGAAGAAGAAACTGAAGTAACACCTGAAAATATTGAACTCAGCCTATTAGGTCGCTATGCCACGGGTGTGTTTGCCGAAAGTGCAGCAGAGATCACCGCTTTTGATCCTAAGTCAAAACGTATCTTCACGGTGAATGCCAAGAAAGGTCTGGTCGATGTTCTTGATGGTAGCGATATGGAGAATTTAACCCATATTGGCGAACTCTCCGCACGTGCTGTTTTGGCTGATTCTGAAGTGAACAGTGTTGCGGTACATGATGGTATTGTTGCACTTGCAGTACAAGCACCGACCAAAACAGATACAGGTTTAGTGGCATTTTATAAAGCGTCAGATTTAAGTTTCATCAGTTCAGTATCAGTGGGCGCATTGCCTGACATGCTCACGTTTAGCCTGCAACGGTTGCACAAGACTTAGAACCTGAATACATCACAGTTTCTAGCGACAGCAAAACGGCATGGGTGACTTTGCAAGAGAACAATGCCCTCGCCAAAGTTGATATCGCTTCAGCAACTGTGACTGATGTTTTGCCGTTAGGCTTTAAAGATCATGGTCTTGAAGGTCAAGGTCTTGATGCCAGTGATTCAGATGATGCCATTAACATCAAACCATGGGCAGGTGTATATGGCGTCTATATGCCTGATGCAATCACCAGCTATGACGTGGACGGCGCAACTTATCTCGTCACAGCCAATGAAGGCGATGCACGTGAGTGGATCAGAGATGAAGATGCTTACTACAATGGCGACACCAGCAAAGGCTTTATGGATGAACTTCGCATGAAGCATCTTGTGCACAAAGATGGTTTTGCACGTCGTCTTGGTGATGATATGCCTGCACAGCTTAACGCCCTAGCCACAGGCGCAAAACTCGACAGTTCTGTGTTTGGCTATTGCGGTAATACCTGCCGTGAAGATGAACAGCTGGGTCGTTTGAATATTATTTGGAATATGGGCTATTTGAAAAATACTGATGGATCGCCAATACTTGATGACAATGGCTATATGACCTACAACAAGTTGTATAGCTTTGGCGGTCGTTCATTCAGTATTTGGGATGAAAATGGAACACAGGTATGGGATTCAGGTGATCAAATCGAGAAGAAAATCGCTGAACTCCATCCTGAATTCTTTAACTCAGACCACGAATCGGTTGCTGTTGAAGACCGCAGTGATAATAAAGGTCCAGAACCTGAAGGCATTACCGTCGGTAAAATCGGTGAAAAGACTTATGTCTTTGTTGGCTTAGAACGTGTTAGTGGTGTAATGGTTTATGATGTTAGCAACCCAGAAGCGCCTGAGTTTATCCAATACATCAACTCTCGTAATGCAGCTGCAACTGAAGAACAGCATGAAAATGGTGAAGCAGGCGATCTAGGTCCAGAAGGCCTAACGTTCGTATCAGGTAAAAAATCACCAACAGGCACACCGCTTTTGATCGTGGGTAATGAAGTGAGTGGAACGACTGCGGTTTACCAAATCACTTTGAAATAACCCATTAAAGAGAATTTATTTAAAACATCTTATTCAATAAAAATAGCAATCTTCGGATTGCTATTTTTTTTTGAAGCCTCAGCACTGTTCAAAAAATAATTAAATACCCAGCTATCGCTGGGTTTCGTCAAAACGCAATAACTAAAAGCTGTTGATGCGAAGGATAAGATCATTCGCCAAACTACAATCATGATCCTATCTTTACACCTTATACTTGTATCTGATCTTTAGATCATTCATCCGCTCTTGAATGGTAGAAGTAACCTTTCACATTGGTCGAAGCAAGCACACCTGTTTGCGCATTGGCTGTGCTAAAGCTCCCTTCAATCACATCGTCAGAGACTTTTACTTTCACTGTACAGGTACTGCCTTTCTCGTACTATATGAACCGCCCGATACTTTGGTCAATACGCTGATCTGAGCAGGTTTTTGATCCAAATCTTTGAGCGTAAGAGCGATACTTCTCATATTACCTGTGCCATCAGGCTTACTATCGATTTGAGCTGCTATTTGAACCATTGCTATCAAACCAGCATCCGCCCAATGCAAGAAAAATGCTTAAACTAAGTGGTTTGATTGCGGACACGATCCCTGTCTTGGTACTCATTTTTACTCTCCGTATGATTCAATCAAAAATTATTCTGTTAGTTGATGTATTCTTATTTTATAATCATGTAAATGTTAATAATTAGCTATCCTTAGAATAAGGGATATTAGCCAATAACAATTCATTAGATACTACAAACCACAGATACAGCCATTGATCGGCTGTGATTGAAGAATCATGAGGATGTCAATGAAGTTGGTCGCACGCTTGTCACCGACGACAATTTTATATATAGCCACAGTATTTGTGGTGATGTGGGTCAGTTTGATTTTGTTAATTGCCACCAAACAACCATATCTGGGGGTTGTGCTCAGCAACAATAACCAAGCAGTCACCATCGAAAGCATTGCGTCCCCGCAACTTCCTCAACGCCTCAAAAACACTTCACTATTATCTATTTCAAGCCCGACCAAAGAGATTAAATTACAATCGATTGACCTGACGATCGAACCAGATAGCGCAATGCAGAGTTATCAAGACTATGCGCATTTTCTGAATCGCCAAGATCAAATTCGGTTGATCACAGCAGCCATTTTTGCATTTCGAACCAATACGTTGGTGGCAAGATATTTATTACTCTCTGGATTTTCGACCTTATTATTTGCAACATTTGCAGCGGTATACACAACTCGAGAGCTTGCGCTTGATGCAGACCTATTTCAGTTTTTAAATGATTATAATTTTTTTGGTGGCAGTCTATATATTGCAAGCTTTATTGCACTACTCCTATATTATCCTCGCAAAATTGCACCTGCTTGGCTCGGCGTATTTGTCCTTGCAATTTACGTAATTTGGTTTATTGCACAGCAAGTTGGCGTATTTGCTGATATGCGTTTTGCACGACGTATCTTGGTCATGATTGGTTTAGTTTGCTCAATTGTGTTAACCATCATCCACTGGAGATTCTCTAAGCGAAACCCTGTGGAACGTGCCGCATTGCAGTGGTTTTTGTTGTCTTGGATTTTAGGCATTTCTTTATTCGCGGTTTTTATCTTATTGCCGACATTATTTGGCATCGATACTTCTGCGCTTCAAGGCTATGCTTTTTTGTTAATTCTGATGGTCTATATTGGCTTGGCGCTCGGCATACTCCGTTACAGGTTATTCGAGCTTGATGTGTGGTGGGGAAGAACGATTCTATTATTGGCGGCAATCATTGCTTTATTATTGATCGATATTGGGCTCATTAACATTCTGCATATGGCGCCAAAGCAGTCTATGATTTTTTCATTGGTGTTTGTCGGCATACTCATATTGCCTATGCGCATTTGGATATGGGAAAAACTACTCAATCGAGGTACTGAGAAAGCATCTCTTCAGTTTCATAAGATCATCAATATTGCCCTAGCCAGCCCAAATCAAAGTCATCTATCTCAATGGAAAATGCTATTTCAAGATCAATTTCAACCACTTCATATTGCAGTTGAATCACATCAACATCCAGTCAAAGTCGCTCAAGATGGTTTAAGTCTGCACATTCCCTCCGTTCATCAACTTCCTGCGCTCACTATTCAATATGCAGCACAAGGTAGGCGATTATTTTCAAGTCATGATGTGAATACGGCAAATGAAATTTGCAACATGCTTGATTACGCTTTCGAAGCTCGTCAAGCCTATGAGGCAGGCATTCTCGAGGAGCGAAAACGTATTAGCCGCGACTTACATGATAATGTGGGATCACAACTGGTCAATGCACTACATCAGCCTGAAAATAACGACAAAAATGAAATGATACGAAGTACCTTGATGGATCTGCGACAAATTATTAATAATAATTTTCAAGGCATTCATGCTTTGGATGAGCTCTTGGCTACACTTCGACATGAAGCCTCGCAACAGCTCGATTCCGCTGATATCAGATTAGATTGGCAAATGACAGGCGAGTGCAATATTCGAGTTCCAGTTGCATTGATGCATAGCATACGCTCTATCATTCGTGAAGGTGTGCACAATATCGTTCGCCATACTCACGCCAAACATGCAAAGATTCAGATCAATATTCACACTCAAAACATTCTCATCACGATACAAGATGATGGTCAAGGGCTACCCCAAATTGATCAACATGAAGGTCATGGGCTAAAAAACATGCGAACTCGAACTGAAACACTCGGTGGAGAAATACATTATTGCAATCTATCACAAGGCTTTTTGATTAAAATTGAACTCCCGATTTGCGAGGTGAATGATCAATGAATGTGCTTATTTTGGAAGATCAAATCAATACACAACTTTGGCTCAAAGAAATTGTACAGACAGCATTTTCTACTACGCAAATTAGCATCACTGATAGTCTTGCAAAAGCAATACATTTAACAAATTCGCATCAATTTGACCTTGCATTAATCGATTTTAAATTGCCTGACGGCACAGGTGTCGAACTCATTGAACATATCAAGTACCACCACCACACAACATTATGTGTCATTATCAGTGCTATTGGTGATGATGATCAGGTCGTAACTGCACTCTCAAAAGGTGCTGATGGCTATATGATGAAGGATCAACTGGAATCCATACTCATTAAACAATTACAACAACTTCTACAAGGTATTCCTGCATTATCTCCGACAATCGCTCGTCGCTTAATGCATCATTTTTATCAAAGCCGTCCGAATCCGACAGCACCATGCATCCTTACTGAACGAGAAAAAGAAGTGCTTATACAGATCAGTCAAGGCTTAAGAAATCATGAGGTAGCAGAGATACTGAATATCGCAGAGTGCACTGTGGCATCACATATCAAATCCATCTATCAAAAACTCAATATCTCATCTCGTGCTGAAGCGGCAAACTATGCTACGCACATTGGCATCCATATTCCAATGCAATCCAAGCGCAAATAATGATAATGTATTGCGGGAGCCTGTTTACATTTCTGCCATGCATTGCGTTATCAGCTAAAACTAGGAAAACGAGGCATGAAGAGTAGATCATAAATCCATAAATTTCGTAAAAACAAAAATATTTAGATGATATTGTCATCAAACTTTCATAAAATAGACACATTTTTGCAATATTGACTTCTAAACGAAGTCATCTTTGCTTTTTTAGGCTACAACAATTACCCCACAAGGGAATGTATCATGTCCATTGAGTTATTGATGATTGTTGGATTTTGCTTAGCGGCATACTCCATCGTCGGTAATGATGTTCCGCAAACCTTAGGGACGTTTATTTCATCAAATTCGCATCGCCCGTGGTGGGTGCTATGGTTATTTGCCAGTACTATTCTAGCGATTGTTTTGCTGTATGGTTGGTGGGCTTCAGGCATTGGTGACGCTGCCTATGGACGGCTTGAAACCATTCCCTACCCCGAAGGTGGCATGTCGTGGCTATATATTGTTCCACCAATATTGCTGATTATCCTCACCAAATACGGCATTCCTGTCAGTACCACTTTTCTTGTTCTCACCATCTTTTCACCAAGTAGCTTAAGCAATATGCTCACCAAATCGGTGATGGGCTACGCTGTCGCATTTGTGGTAGCGATCTTGGTGCTGTGGCGACTTTTGTGGTGTTGATGGGTGTGATTTTTTATCAACGTGGTGGTTCGATTCAGCATATTATCAATACCAAAACTGGTGTAGAAGACATTCGAGCGGCCACCATCATCGACTTTATTTATGCCTTGATTCTGCTTGTATTTAAGGAATGGAGTAATATTCCGATGAGTACCACTTGGGTATTCTTAGGTTTACTTGCAGGACGTGAGTTTGCGATTTCGATGCATATGGTCACCGTCGACAGTCGCTATACCGCACGGAATATCAGTAAAGATGCCATGAAACTTTTACTCGGTTTAGCGGTCAGTATTTTGCTCGCAACAGGCTTACCGTGGTTATATCAACATATTAACAATTGGATTGGCTAAATCGACTTTCAGCCGATTCAACATACAAAAAATGCCATCTTATTTGATGGCATTTTTATATCAAAAATTTAGATTTAAATTGCAAATTGACTTGGGCAATTTAAATTTTCAAGCACTTCGAGAATCTGTTGAATATCATTACACACCAAAACTTTGGCACGGTGGTGTAGCGGCAAGAAACCTTCTTCTACCGCATGATCAAGCTGTGCAATGAGCGTATCGTAATAACCATTCACATTAAAAATCATCATTGGTTTTTGATGCTGATTGAGCTGTCCCCAAGTTGCGACTTCTAAGATTTCTTCAAAAGTCCCTAGACCACCAGGCAAGGCAATAAAGGCACTAGCACGTTCAGCCATCATCGACTTTCGGGTATGCATGGTATCGACCACATGTAGCTCTGTCAGTTTCTCATTGGCAATTTCATAATCCAGCATAAACTTAGGAATTACCCCAACCACTTCACCGCCATGCTCAATAACCGTATCGGCGATCTGCCCCATTAATCCGATGCTCGCACCACCATAAACTGCACCAAAGCCATTTCCAGCAAGTGCTTTGGCAAGTGCAATTGCAGATTGTTGATAGATCGGTTTATTACCTGCACGTGATCCACAGTACAGTGCAATCAAGGTTTGTGTAGCAATCGCTTTAGTTGGTCTGATTTGGTTATTTGCTTGTGTAGCTGCTGAATCTGTAGTTGTGGCTTGTGTACTTTTCATCTGTTGGTGTTGTTCTTGCACCATATTATTCATTCTCCATCTCCTATTTTCATTCTCAGTATACGCATGTCGTGCTTTAGCTTGTATAGGCTTTATTAAAATTTTATGACACCCGCCAATTTTGTGCATTTTAACACAATATTTCACTACAATTTTTAATGAAATCATAAACAGACTTGCATATACTGAACACATCTTTAACCACTTCAAAAGTCTATATGAGTAGTCGATGTTGTCACTTTTACTGTGATAATTTTTTCTTGATCAATAATAATTTTTCAAATCAATGGGATAATGCGTCTTGCAATCCTCTTTTTGAGGAGGTCAGCGCATGATTTTTGAATGGATGTCCGATCCGTCAGCTTGGGTAGGCTTAGCAACGCTGATCGTCCTTGAAATTGTTTTAGGCATCGACAACCTCGTCTTTATCGCTATTCTTGCTGAAAAACTTCCGCCTGAACAGCGCAATAAAGCCCGTATCCTTGGCTTAACCTTAGCCCTAGTGATGCGTATTATCTTGCTGTTCTCGATTTCATGGGTCATGACCTTGACCGATGATTTGTTTACGATCTTTGGTTACGGCTTCTCAGGGCGAGATTTGATTCTGATTTTTGGTGGTATTTTCTTACTATTTAAAGCCACAACCGAGATCCACGAGCGTATCGCTGGCAAAGTCGAAGCCAAAGAAGAGCAAGTAGTTTATGCTGCTTTTTGGATGGTCATTGCACAAATCGTCGTGTTAGATGCTGTCTTCTCACTAGATAGCGTCATTACTGCTGTGGGCATGGTGCCACACTTATCTGTCATGGTG
>LULP01000628.1_pt2 | contig 10668 bp, 9 predicted proteins | sample 728111 | NCBI WGS metagenome assembly LULP01 (sample SAMN03860286, study PRJNA289734) | marine metagenome | biome: seawater column; feature: ocean; material: water; isolation source: Red Sea water column Station 149 - depth 25m | place: Saudi Arabia: Red Sea | collected 2011-10-15 | depth 25 m
GATTTCAAAGAAGTAGAGAAAAAACACCCTTTTGGACACCAGCTGGATGGACTGCGGAACCAATGTATCAAAAAATAGTCTCTACAAATCCATTCTCTTGGACAAATGACTCAGATTGGCATATTTCTTCTGTAAATAAGTCAATCATCAATAAATCGAAAGACTATAATTTTACTGATCAAATTAGTACAGAACATACAGGTGCCAAAAAATCTATTGGACTTACGAGGATTCAAGATTTTAGTGCTGCTGTTAATGTTGATTCGGGATTGGTTGAAACCAAGGGCCCCCTAATCGATAACATAAAAAAAATGAAGTTTTTTAGTGGAGATCTTCACTCATTTGACATGATGCTTTTTTGGGGTACATTAAGGCAAAATGTTAAAGACAGAATCAAAAACTTCCATTAAAACTAAATTATTAATCCTAGCAATTATGTTTACGAATTCTAATCTTTTCTCTTATGATGACGGAATTGCAAAATCTGGAAATATCGAAATATATTACAGAGATTATGGTCCTGCAGATGGAGAGCCAATTCTTTTGGTTCAAGGAATCGGAGGCCAGCTAATAAATTGGCCACAACACTTAATAGAATTTTTAATAGAAAATAATTTTAGACCAATTGTTTATGACAATAGAGATACTGGATTGTCATCAAGAATTCAAAACGATTCATTTAATAAAGATAATGTTAATAAAACGATAATTAGGAACTACATAAGATATTACTTGAGATTGCCAATAAAATCCGAATACACAATTGATGATATGGCCGATGATGGTGTTTCAGTTTTAGATCATTTAAATATTGAAAATGCTCATATCTTAGGGATATCAATGGGAGGAATGATTGCTCAAATAATGGCTTCCTCTTATCCAGAAAAAACTAAAACGTTTACCCTAATAGCCTCGACTGCCTCAACTCCATCTCCGTTTAATGGTCCAAGCAAAGATGTAAGAAGATTATTTATTGAAAGGACAAAGAATGTAGACGCAACGATTGAAGATAGGGTAAATAGAACTAAAAAGTTGTTTAAATTAATTGGTTACCAAGGAATTGATCTAGATACTCAAGAATTTTCCGATAATGTTAAATTGTCAATAGAGAGAGGTGGTGTTGACGATACAGGATTTGGAAGACAGCTCACAGCAATTTTGGGCTCAAAAAATAGAATTGAAAAAGTTAGATCTATATCAGCACCTACTTTAATTATCCATGGAAAAGAGGATCCTCTAATTGGTGTAAAAAATGCTTACAGATCAAATAAATTAATTAAGGGTAGTAAATTAGTAATAATTGATAATATGCGTCACCTTATTGAGCCACCAGTATTTGATCAATTTAAAAGCGATCTCTTGGCACACCTAAAATAAATAAATGTTAACAAGAAGCTTCAAAATTAATTACTCTATTGGATCAATACCTAATGGTATTAAAACTGATACCTTTACCTTTTTTCTTTTATTTTTTTATAGCAACATTATTGGTCTTAATCCTGGACTAGCTGGTACTGCAATCTTTATAGCTTTGTGCGTAGATGCAGTTACTGATCCTTTAATGGGAACTATTTCAGATAGAACAAATACTACATTAGGAAGAAGGCATCCATTCATGTTTATATCATTTATCCCTATGTCTCTTGGATATATTTTATTATTTGCTCCTCGTCAAGATTGGGATATGTCGCAAAACGATCTTTTTGTATGGATGACAATTTTTACTATCATCACACGAATAGGCATGACTTTATTCGATATCCCTCATAGAGCTTTTGGTGGTGAAGTAACAAAAAATTATGAGGATAGAACACTGTTGATGTCATGGAGAGAAATGGTTGCTTGGATAGCAGGTTTAAGTAATGCGTTCTTAGGATATGGAGTTTTTTTTGCATCAACTTCAGAATATCCACAAGGTCAATTGAATCCTGATGCTTGGTTTCCCTTTGCAGTTACAGGAGCAATTATAATGATCATTACAGTTCTATATTGTTCATACACAACAAAAGATAAAGCAAAAAATCTTTCAAAATGGTCTGGCTCAGTTTCATTAGGTTCAATCTTAAAGGAATTAAAAATAGCACTTGGTAATAAATCCTTTATGATATTTTTCTTTGGAAATTTGTGCTTATCATTAGCATGGGGACTTGCTAATACTTTAACCCTATTTGTTAACACATATTTTTGGGATTTTGAGGCGACTCAAATAAAGTATTTTTTACCTGTATATTTTGTAGCAACTATATTTGCTTTCTTACTAACACCTAAAATGGTGAAATTATTTGATAAAAAATATATTGTTTTAATCTGTATTGGCATGGTTGGATTATTATCTCCTGCTGCATTTATTTTTTATAATCTTGGTTTAACACCAGAAAAAGGTAGTTATGAACTTGTTTTCTTTATCAGCACTTTTTTATTAGTTTTGATCACATTTAATATTATGGGAATAATGGTGCGTGATTCAATGGTAGGAGATATTGCTGATGAGGTTGAACTCCAAAGTGGAAGGAGACAAGAAGGAATATTATTTGCAGCTGTTGGTTTCATGCAAAAACTAAATGCTGGATTGGGAACTTTTTTTGCTGGGCAAGTTCTAAACTTTATTAATTTTGATCGCTTAAATCATACAGCTGAACAGGCATACACACTTGCATTTGTTCAAGGGCCTGTAACTACCTTTTTAATGATACTTCCTATTATAATTTTTTCTTTTTATTCACTGTCAGCTAAAAAGCATCAACAAATCTTGAGAGAGATTGGATAGGTTCTATATCAGCTTATCAAAACACTTGATAATTCTTTTCCAAAGCTTGTCAATATCATCATTTGAATCATGCATTGAATAATTTTCGATAAAAGTTCTTAGAACAGAATCAACATCATTTGTTTTTAATTCAGAACTTTTATTAAATTTATTGCTTAAAAGTTCTAACTGAACTTGATTTTTAATCTTTTGATCTTTCTTTAGTGAATCTATTCCAGCAAGAACCTCAAGTTTTATGCACTGGTATAAGAGCATATTTTTATCAGTTTTTTTATTTTGAAAAGATTGATTAATTTCCTTAATAAAAATATTTGGAGCCTTATTTATATCAGCTTGTTTATTTAAGACATCAAATATATTTTTATAAGCATCAATTTTTTTCCCTTTAATTTTTATAAATTGATCTTCTTTAGCTTTTCTAATACTTTTAGAAATAGTCTTATATTCTTCAGATCTTTTTGTAAGTTCAAAGGTTGGCAATTCTTTAATAACAGTATTTATATCAATGTCACCTTTTAATAGTTCTTCATTAAGACTTTTAAGTTTAAGTTTTTCTTCTTCAATTTTTTTATTTTTTTCTATAAATAATTTATCCGCACATGCATTAAATTTATTCCATAGTTTTTGTTCATATTTTTTACCAGCAGGGCCAATATTAGACCTTTCAGTTTATCAAGGTCGCTGTCTAAAACTGGAGCAAATTTTTGCCAATCATCATAAGTAGATCTTAAAAACTTTGAAAGTGAAATAATCGTTGGCCATTTTTTTTGATGCTCTTCAACATAATTATTTATTTCAAAAATAATATTTTTTCTGTTTTCTGCATTATTAATTTTAATTTGTTTAATTTCTTCAAAATAATCTTTGCATGATTCCCAAGCTTTATTTGATAAATCATTAAATTTATTCCATTGGTTTTTTGAAGCAGACTTGCCAGATATATCTAATAATTGCCATTGTCTTTGGAGATTATGAATTGCATGGGCATGTTTCTTAGGCTCTTTAATTGGATTAGAAACTAATTTATTTACTTCATTTATCAAGTTATCTCTTTTTGGATTTGTTGCAAATGAAGACATCTCATCAAAATATTTTGACTCATTTAATACGAAGTTGATTTTATGTCTAAGTTTATTTGAAACTTTATTTAGGCTTTTTGAGGCTTTTAAAACCTCTCTAAGAACTTTTTGACCATTTCTTATAGTACCATTAGAAAAAAGCTGTTCAGCTTTTTCTAATTCACGAAATAAATCTTTACTAGTTTCCACAATAATCACTTATGAAGTTTATAATTATACATAATGAAAAAACGAATTCTAACTGGAATAACTACAACTGGCACTCCGCATATTGGTAATTATATAGGAGCTATTAGACCAGCTCTTGAAATGGCAAAAGATTCAAGCGAGTCCTTTTTCTTTCTTGCAGATTATCATTCTATTATTAAAAATAATAATTCAGAGGATATTAAAAATTCCGTTAAAAATATAGCCTTGGCTTGGCTTGCGTGTGGACTAAATCCTAATAAAACTATTTTTTATAAACAGTCGGATGTACCTGAGATACTTGAATTAACTTGGATTCTTAACTGTGTAACCGCAAAAGGTCTCATGAATAGGGCTCATGCATATAAAGCGGCAATTTCACTAAATAAAGAAGATCCTGATAAAGGAATTAATATGGGACTTTTTTCATATCCAGTATTAATGTCTGCTGATATTTTAATGTTTGATTCAACACATGTTCCAGTTGGATCAGATCAAATTCAACACTTAGAAATGACCAGAGATATTGCTCAGAGATTTAATCATTTATATAAGCCTATATTAACTATCCCTGAGCCTATGATTCAAGACAGTGAAAATATTGTACCTGGCCTTGATGGTAGGAAAATGAGTAAATCATATAACAATGTCATTCCTCTATTAGGAAGTGAGAAAGAATTACGCAAGTCAGTAATGAAAATAATTACAAATTCATTAGAACCTGGTGAACCAAAAGATATTAACGATTGCACTGTTTTTGCATTATATGAATATTTTGCTTCAGAAGGTCAGATTGATGATTTAAAAAAATCCTATAAAGATGGCATAAGCTGGGGTGATGCTAAGGAAATATTGTTTAAATTAATCAATGAAGAACTGAATCCAATAAGATCTAAATTTGAAGAGCTTAAAAATAATAATGATTATTTAAACGACGTATTAAACGAGGGAGCTAAAAAAGCACGTTTGCTTGCTCAAGAAAAAATCCTAGCAATTAAAGAAATTATCGGTATATCAAAAATTAATTAATGTCTATTTCAGGCTCTTCATGGTTAAAATTTGGCCTGTTTACAGTAGGCCTTGGTCAGTCATTTGTTTTTGTTCTAGTTCCACCTCTTGCAAGAGATTTAGGCTTAAGTGAAATACAAACTTCTTCAATTTTTGCAATATCAGCTTTGGCATGGGCAACAACAAGCGCATTCTGGGGAAGAACAAGTGATAAATACGGAAGAAGAAATATAGCAATTCTTGGGCTTGTAGGGTATTCAATATCTTTGATTGCATTAATTACACCTCTTTTTTTGGCACAGAAAAATTTACTTAATGTTACTTTACTGTTTCCAGCTCTTGTATTGGGAAGACTAATAAATGGTCTTGTTGGATCAGCCACAAGACCTGCATCTTTTGCATATATTGCTGATGTAACCTCAAAAGATAATCGAACAGTCAAATTTGCAAGATTAGAGTCAAGCTTTTTGCTAGGAACTGTAGCGGGGCCATTAGTGGGTGGTTTTCTATTTTTAATAAGTAACGAAACACCTTTTTATGTTTTTTCTGGTCTTGCATTTATTGCTGCGATAGGAATTTATAGAAAACTAGATTCAGTAACTAAAAAAAAGAACACCGTTAAAAAACTTAATAAAATTAATTGGTACTCCTCGACAATTTGGCCCTTTCTTGCATTTGCTGCCGTTTTAAGTCTATGTCAAGCATCCTTACTTCAATCTATTGGATTTTATATCACGGATTTGTACAGTGATTTTGATAATTTACCAACATTAATAAGTATGACTTTCGCACTTTTATCTATTTCAACAATTGTAAGTCAATACATATTTACAGATGCATTCCCGATGAATAATTTTAATCTTTTATTATTTGGAACATTACTTTTGATATTTTCATATTTCACAATGGCGTTTTATCAAACAATTTCAGTGTATTATTTATCTATTATCGTACTTGGTTTTGGATTTGGTATGACCAGACCCGCATTAGCATCTTCGTTATCCCTAGCACAATCGCCTGAAAATCAAGGATCTGCTGCAGGATATTTAGGATCTGTTATACCGATTGGCCATATGACAACTCCTTTCATAGCAATGCCAATTTATTCAATCAATCCTGCATACTTGTATTATTTTAGTTCAGTCTTATGTATAACTTTAATAATATTTATAATAAGCCAACCTATACTTAAAAAATCAGGATCTTTATGAAAAAAACTCTTCTTATTGTTAACTTAGGTACTCCAGATAAGCCGAATTACTTTAGTGTTTTTAAATATCTAAGACAGTTTTTAATGGATGGTAGAGTAATAAACGTAAATCCAATTATCAGATTTTTTTTGGTAAATTTATTAATAGTACCTTTTAGAACTTTTTCATCAGCAAAGATCTATCGACAAGTTTGGGATAAAGAGACAGGATCACCGCTTCTTTATAATACCAAAAAATTAGCTGAAAAATTGAACTCAAAACTACCAGATTATGATGTTGAGTTTGCCATGCGATATCAAAATCCATCTCTTGAAAAAGTTATAAATAAGATTCTATTAAAAAATCCTGACGAAATTATTATATTACCTCTATTTCCTCACTATGCAGCAGCAACAACAGGCTCGGTATATGAGGAGGTTTCAAGGATAATTTCAAAAAAATGGGTTGTTCCAAAAATAAAATTTATTAACCAGTTTTATGATAATGAAAAATTTATAAATGCTTGGATTGAAAAAGCTAATAAATTCGATATCAATGCATATGACAAAATTATTTTTAGTTATCACGGAATTCCGAATAGCCATGTAGATAATGTTTATGAAGATTCTGTGTGTAGTGACCATGATTGTGAAATTAAGATTACTGAAAAAAATAAATTTTGTTACAAAGCCACAACTTATGAAACAACTAAGATTTTAGCTAGTAAACTTAATATAAAAGATGACAATTACATAGTTACATTTCAATCAAGATTGACTAATAAATGGTTAACTCCATTTACTGATGAAGTTCTTGAGTCTTTAGCTAAAGAAGGAAATAAAAATATTTTAATTTTTTCACCAGCTTTTACTGCTGATTGTTTAGAAACAATCATTGAATTAGGTGATGAATACAAAGAATTATTTATAGAAGCTGGAGGGGATAATCTTGATTATGTAGAGTCATTAAATTATTCAGATACTTGGGCAGATGCTATTATAGATATTATTAAATAGGCAAATTAATTATGTTTACAAAAGATTTATTAAAAAATAAAAGAATTTTGATTACTGGAGGCGGAACTGGTCTTGGTAAAGAAATGGCTTCTCACTTTGCAGAGTATGGAGCGGATATTTATATATGTGGTAGAAGAGATAATGTGCTTCAAGATACTGCAGAAGAAATAAAAGAAAAATTTAAAGTAAATGTGCACACACAAACTCTTGATATTAGAGCATCTAAAGATGTAGATGATTATGTTCAAAACATATTTGATGAGGGTCCTCTTGATGGACTTGTAAATAATGCTGCAGGAAATTTTATTTCACCTACTAAGGATTTGTCTCATAAAGGTTTTGATGCAATCGCTAATATCGTTTTTCATGGTACTTTTTATATGACTCATTCGGTTGGCAAAAGATGGATAGAGCAGGGTGTTAAAGGTTCGATTATCAATATTCTTACAACCTGGATATGGACTGGTTCACCGTATGTTGTTCCTTCAGCTATGTCAAAATCAGGAATCCATGCAATGACACAATCATTGGCAGCAGAGTGGGGAAAATATGGAATTAAAATTAATGGTATTGCGCCAGGACCATTTCCTACAAAAGGAGCTTGGGATAGATTGATGCCTGGTGGTGGAGATCAAAAAAGTTATACATCAACAGTTCCGCTTGGCAGAGTTGGTGAAATGTCAGAATTACAAAATCTAGCTACATTTTTAATGTCAGATGGTTGTGATTACCTCACTGGTCAAACTATAGGTCTTGATGGTGGTCAATATTTAACTGGTGGTGGGACTTTTTCACAGCTTGATGCATTATCTGATGATGACTGGAATAATATGAGAGAATTAATTAGGTCTGCAAATAACAAAGACAAAGCAGACAGGAGTTAGGGTGAGCTTATGAATACATATGAAGAGATGAACAATGTTCTAAAAGATCAAAAGGAGTATTTTATTAAAAATGGTTCTCCATCCGTAGATCTTAGAATTGATAGACTGCAGAGGCTTAAAAGTTTGATTATGGATAATAGATATGACTTTGTTGATGCTTTGAATGCCGATTTTGGTAACAGATCTAAAAACGCCTCTATGTTATCTGATGTATATGGAATAATGCCTGCAATCAATTTAGCCATAAAAAATGTAAAAAAATGGAACAAGATTGAAAAGAAATCGTCAAATTTCCCTTTTGGATTATTGGGTGCAAAGTCATATATTAAATATGAACCTCTTGGAACAGTTGGCATGATTTCTCCTTGGAATTTTCCAGTGAACCTGGCTTTTGTTCCACTTGTTTCTATTTTTGCAGCAGGTAATCAGGTCATGCATAAACCTAGTGAGCATACGCCTATTACCTCATCTCTGTTAAAAGATTTATGTGATAAAGCATATGATCAGAACGAATTTGCAACATTTTTAGGTGGGCCTGATGTTGGTGAAGCATTCACTAAACTGAATTTTGATCATCTTTTATATACAGGAGGTGGATCAGTAGCTAAGCATGTTATGAGCGCAGCTTCCCAAAATTTAGTTCCATGTACACTTGAATTAGGTGGTAAGTCACCTGTTATTGTTGGTAAATCTGCTGACTTGAAAACAACAGCTAAAAGAATAATGTTTGGTAAAACACTAAATGCTGGTCAAATTTGTCTAGCACCAGATTATGTTGTTGTTCATAAAGATCAAAAAGATGATTTTATTAATGAAACTAAAAATGCTGTATCTGACTATTTTCCAGATTTAAAAGATAATGATGATTACACATCTATTATAAATCAAAATCATTATGACAGACTTCAGGACTTACTTAACGATGCTGTTGAAAAGGGTGCAACTATTGATGAAATTAATCCTGCAAATGAGGATTTTAGTCAACAAGAACATTTCAAAATTCCACCAACAATTGTTTCAAATACCACTGATGACATGAAAATCATGCAGGAGGAAATATTTGGACCACTTTTACCAGTAGTTGAGTATGACGAGATAGATGAGGCTACTAAGTTAATTAACTCTAAAGATAGACCACTTGGATTATATTATTTTGGCAATGATCAATCAGAACAAGATAACATTCTTAATAAAACTTCATCTGGTGGTGTAACTGTCAATAATGTAATAAGTCATCTTCAACAAAATGATCTCTCTTTTGGTGGTGTTGGACCATCTGGTATGGGTAGATATAAATCATTTGAGGGATTCAAAAATTTCTCTAATCCAAGGGCTTACTATAAAGATGTAAGCTTCAAGCTAGATAAAGTTTTTGATGCTGTAAGACCACCTTATAAAGAAAATATTGAGAAAGTATTAAAACAATTAATGAAATAGGATTGTGTCCTCAATTTCTTTTAACTTAGGGTATAGATATTTAAGATCTAAAAAAGGTGGAATATTCTCTTTTACCACCATTCTAGCAATATTAGGTCTATCCATAGGTGTAGCAAGCCTAATAATAGTTACCTCTGTCATGAACGGCTTTCAAAAAGAACTTGAAAATAGAATTTTAGGTGTAATTCCTCATGCAATTGTTTACAACGATGATTACGTTGAAAATTACGAAGAACTGATCGAGAAAATAAATACAAATAATGATGTTTATGAATCATCACCATATATTGAAATTCAAGCTCTGATATCATCGTCAAGTGATAATAAGCCAGTCAGTTTAATAGGCATCGAACCTGATAAAGAAAAAGAACTCTCTATATTGCCACAATATATGATCATTGGAGATTTTGAAAATCTTAATAATAAAAATAGCGTAATTATTGGTTCATCGTTAGCTGCAAATCTTGGAGCATATGTAGGAGATAATATAGTTATTACAACGCCTGACATAAAATCAACCATTATCGGCTCGTATCCTTTGTCAGTAACGCTTGAAGTTGTTGGTATCTATGAATTAAGAACTGAAATTGATCAATACCTTGTATTGACTTCTCACAAAACTGCACAAAAATTAAAAAAATTTAGTACTGATCAAACTGAATCTATAAGGATAAAAACTACAGATCTTTTTAAAGCAGATCTAATTGGTTCAAATATTGCTCTTGAACTTGGTAATTCCTTCTATATATCATCGTGGAAAGACACGCATGGAACATTATTTGAGGCAATTAAATTTGAAAAACTATTAATTAGCTTGATGTTATTTCTAATTGTGGCTGTTGCATCAATTTTAGTTTTATCAACAATCGTAATGACAGTTAAATCAAAAGAAAGAGAAGTTGCAATACTCAGAACGTTAGGTGCAAGCTCTAATCAGTTGATTTTGATTTTCTTCACTCAAGGTATTTTATTAAGTTTCATAGGTATCTTTATCGGAGTTATGATTGGATATCTATTTACAATAAACATTAACAATATAATCAACTTATTGGAGTCGATGCTTGGTAGAAATCTTTTAGAGGCATATTTCATAAATTATTT
>LULP01000644.1_pt1 | contig 10667 bp, 8 predicted proteins | sample 728111 | NCBI WGS metagenome assembly LULP01 (sample SAMN03860286, study PRJNA289734) | marine metagenome | biome: seawater column; feature: ocean; material: water; isolation source: Red Sea water column Station 149 - depth 25m | place: Saudi Arabia: Red Sea | collected 2011-10-15 | depth 25 m
GGTGGTATCCAACCGACCTCGCTTATGCCGGTCAACGTGGCCGACAGTGAGGAGGTGTTGCTCTGGGGGTCGTGATGGAAGAGGAAGTGGTCTCCGACCATAGATCGCGGTTCGAGGGAGTCGCTGATTTGCGCCTCGACCAGGTCTATGGTTGAGTTCGAGGACCAGGAGAGGACGCTCCCTGATGTCGTTGAGAAAGAGTCCGGGAACCCGGTTACTCTGACTGCCTGGCTGAGGGAGCCGTCGTAACCGTTGTACACTATCGATCCTATCTCAGACGAGGCGGAGTAATCGACCCCGCTCGAAGACGCTGTTATGGTGATGTCGTCAGGGACGTCGGACAGCGAGGCAGCCTGGTATTCGGAGTCATCCAGTGAGGATGACTTGTGACTGACGTACGCCAATCTGAGGTTCTCGGCTGATGCTGTCTTCAGGGTTAGTTCCTGGGAGTCCGTGGAGTTCAGGTCGACGAGGGAGAAGGCCTGGAGTCCTGAGAAATTTACACTGGCTGCTACGGGGACGAGCGGGTCTACTAGGCCCTCGTCGGTCTGCATCATTCCTAGGTCCCGATCTAGAGATAGAATCACGTGGTTACCGGTGGAGGTAACATGGTCTGAGGACCCGATCTGCATGGAGAAATCCCCCAGTGGGAATGGGTTTCGCGATGCTAGCCACGTGTCCGTCATCAGAAGGTGCATCTCCCTGCCCGAGATTCCTCCGGCATCCACGCTCCCGCCTATCAGCTCTACGATCGTGGATGGAACCTCGTTGAGGATGCCGCCCACGTCTAGGAATACGTCGACTAGATTCAGAATTACTGAGTCCACTATCTTGGAGATGAAGTCTAGGTTGTTTCCCGAGTCCAGGGTGTCGTTGGACTCGGCTGCTCCGCCGATTCCGAATGATCCGTAGACTGCGATTGCGGATGGTATGGAGTCGGCGAAAATGTGGATTCTCCTGTGATCTTCGCTCTTGCCCCCCCTTGAGAACCAAGAGGTGTAGTCGATCTCCTGGAGTGGTTGTACGGACCTAACGACGATCAGGCTGTCCGGTGGGTCTGCTGGATTTATCGGAAGGGTTGGGGCGTCAACATTCTGACTGCTGTCCCTAGTGAAATTCTTGATTCCTATGAGGAGTCCCAGCTCGTTCGGGATGTCTCCTGGGAGTTCCGGTTGATCGGTCGAACCTAGCATCCGGAACGCTCGCTCGATCTCGTCTTGTTCTAGCGAGCCTGCTGGCATCCCCCTCAACCATCCCACAGAGTCGGTAGTGTTCCCGTAGGCCCCGTCTGATTCGGACTCTGGGAGGTCGGACCTGTCTTCGTGGAAGTGGATGTGGAGATCGGATCTGCGGTCCGCCCAGTACTCCAGTGTTGTGAGGCTCTTCTCTCCCTGTAGCCCTCCTGAGACTGGCAGGACGCTATCCGTCCTCACTACCAGCTCGGCATCCCGTGGGAGGCGCTTGGACTCTCCATGGGGGTGGAATCTGGCCTCGATGTACGCGAGCTCCCACATCCTCCTGTCTGAGTCGTCGTCAGGTGGGGAGAAGTGGATATACCCGAAGCCTGCTGACACTCCGCAGCTGATGTCCAGGGAGCTCATGGTGTAGAGTTCCGATGTGTTGTAGCTCTGGGAGCATTCGTCCTGTCCCCCGTTGTCGAACTTCAAAGAGTAGGGAGAGGAGATCGAGGAGAAGGTGATGCCGCTCTCGTCTGGGGGTGTTGGGTTGAACGGATTTAGGAGGGTTTCGAACAAGGTGTCGAACAGGTCCTGGGCACCTCCCACCACGTCGAAGTACAGCCTCTCGATTCCAACGGTGAATGTGAAGTCGGTGGGAGGGGTGGTGAATCTGGAGTCAATGACCCAGACGTAGCTCTCACCGCCTCCCAGGTTCAGGAGGGAACCCGAATCTGAGTACGAGAACGCCTTGATTAGGGACACATGAAGGGATCTCATGTTCTCCCAGTCAGGGTCAGAGGCGCTGCTACCTATCTCCTTCACGGTGAACTCGATTCGAGGAAATCCAGGTTGATCTGCAAGCCGACCTGGACGTCGTCGTCACCATCACCGTCGACGTCCACTGCGTGGAGGAGAGCGTCGGTGTTGGTGTTTAGGAGGGAGAAGAGTGACGCGCTGAAGGAGACTATCTCGTACCCCTCAATTATCTGACCGTTAACATCGACGTATTGGGTCCAAATTACGTAGTCCGTGATGTTAAACAGAGTCTGCCAGATGTTGTCAACCATCCCCGGGTTGTTCCCCCCTGTCAGAAGCAGGTCGTACGGCTCCGGGTGTTGGGGAGCCGGTGGGGATGAGGAGACCATGGAAAGCCCGTCGATGGACGGGCCCACATCTGAGACAGGGCTGGACGGGTCGGAGGATATTACCGAGTCTCGGACTGCGTCGATTCGGGAGTCCGCTATGGGTGAGACCGAGTTCGATCCGAGGAATGACTCCCTCTCCTCTAGCATATCACTTAGCTCGTCTAGGATGTCGAAATCACTGGATTCGAATCGAGGTTCACCACTGGCGTAGGTGAAGGGTAGGAGCATGGGGGAGGCGAAAATCAGCACCAGGATCAGGGTGAGCCTGGAAGAGTTGCGATTTTCCTCCCTGGGGGCCCTTTCTCGGTCCATTCTAGACCGCACCTCTTAGAGGTGCGCTATAGGGTGTTGCCCTGCTCGCGCTTCCGAATATCACGGTTTAGCGACGTTATCAGAGGGTGACAGACTGTTCCGAACCGCAATGCGGGCAGTTGGTCAGGGCAGCGTCTATGCCCTCGGGGAGAGTGATCTGGAACTTCTTCGAACAGTCGGTGCACTGCTTCCTGACGGTCCTGTCATCTGTACCTCCCTGTGATTGTGGTTCTGGTGGCGACTCCAGGTCTCCGAGGAGTGAGTCCCCCAGGGTGTCCTGAGGGATGGGGGCTTCTGGAGGCTTACTAGCGCCGAGAATGTCGAGCATCTCATCATCCAGGTTCGAGCTGGCTGTCGGCTCGGGTGGTTGGAAGGATTGGGGTTGAGCCCTCCCCCACATCTGGGCCTGCATCTGAGCAGAGGGAGGAGGCGCGGGGGAATCGTCCTCCTCTTCGTCCTCCGATAGTTCGGACATCCTTCTGTTCACCGCGTTGTTGTAGTAGAACAGCGAAGCTACCGCGATTATTATCAGGACGATTACTGACAAGGCTGCGATGATCTGCCATGTTAGTCCGCTGCTCTCATCGGTCATCGTTACGATAACGAGTATTTCTGCGTAGGAGGAAAGGCCGGCGTCGTTCTGCACCCTGCAAACCACACTTGTGGGACCTTCTGAGTCGAACTCGTAGATGACTTGGGGTCCGCTGAACTGGATCTCATTCTCGGTCCCCTGCTCGAAAATCCACGTGTAGTCCAGTCCCTCCGACTGGTTATCCTGCGCGAAGATCTGCAGTATTGTCGGATCCCCTCCCTCTACCTCGATCCGGCCGTCATAGGGGGAAATCACCGGAGCTGAGACGTCGATGAAAATGACCGTGACGTCTTGTCTGGTGGAGATTCCCGACTTGTCCGTGACAATGATTGAGGCGATGTGCTCTCCGGCGGAGTAGTCATCGGAGACCTGTATCGAGAGGGTGGAGATAGGTTCCGTTATGGTGTAGTTTGAGAGTACGATAGAGCCATCGAATAGCCAGTCTATGCTCTCGACGCCCCAATTATCAGTGAACGTAGCGCTTACGGACAGCTCCTCTCCGAACCCCTTCGTTATCTGCCCTGATGGGGACATTGAGACAGTGGGGGGGGATATGTCAGAGACGGCGATCGTCCTGGTTGTGCTCGCGCTCCTCGAGTCGGTGGATGTCACAGATAGCCTGACCGAATAGTTCCCGGGCTCTGGCCAGGATTGCTCGGTCGTCACGCCGTTCACGTCGTTGAGGCCATCGGAATCTGTGTCCCAGGAGAAGCCCGAGATGGGTATCTGGCCGGACTTGTTAGGAGTCTCGGATGCGGAAAGGATCACTGATTCGCCGACGTCCACTGAGTCCAAGTCGCTCTCGCTGGAGATAGTCGGGGAGAGGACCGGCGTGAGGGTGACAGTGACGGTGACCGCTGCATGCGAAGTTCCTGCTCCCCCCCCACCGGGACCCGGCCTGTTGTCCACGACAATGACCAGGTCTTCTCCGTCGGTATCGGAGGCTTCCCACGGGAGGTACCTCTCACTGTTCACTAAGAGCATGTCCGCCGATACGATCCTCAGTGACGAAGACCAGTCGGAGGAGGGCGAATAGAAGGAGAAAGCCGACTCCGTCATCACGAAGATATCGGGCTCTCCTGCCATGGTTCTGGCATGGATCTCTACGAAAGTTCCCTCGTCAACCGAGAAGGGCCCGTGGACGACGGAGTAGTCCCCGGGGCCTACCCGGTGGATTGAGTCAGATAGGGTGAACTCCTCCGGAGAGATTATCCCGCCATCTAGAGTGATTTCGGAGTCTTGTCCCCCTTGGGCTCCCTCTCCTGAGTCCTGTGGGTGAGCTAGGTTGTCGATTACCAGGTACCATCTGGTTGGGTCGCGGTCCGAAGGGACGTTCCAGTGCCACTCACCTTCTCCTGAAAATGACTCGAAAACAGAGTCACTGACCCAGACCGAGTCCATCCTGTATGTCTGTTCGTTCTGATAGATGGAGACGGTGTTTGAAGGGAATAGGAGGATGTCTATCTCCGAATCTGCTGAGATTTCGAAGAAAAGAGATTCGCCCTGGGAAAGTACTCCCAAGTCCACCCTTAGGCAGGATTGGTCTGAGAGGCTCCAGTTCGAGGGCAGGCTTTCTAGATTGGAGTTGGAGCAGGAAATGACTCCCTTGGTGGATAAGGCGGCTACCGAGGAGATTGGCGTCATTAGGATGAATACCGCAAAAACACACACCCAACGCATCATTCCGCCCGTTCGCCCTTTCCTTTTGAACGGTATCCCAATCGCGTTCGGACTTTGATCTACAGATTTCTGGGTATAGGGGTCTGCGGGAACCACCTCAATAGTACTACGTCTCCTACCGATCTGACCCAAGTCCATGGAACGGCTACGTGGGTTCTTCCCTCGACAATGGCATCTGGGGGGTCTGAGACGAAGATGTGGGTGCAGGACCAGTTGTTGACGTCGATGACGGTGTCATGAACTGTACCGAGGAGACGTCCGTCGGGGATGATAACTGGTAATCCCCTGATTTCCGAAGCGTGACGGTCCGCCATACAGGTATGCCACTCATCATTCGGCATCAATCTGACGGAATGGAGCGGTTACTTGCCCCTATTCTTGTTCGCCTTGAGGCTTGGTCGGAGCTTCTCCGCCCCCTTCCCCTTGTTTAGTAGGCCCCTGCCCCTCTTCCCTGCGCCTGTCTTGCCTCTAAACGCGCGTCCGCGATGGCTGGACCCGCTGGAAACCCATCCAAGGTCCTTGTCCGACCTGATTGCAGGGTGCTCTGGATCGATCATGATGATCTCGTAGAACTTGTTCTTCCCGTCCTCGCCGACCCAGTATGAGTTCAGGACCTCTAGGTTCGGGTACCTCCTTGCGGTCCTTTCCTCCGCAATTCTCTGGATCGACTTGGCCATTGTGATCTTCTTGATACCGGCCTTGGAGGGCTTTCTCTTCATGTGTATCTTGCCCTTCCTGAGTCCACCGCGTCGGACTCTGGTTCGTACTACAACCACTCCTTGCTTAGCTTTGTAGCCCACTCTCCTGGCTGCGTCAATTCTGGTTGGCTTGTCTATCCTCGAGAAGACTGGGTCCCTCCTCCATCCTGCCATCCTGTCGATCCTGTATCGGGAGGGCATGCCCTCCTTGGGCTGCTTCCAAACTCCACTAATGTGCTTGTACAATCCCATGGGCATACCTCTTGCGGCCCGCCGACCTAGAACTCATTTATGAGCCTGCTTGCACCAAGAAGAACCGATGGATGAGCGCGTCGGAGAGGTAGTTTTCGTCGATATTGGCTCACTGAGGGGTCACGAGGAGGTCATTTCCGACAATCTTACCAAGCGGAAGAAGAAGCTTCTTTCCAAGGGCTTCTACAAGCCGATAATCGTTGACCGCTCCTCCATGGTGATTCTCGACGGTCATCACAAATGGACTGCTGCAGGCAGTTTGGGGCTTGCGAGAGTACCGGTCATCATGGTTGATTACCTAGATGATGAAGGAGTACTAGTGGATGTTTGGCCGAACTGTGGACGAGATTCGATAACCAAGACCGAGGTCCTAGAAATGGGGTCATCGGAATATGTATTCCCTCCAAAGACCAGTCGTCACACCTTGCCATTCGAGATACCCTCGATCAGCATACCACTGGCAGAACTGCAGGATTAGATCCTGGAAAAGATGGTTTTGGTCTCAGTTTGGAAACGCACTCCTGGGGTGAGCGGGGATGAAAACATAATGAGACCCCCGAGTGATTAACTCAGTCCTATGGCAGCCGCGGCAGAGAGGGTTTCGTGGGGAGTTCGGAATCTCTCGATGACCATACCTGGTCCAGAGACTGGTGGCATACTCCTGGTGGAGGGGGGGAAGAGAGCGGGCCTAGCGCTCTGTAGAGAGATGCTTTGTGAGGAAATCTACGCAGGGAGGCCGGTTCACTGGATTGATGGGGGCATGAGCCTGGACCCCTCCGCCCTCATTCGGCCTCTGTCGGACAGGGGAAGGACTCCGAGTAGCCTCTCGCTACTACGCACCTGCAGGGCCTTCACCGCCCATCAGATGCATGAATTAGTGTCGAGGCTAGAGAGGGACTTACTCGTATTCGAGGACGGTGGGGACGTTCGTTTGGTCGTCCTGAGCGATCTCGCTAGCATGTTCGCGGATAGCCAGGTGAAGAAGGCGGAGGGCATTGCGATGCTCGAAAGCTGTCTGAGGATGAGCAAGGAGGTTGCTGAGGAGAAGGGCCTGCTGGTGGTGATAACCGTCGTCAGAAGAAGGCCCCCCCCGCTACCCAAGACAATGATATCGGCTATGAGGGAGCAGGCTGATGACAGGATATCCCTGATCTCCTACGCGGGAGGGGAGATGACTGCGAGGCTGGACTCCCTCGGCGTGACCGTGCGCCCCCTATCCAATCGGACTCCCTATCCGAGGCTGAGCGATTTCACCGGAGAAGCCCAATCTTCCAGGGAAGTCTGCACAGAGCCGCCTCTGGAGAGCCTCTCCTCGGACAGTCCGAACGGTGACAGCAAGGACGACGCGGCACGAAGCGCGAGTGCCTCGTAGTAATGGACCTCGCCTCTCTGGCCGATGACGGATGGGCTTCTTGAGAAGACCTCCGACCCCATTCTCACTCTGTCCTCGGGTACCGATCTAGATCTGTCTACGACGACGAATCGGACCTTTCTTCCAGGGGGGTTGCTCTGCCCTATCGACTCCCCTCTGAGCAACGCGGATGCAGTGAGGTTCAGCACTCTGTGCTCTCCTGCCCTCCTTCTGACCCTCCTGGAGACTACCAGTTTCGAAAGTGGCACCTGCCCGGTTCTCAGATCCCCTATCCGGCTACGGAACAAGGAGATGCAGCGTCTGACCGCATCCTCCGGAGCGCCCTCTCTGAGTTCTTCCAGGATATCCTCCTGTATGTCCCGTACCCACTGGCAGGTAGAGTGCTGTCTGAGTTCTATCCCCCTTACCTTCCATCCCTTCTTGCCGTACGCGAAGTACTTCGTCAGGGAGGAAACTCCGGTGGTCCTGTTGGGCACGAAGGCTATCCAGTCGTAGATGTCTTCGAGTTCTATCGGAATCCCGGATGATGCCTCTATCTTCAGCATCAGGGTTTCGATTGCTTCCTCCTGCTCGGATTCCGTCCGCCCTTTGACATCGACCAGCCAGATGGAGTCCACTATGGCGTGGAGGCACTCCCATCCGTCCTCCTCGGCCATTCTCTTCGACTCCAGGAGGATGTCCCTCGACCAAGCGCATATCGACTCGTGGCACTCTATCCTCCCGAATCTGGCGTTCCTGTATCCAGTGTAACCGAAGCAGGTGACGAGGAGCCATTTGAGCACGTTCTGCCTTCTGTCCCATGAGTCTCCCTTCTCCTTAGACCTGGCCTTCAGCTGTCTGCGCCTGCTGATTATGGGCGCGACCACCCTTCCCAGAAATCCATGCCTCAAAGTACAGGAGTGCGCCTTAATCTCCGGGACATTGAGCTCCATATCGATGGGAGATGCCTGTCGCCCCTCTATCGCCCTACGGGCTTCGCCAGGGTCCAGGGGAAGCCTGCCGCTCCTCAGGCCGGAACGTTTGGCGGGATCGCAGCAGTCGCAATTCATCGTCTCCGGGCTTATATTCCGAGTTGCTATTATGCTGGGGAAGAGGCTTGTGAAGTCAAGTTCGAACACGTTCCTGTGAACGCCGGGAATCGGATCTAGGTACAACCCACCTCTGTCTGCCAGAATCATCTCCCTGCCGTCTTTGAGGTCCTCGGCCCTGTTCTTCTTCCACGGGACGAGGACGCCGTCCTCCATCGACTGCCTGATCTGTATCGCGGAAATCGCGGAGCCCGGCGAGAGCCTAGACAGGTCCTGCATCGGTATCCCAGATGCCCTGGAGAGCTCCATCAGACCCTCTATCCCTCCTTCCTTGCCGATGAATGACGAGCCCATGTCGACGTGCACCCTCCCCTCCAAGGCGTGGTAAGCCTCGGACCTGACGAGCCTCCCGTAGCTCCAGTTTGTTATCGCCTTCCGCCTGAGTACCAGGTTCCTTCTCATCCTTCCCAGCCTTAGGGCCTGTCCGCTCGACGAGGCCATCGAAAGGAGCGCAGGGAAGTCGATGACGTCGCCCTTCCTAGTCAGCAGGACGTCCGGGTCCATCCACCCGACGGCTCTCTCGAGTTCGTTGATGAAGCTCTCGGGCTCTCGCCCTGGGCTCATGGAAATGCGTATCGATCCCATCTTTCCAGGGTTTCTGCCATCACCCATATCGGTCAGGGTAGCGAACCTGATCTCTCCTTGGGGAGTTCTCTTCCCGTAGGCGTCACGACAGTCAACCGAGAGCGAGACCCTGCTGATGGCTGGAGGCTCCCACTCCTCCTCGCTGCCCTCCAAGGTTTCGATCCCTCGATTTGAGACCCTCACCCTGCTCATAGGGCGTACTCCCATGTCGAACAGGAATCTCTGAGTGGGCTTGGGATCAACGGAGAATATCTGGAAGTCCTCCCACTCCCCCAGGGATAGTATGAGGTTCGCCACCCTGGACAGCATCCCCGTCCTGGAGACCTCTACTGCGAGGACCTCCGTCAGGGTCGTGGATTCGTGGCTTATCAGCCTCTTTTCCAGACTCGTTGAGAGTTTTCCGTGAGAGGCTTGGACTCCGGCGTCCTCAAGCCCAGACGGACATTTGCCCGGACGTCACATCCTGATGGGCATCGAGCACCCAGCCTTCAGGCATCCCCTTCCGACGCTCCTTCGAGCTTCGATATGCGGGAGCTGAGTTCCACGAGCATCGCTAGCAGCGCTGGCTCCAGCTCGTCGGAGGCAGGCAGCATACCACAGGCCGAGGAGCGGCTCCTCACCGCCTTCAGAAGTCGGTCAAACTCCTCCCTCTCGTCGGACCGGAGGGTCTTCCTGAAGGACGACCAATACTCCGCCCTCCTCTCTATCCTGTCCCTCCAAGTTGGTACCGTTCTTCCCATGGGACCCTGACATTTGGTTGGCGGTATCAAAAAGATTTCACAGGGGTATTCGTGAACCTGAAAGTGAAGCATCCGAAGATTGAGAGGTCGCGGAATAATCATTCATTACAAACTCTGAATAGTTTTGTTGTGTTGGAAAGTATGCCATGATTGAAGGGGTGCCCGTTGGAGATGCCGAGGGGCAGGATGCCTCGTCCTCCAAACTGAAGTTGTTGGGAGTCGCTATCTCCATGGTTGCGATAATGCTGCTGGTTTCCATCAATGGATGGATAATTGACGATGTGGTGGACGAGATAAAGAAAGACTTGGGGATTTACGAGAGAGTTCCCGTATGGGAGAGGTCTGAGTGGCCGTACATCACGAGTGGCAGCTACAGTTACGTCATGGAAATGGGGGATTACGGGATTCTGCAGACGGACAACGATTGGAACTCCGAGCATCACTTCGTTAGTTTCGACCTTCCCCTGAGCGAGGGCGGGTCGGCTCCGAACGGAGTGGTGAGCCTGGCTGTGTGGCTCCCCGATGTACCGCCCGGCGTCAAGGTCCCCGTGATTGCGGAGTTCGGGCCCTACTTCGACGAGGTCAGTGTCGAAACTCCATCGATAGAGGTTCCCGGAACCTGGCTGGGACAGATGATAATCGACCAGATCCTTCCACATGGATACGCATTCGCTCAGGTGTCCGTAATGGGGACTGGTAGATCGAACCACTGCATGGACCTTATGGGCAACGCGGAGCAATTGGGGGTCGATGCGGCCGTTACTTGGTTGGGGACCCAGGAATGGAGCAACGGCGGGGTGTCGATGATCGGCAAGTCCTACGATGGCTCGACCCCTTGGCAGGCCGCTACCTTCGGGAACGAGTACCTGAAGACGATAGTGCCCATTTCGGGCCTAATTGGGGTCATGGAGCTCATGTGGAAAAACGGGAGTAGCGAGGCCAGGGCCCCGATAATGCACAACGGAGTTTACGGCTCCTACGGGATTGACGGGGATCAGGAGGACATAGGCAAAATGTGTCCTGAC
>LULP01000325.1_pt4 | contig 10649 bp, 11 predicted proteins | sample 728111 | NCBI WGS metagenome assembly LULP01 (sample SAMN03860286, study PRJNA289734) | marine metagenome | biome: seawater column; feature: ocean; material: water; isolation source: Red Sea water column Station 149 - depth 25m | place: Saudi Arabia: Red Sea | collected 2011-10-15 | depth 25 m
GAATATAAAGTGTCTATCCAAGCTGCGCGTAATGTACAAGCCAACAATAATGACATCATTTTGTCTGATGCTCAGGTCAAGCAAAAGTTATTCTCTGAGCAAATTGCAGAAGGTGATCGCAATGTTTCGACTGCGACCTCGACCGCTGATGGTAAGACTGTGTGGTTTAAAGTATCAGATTATCGTGTTGAGCGACCGTTGACACTTGAAGAAGCAAAAGCAGACATTCAAGCTAAACTAAAACGTGCAGAGCAAGTCAAACAGGCGGAAGCGAGTGTAAAACAGCTTTTGGCAGATTTTAAATCTAAGCCTGCATCTGAGGCATTGGCATCAAGTGACGTAAGTTTTACCGATTTAGGCCCAGTACCACGCTTTAGTGGGCTACTTCCTGAAGATCTCGAAAAAGTGGCATACAGTGTGCCAGTGCCGACCAAAGATGGTTTTTGGTCAGCAAAAACAGCCAATGTAGGTGATTTCTTATTTGTCGTAGCAGTGTCTGATGTTGGACAAAATCCAGCGTTTAATTTGACTGATGAGCAAAAAGCTCAAGTGGTCAATCGATTTGATCCTCGTGGTCAGAATGAACTGAATGATTATATTGAATATCTACGTAGTCAGGCGAAGATTGAACAGTAAACATTCTTTAAGCTGATAAAAAAAAGCGTTGGTAAATACCAACGCTTTTTTATGTTTGAAGAAAATCTCTTATTGGGACGCAATATACTTTTGATTGTCTGATAAGACTTGTGTAGTAATCGTGGTTAAAATACCGTGCAAAATATCAAACTCAGTCTGTAGTGGCGTACTTTTGCGTGTAATCAATGCCAATGTACGTTCAGGAGGATTCTCGATAGGATGAATAATCAGCTGGTCATTGGTGACTAAGCTTGCGTTTTGAATAGCAATCTCAGGCAACATGGTAAAACCAAGATTCGCCAAAACCATTTCTAATAGCGTTGGTAGAGAGCTTGCCTTTAAGCGAGCGTCATTCTTTTGTTCTTTGATCGGACATGCACTAAGGACGTGATCACGTAAGCAATGGCCTTCTTCAAGCAAAATCAATTTTGATAAATCTAAATCATCAATGTTCTTGGCGTTGATGGTATCTTTATCATTTTTATTGCAGACTACATAGAGCTTTTCAGTATTGACTTCTTTGATTTTCAAACCTTGTGTATCAAAAGGCAAGGCAAGAAGGACAATATCTAGCTGACCGTGTTCAAGACGTTCAAGGACTTTTTCACTTTGCGCTTCATGCAGATGCAAACGAATACGTGGTAAATCTTTTTGAACAGCTTGTAATAGTTGCGTCAAAATAAAGGGTGCAATAGTCGGAATCAGACCGAGATGTAAATCACCCGTTAATGGCTCGCTCATCTCACGGCTTAAACGCATCAAATCTTGCGCATCGGCAAGTAAAACACGAGCACGTGCAACGACTTTTTCACCAAGTGGTGTTAGCCTGACATTTTGGCGGTCACGCTCTACCAATACACCACCAAGTAGTCGCTCTAATTCCATAATGCCACCCGAGAGAGTGGATTGGGTAACGAAACAGCGACGTGCTGCCTCAGTAAAATGTAAGGTTTCAGACAAAGCAACTAAATACGAAAGCTGACGGAGAGAAGGTAGAGCAGCCATAATGTCCTAAGGAGTCAATGATTTAATTTGTTGAGTGAAAATATGCACTAATTTTGGAATGTAATATAGTGGTAGATCGTGTCCCATACCATCTATGAGTTCAAATTTTGCATTCTTGATCGCTTTTGCCACAGCTTTGCCGTGTGCAGGTGGGAGCAAACGGTCTCGACTGCCATGCACCACTATCGTAGGCTGTTCGATTTGTTTGTCAAGTTCTAATAACGAACCTGTACAAAGGATCGCCAAGAATTGTTGTAATACGCCTGCGGGATAAAAACTTCGGTTGTAAAGTTTACGTGCATGCTCAGCTGACATAATTGGATCGACTAAACCTGGTGAACCAATAGTGTTGAATAATCGAATCGAATGCTCAACGATACCATTTTCATCATGGGATTTCGGTTTGCCAATCAAGCTCATCAACTGCTTTGGAAATGGTGGAGGTAAGAAACGTTGATTATTACTGGTGAAAAGCAAGCCTAGCGTTTTTACTTTTTCAGGATATTGTGCCGCCACGATTTGCGCAATCATGCCACCCATTGATGCACCAATTAAATTCACTTCTTTTAAGCGTAATGCATCAATTAGTAAGCTGACATCTTCAGCCATGTCGTACAAGGTATATGGTGCACCTTCATTCGGTAGACCTAAGCCAAAACGACCCATCAGTTTCAATGTATTTAGACGTTCGCCTTTACGTTTGGTTTTACTAGATAGACCAATATCACGATTGTCAAAGCGTATTACTTGATAACCTGCGTCAATGAGTAGTCGACAAAATGCATCAGGCCATACCAACATCTGCGCACCTAAACCCATAATTAACATAATGGTTGGATGTGCAGGATTACCACCAATTTCAACGTGCAGTCGTTGTTTGTTTGGTAGCAAAACTTCAGTTTCTTGCATGAACTCACTATACGGTGATTGATTCATTTGCAAAGCGGTCGCTGTCACGGCAATGTCCTCTATACAACTCATCTGCAACGCATTGTGACACTTAGGTTTGAGTCAACATAATTCGTTACATGTAACTTGTGGAATGTAAAAAAGGTAAGTCTATCGTTGTAAACTTACCTTAACATTTGTATGCAACAATCTGTCTTAATGAAAATGTATTAACTAGACTGTGCAGGGATCAAGTCAGGAACCAATTTTGCAAGGCTGAGGCGTTGTTTGCCTGCTGTTGCACCCAGCAACACAAAGCCACGTAAAGTACCTTCTTGATCAATTGCTTTGGCAAGCATGCCATCGTCAAACTCTTCTGTTTCCCAATTGACCTCAACATCCGTCGGTGCAGGTAAAACAGTCAATGGTGCTGCAGGTGTTTTCACCGCAACAGGCATTGCAGGGTAGTGAACGTGGGTGCTTTCACCATTCAGCGTTTTTGCCAAAGCTCGAGCTTGTTGCATGATCGGCATTACATAAGGAAGCAATGTTCCTTGAACCTCTGCGCAATCACCAACAGCATAAATATCGGGCTGATTGGTTTCCATAAGCGAATTAGCAATTATACCACGGCTTGTATGAATTTTGGACGATTTTGCTAAATTTATATTCGGTTGCAAACCTATCGCAGACAAGACCACATCAACGACAAAGCGTTGTCCATTGGATAAGGTCACTTCATAATCGATATCAGCACCTTGTTGCTTGATTTTAACGACTTTATCAACGGTGGTAGCTAGTGCAAACTGAATGCCTGCTTGTTCAAGGTTTTCTTGGAATGCGGTGGCAGTATGTTCTGGTAGTAAACGTCCAAGAGGACGTGGTGCCAAATCAACCACAGTGACATCATGATTAGTATTTATCAAATCATTGGCAAATTCGCAACCAATCAATCCTGCACCAAGAATCAATACACGTTTTTCTGCACGTTGATCTAGATGATTACGGAAGGCTTTATAATCATTAAGATTATTAACCACAAAGATATCATCTGCACCATCACCAGAGATGGCGAGACGAATTGGATTTGCACCCACGGCAAGCACTAATTTTTCATAATCTAAAGTGCTGAGTTGACCGCTAGTTTCAATCTCGATTTGATGTTGTTCTGCATTAATGGCTTTAACCCAAGTTTCAGTGAGAATGGTCATATCGAGTTGAGTACGCATTTTTTCTGCATCGCCAAGCGCAATTTGATCAGGTGCTTTATTTCCCGCTAAGGCATTCGACAAAGTTGGTTTGGCGTAGTTGCTTGCATCATCCGTCGTGATCATGATCAGCGACTGTTCTTTATTCAATTTACGAAACTCACGTGCAAGGGTATATCCAGCCATACCTGAGCCGACAATGATGATAGGGCGCATTGTTGCCATATGTTGTTATCTCCGTGGATTTTTTAAATATTTTTTCAAATATCTTCTATAGTCTAAGAAATTAATTTCTTATACAAGGCTACCGAGCGAAGGTGTACAAAGAGTACTGCGAGTGAGATTAACGCTGTAGCAGGATTTAAGCTCAATGACTATAAAAACAAAAAAGACCATGCAATGCATGGTCTAGTCGAGTAAGACTTATACTTCGATCATTTCAAAATCTGCTTTTGAAACGCCACAGTCAGGGCAAGTCCAATCGTCAGGAATATCTTCCCACTTTGTACCAGCTGCAATACCGTCTTCAGGCCAGCCTTGTGATTCATCATAAATCCAACCACAAACGATACATTGATACTTTTTCATTTAAATCTCCGTGCACTGACTCGGTGGAACATTCTGCCTATCATATTGAGCAAATCTCACGACTTCACTCAAACTTCCTTGAGCAACTATCTTAAAGTGTGCTGAATAGAAAATAAAGTCAGAATATGCATCATCGAAACTGGGTGCGGTTAAATCATGATTGGATGATTTGTTTAAAATTTAACTGATCTAATGAGTTAGACAATATAAATAATATAATGATAAATCGTAGTATTAAGGTGCAATTAGGTGTTCTGATGATTTCAATCAAAAGAATGATTATCAATAGTAATTTTTAAAAAAACTGGGGGGAGTTTAGAAAAAAACTACGAAAGCTTTGCTTTAATTTTGCTAGATACTTGGGCTGGATCGGCACGTCCGGCTATGATCGGACGTAGAGAATTCATCACCTTACCCATATCTTTCATGCTAGTAGCACCTTGCGCTTCAATTGTTTGCGCAATGAGAGAATCAAGCTCGTCCTCTGACATAGCTTCAGGTAGAAATTGAGATATTACCTCAAGTTCGGCTTGTTCTTTACTAGCTAAATCTTCTCGACCAGCACCCTGAAAGGCCTTGATCGATTCTTTACGTTGTTTGACTTGTTTTTCAACAACGTTCAACACTTGAGCATCATCAAGTTCGATGCGCTCGTCGATTTCAATTTGTTTGATCGCTGCTTGTAATCCACGAATCACTGTCACGGTCGCCATGTCTTTCTCTTTCATGGCAGTTTTGAGTGTGTCAGTAATTTGAGTTTTTAAAGTGGTCATAGCATCAATCAATTATCAATTTAAAATCTGAATACTCAATCATTGAGTATAGTCACGACAAGTTTATAAAAGCGAGTTAGTACAAACGAGTTGTGCGGATTGATTCACGAGCAACTTTTTTTGCATAACGCTTCACAGCAGCAGCTTTTTTGTTAACTTGTGGCATATAGAATCCTCTATTAAGACTATGGATAATGTGTATGTACCCTATGTACATACGGTGAATGAGTGCGACATTTTACGCTTTTACTCGGCGAAGTACAAGTCTATAATGTGCGCCATCGTCTCGAACGAACTGATTTTGAAATTATCGCTTGAATTGGTTGTGTGAAAATGATTGTACTTGGTTTGGAAACGTCTTGTGATGAAACTGGTCTAGCGATCTATGACAGTGAGCAAGGGCTTCGTGGGCAAGTATTGTATAGTCAAATTCAACTCCACGCAGAATATGGCGGTGTAGTCCCTGAGCTTGCTTCTCGTGATCATGTACGCAAGCTCATTCCACTATTAGATCAATTGCTGGGTCAATGTGATTTATCTAAACAAGATATTGATGCGATCGCCTATACACGTGGTCCAGGTCTAATGGGTGCACTGATGACAGGTGCATTATTTGGGCGAAGTCTTGCTTTTGCCTTAAATAAGCCTGCGATTGGTGTACATCATATGGAAGGACATTTACTTGCACCATTATTGTCAGCACAGCCACCACAATTTCCGTTTGTTGCGCTTTTGGTGTCAGGTGGTCATACCCAGCTGATGGCTGCACATGCGCTTGGTGAGTATGAACTACTTGGTGAGTCGATTGACGATGCGGCAGGTGAGGCGTTTGATAAAGTCGCAAAAATGCTCAATTTACCGTATCCCGGCGGTCCACAAATTGCCAAACTCGCATTACAAGGCAATCCTGATGCTTTCGCATTTCCTCGTCCATTGATGCAACAGGCTTTAAACTTTTCGTTTAGTGGTTTAAAAACAGCAGTATCGAGCCAAATCAAAGCAGTCGAAGGACAAGGGCGTGAAGCAGATATTGCAGCGTCATTCCAAGAGGCTGTAGTCGATACTTTGGTGAAAAAATCTATCAAAGCACTCAAGCATACAGGCTTAAAACAATTGGTGATTGCAGGCGGTGTCAGTGCAAATCTGCGCTTACGTGAAAAGTTGGAAAATTCTCTGAGTGGTATGGGTGCAAAGGTCTATTATGCTGAGCCTGCGCTGTGTACTGATAATGGCGCAATGATTGCCTTTGCAGGCTATCAACGCTTAAAAGCAGGGCAACAAGACGATTTGGCAGTCACGACCACACCGAGATGGCCGATGACTGAACTGACTGCTTTAAATAAATAACTGTGTTACGAAAACTCCAGTATTTTGATTTTCTTGAAATATTTTGGAATACTTTTTTTGTGCATTTATGGTTTTCGTAGTCTGTATAGTGCATTATTTAACGATAATAAACTGTATGAAACTATTTTTATCTTAAAAATGAATAAAATAAAAGCTCAGCATATAGCAATCAATATTGATTGATTAAATCTTTATGCTGAGCGTTATTAACACTTTAGTTTTTCTAAAACTGTAAAGTTCAAACAACAATCAAAACAATTATTGACTTGATGTTTCTTCTTTATTCGTTTGATCTGAATTTTGTTCAGCAGCACGCAACTCAGTACCAAAATCTTTCATTTCTTCAGTCAATTCAGGCATGATTTTTAACATGGCATTTTGCCCAACGGCCATACTTTGTTGCATGACCACAGGCATTTTCTCGATTGTGGTTTTACCTAGTGGTGTTTTATAGAAAGCAATCAAACCGTTAATATCTTCTTGGGTGAAATTATCTTGATAAATCTTGACCATCGCAGGCTCAAGGTCAGACCAAGTCATGCCTTTTGCCATGACATCTGCAATTTTCTTTGAATACTTGTGTAAGACTTCGACTTGCGCATCAGTCAGTGGTTCGCCTTGTTGCTTTTGTACTTGTTGAATCGATTGCGACATGATGCTATCCATCTGTGCACTGACCTGATCTAACATTTGCTCAGATTCAGTGACTTGCAATAATTCTTTGACAGAGGCTTCTGTTGCCGTGGCAGCCATTGCTGTGATGGGTTGGAAAAGTGCAATGCTCATGGCAGTGGCGGTCAATAATTTTTTCATGTGTGTACTCTAATGTGGGTAGATTTAAAAGTCCGTTAAGTATCAGTGTAGCTTTTTCATTTGCACTTTTAAGTGCTGGAAAATATTTCGAGTTGTAATCCAAAGTATAAACTGAAACACCCAAAAATGCATGATCGCTTAAAATTTCATCAATTTGTAAGGTTGTTTTCGTCAATCTCCTTTTTTTCTTCACAATTAGCAGATAGTCTACTTTTTTGTAAAAATAGTGATAATATTTATCATTAACAAATAGCATTATTTATTATCTATTAAGCTAAAAATATCAAGGCGAATTGATATGATTCCTCCCATGACCACACATGAACTCAGCGCTGAAGCGGAACTAACACGTGCTTCTGTTAAAGATAAAATTTCAAAGAAAACCAATAAAGTAAAGCCAAAACCTCAAGGATTGCTGAAATACCACTGGATGATTTTTGGGCGGTTTGTCTTGGCGATCTTTGGCGGTTATGCATTTTCGGCACTGTCTGCGATGTGTATTGCCAATGCTTTTCCTGAGATGCGTACCAGTGCGGTGCTCAGTGCAACCATGCTTGCCTTTGTGGTGCATTGTGCAGTGTTTATTTGGGTGTTTTTGGTCAATTCCACACTTAAAGCATGGCTCGGTGTCTTGATTCCTTGCGTGGTATTTTTTCTATTGAATCTGTGGTTAAAGGGTTAAGTCATGCGTGTAGATGCAAAAGTCGAGGGTCCTCGTCAGTCGATGTCATGGCTTCACACTTGGGTGAGTATTCTATTAGGTTGGTTGTTGTATGTGGTATTTTTTACAGGCACGTTGAGCTTTTTTCAAAATGAAATCAGCGTATGGATGAAGCCTGAATTGCACCAATCTTTAACGAATCAAAGCCAACAACAGCAATTACACACCGCTTTGACTGTGCTTAATCAAAAAGAGCCAAACGCAGGTAGTTGGAATATTCGCTTACCGAGTGATCGTAGTACCACCATTGATATATCGGCACGTGCTGTCGGGGAAAATCCACGTGGACGACGTGGTGGCAATCAGATAGTACTCGATAGCGCCACTGGTCAGATCATCGAGCCTCGGGAAACATGTGGTGGTGGCTTCCTGTATAGTTTCCATTTTGAGCTGTATGGTATGCCACGGATTTGGGGACGGTGGATCGTTGGTGTGGCGACGCTATTTATGTTTGTAGCGATCATTAGTGGCATCATCACCCATAAGAAAATTTTTAAGGATTTCTTTACTTTCCGTCCTGGTAAAGGGCAACGCTCATGGCTCGATGCGCATAATGCCACAGCGGTGTTTGCTTTGCCATTTCACATCATGATTACTTTTAGTGGCTTGTTGCTCTTAATGTATATGTTTATGCCTGAAAATCGTAACTCGGAAAATAGAGGCGAACGTGGTCAGGGTGAAGGTGATCGTGGCGAACGAGAAGTAGCTCCTGCATTCCCACCTGCACCAATGGCTGATCTATCTGTGATGTTGCAATATGCACAGTCACAGTGGAAAGATAATCCAGTATCCAACATCACCGTGGTCAATCCAAATACCACGGCAAGCGAAGTCGAATTCCGTGCCACACATAGCGATAGTTTACTCGATCGTAACAGCACGCCAACTTTGAAGTTCAATGGCGTAACAGGTGAGCTAATGCCTGCGGAAGACGCGACACCAAGCCTTGCACCGTCGAAAGTCTATACCTTGCTCACTTGGCTACATATGGCACGTGGCGTCGATACGGCAATGCGCTGGATATTGTTCCTGTCAGGTGTGATCGGCACCATGATGGTGGCAACGGGTCTAGTGCATTGGATCGTGAAACGCACACCAAATATTCAAAAGCTCGGCTATACGCCATTCGGGCATCGTGTGGTCGAAGTGCTCAATATTACCTCGATCATCGGCTTACCGATTGCTTGTGCAGGATACTTTTGGGCGAATCGCTTTATCCCTGCGCAGATGGCGGATCGTACAGATTGGGAGATTCGTACTTTCCTGATCGTGTGGCTACTGACCTTAATCTCGACGGCGATGTATTTATTCACGCCAATTATTAACTTGGCGACAGGCGGTCGTGCGCTGTGGAGCAGTGTCTATCATGGGCAATCGGTGGTGGCGAGCTTTGACATTGTTTGTTTGATTTTGGCGGCGATCTTTGCCTATAGCTACTACAAGCTGAAACGCTATCAATCTACACCGCCGAAGAAGAAAGTAGCGAAAGCGACTTCTAAAACAGATAAAACCGTGACATCAAATGATGCTTCAACCGCAGAGGAGCAGAGCGCATGAGTGCATGGTTATTGATTTGTGTGTCGGTGTTTGCTTTTAGCTGTTTGGCATGCAGTATGCAGAAGCATCAGCGTGATATTTTCACCGCAAAAATCTCTGATAAGCAGAGCAGACTCTTTCAGGTTGTGGGTTGGGTATTACTTGGTTTAACGGCTGTTGTAGCGATCTTTTGGAAAGGGGCGTCTCTCGGACTATCCGAATGGATTGGTTGTCTGACCTTCTCAGCGTTGATGGTTGGGCTGTGTATGACTTATTTCCCTAAGAAAATTAAATGGTTGAATGTGGTTGTGGGTGGTTTGTTTGGGGTTTTGGTGGTTGTAAATTTGGTTTCGTTTTGACAATCTAGTTTTTATAGTTTTCTTAGTGTTCAATAATTTAAAACATAAGATAGATGAGCGCTAAAATTTATATGCCAATGAGGTTGGTATTTAAAATTTATCATGTCCACCAAGGTAGGTATAAATTACTGGTGGCCCCATTTTTATTTTTTTTGATTTATTGCAACTTTAGCAAATAAGTTGAATATTACATGGATCATTTGTCCCTAATAAATCCAAGGGAACAATTTGGACATAATTTAGAATTGTTAATGTGTTTACTATCCCAGTGAGATCTGTATTACAAAATACAAATCTGCCTTTATCTCGGTGAAAGACAGCCGACTTTACCCATTAAGGTATTGACGTTCTTTTTATTCTTGCTTTAGTTTTTAAAAACTTAGCAGGGAAATTTGTAACTTTAACGGTTTTTATCAGCAATGTATTAAATTTGAGTAGGAACTGTCGGTTTGCAAACAAAATATAGAAAATCTCATCAGCCAACGCGTCGAAAAGTTCTACAAATTTATGAAAATTGCTATCAAACCAGTCAATAGCTTCTAGATTATTGTCTAAGTCGAATTTGTTTAACTCGATTCGGTAGCTTTCAAATAAGGAGTACCATTTTTCAAAATAATAATCTTCAAAATCGCTACCATTTTTACGAAATTCAGTACGATAATAATTTAGAGAGGTCGTAACAATATACAAGTGAAGCAGTGATTCAGAGACTGTAAATAAAACTGTGTAAACGCTTAAACTCTCCCTCAACGCTGTTGAGAGTAACACAGGTGTT